>ENA-OOZN01001681-OOZN01001681.1-human-gut-metagenome-genome-assembly--contig:-NODE-1681-length-13727-cov-2.955968_pt1 | contig 13727 bp, 11 predicted proteins | sample MGYA00241187_ERZ501397 | MGnify/ENA primary metagenome ERZ501397 (study PRJEB25962, sample SAMEA2042921) | human gut metagenome | biome: human gut; feature: human-associated habitat; material: faeces... | reverse complement strand
ACAACCATGAAAGCGGCTGAAGCTGCGCCATATCATTATATCATACCAAGCGATAACTGGGAACAACAACGCATGTACGTCAAAGAAGCCTACGACAACAATTATATCATACCAAGCGATAACTGGGAACAACAACGGTGGCAGTTGACAAACCAAAGTACATCAATTATATCATACCAAGCGATAACTGGGAACAACAACCCGTCCAGACTAGGGCGGTGTTTTGCCTTTATTATATCATACCAAGCGATAACTGGGAACAACAACTCTGTGCTGTCTTTCATTCCTATAATGTAATTATATCATACCAAGCGATAACTGGGAACAACAACATTGCAAGAAAGATGTAAATCTGGTGACTAATTATATCATACCAAGCGATAACTGGGAACAACAACACGTGAGTTCACAGATGACGCTTTGAAAGATTATATCATACCAAGCGATAACTGGGAACAACAACGGCTGTTCAAAATCCAGACGTTCAGGATGAATTATATCATACCAAGCGATAACTGGGAACAACAACAGCATTTCTTTTTGATTCTCTGATAGATTTATTATATCATACCAAGCGATAACTGGGAACAACAACTTTATATGCATTATTCAAGAAGATGCCGGAATTATATCATACCAAGCGATAACTGGGAACAACAACATATGCTCAATGAGCATATAATATAATGCAATTATATCATACCAAGCGATAACTGGGAACAACAACTGCAAGGGCTAATGATTGGGAATGGTTTTATTATATCATACCAAGCGATAACTGGGAACAACAACAATGGTGTTTGTGACAGTGATTGTTGCAGTATTATATCATACCAAGCGATAACTGGGAACAACAACGCGTGTGTTAGGAAGATAGGAGGTTATCATATTATATCATACCAAGCGATAACTGGGAACAACAACCAGCAACATATCAAGTCTTGTTTTCAGAGAATTATATCATACCAAGCGATAACTGGGAACAACAACGAGCACGTTTTTTATTTGTTGCAAAAGTCAATTATATCATACCAAGCGATAACTGGGAACAACAACCTTGGCTTATATTCTTGATACAATAATGCGATTATATCATACCAAGCGATAACTGGGAACAACAACTTTATCACATGAAGTTTTCACACAATTCTGATTATATCATACCAAGCGATAACTGGGAACAACAACACCCTTAGCTTTGTTTCCAGTCATGACATTATTATATCATACCAAGCGATAACTGGGAACAACAACCGATGGCGAATATTCCGATTATCACATTGATTATATCATACCAAGCGATAACTGGGAACAACAACAACCGCAGCATCTTAATATAATGTAGTCAATTATATCATACCAAGCGATAACTGGGAACAACAACACTTGAAAAGAAGTTGAAACGTATTTCTAAATTATATCATACCAAGCGATAACTGGGAACAACAACCAAGAAACTGTTTTGCTGTCTTTTCATCGAATTATATCATACCAAGCAATTACCTCCTACCATGCTTCGGCGGACTTAAGATGAGCAATATACCACAGATTGAGAAGAATACTACCAGGATTGGAACAATGTGAAGCACCAGAAATACTGCGGCGGCAATCAAAGCAATAAGAATTAAAATAATAATCAAGATAATAATTTGTCGGGTCTCCTTGAAAGTGAAAACAGTGATTTTATGATTCTTTTTGATTATATATCATTGCACTATGATTGTGAACAATAATTTTGCAAAAATATAACAATTAAGCTGCTATTGAAGTTTTGGCAAGATTGGAATTATTATTCAAATAAACTATCCAAGAAAACTATTTAATAATTGAATCTTGTCATTGACTAAGCAAAAACATTTTACTACAATAAATAGAGAAAATCAGAGGAATGCCAGAGGATAAAAACTACATAACATCAGAAGAATAGAAGAAAGACAAGCTAATTATAAATATTGCTGTAGCTGCTGTATATTATGCGAAATTGGAAGCTTACCTCAAAAAATTCCAGGCTGAAGTATTTATTAAATAAGAGGAACTTATAAGAAAAAGCTTTTAAATAAAAAGAGACTTAAAGATAGACATAAACTTTTGGATTTTAAACCAATTACCTATTTTAACCCAATATAAAGGAGAACAACTTTATGAAAAAAATCCGCTTGACCTACAATGCCCCGGTTACACTCACATTTGTGCTGCTGTGTTTTTCGGCAACGCTGCTAAATTATATGACACAGGGGTCGAGCAATGCGCTTTTGTTTATGACGTATCATTCGTCGCTCACCAATCCGCTGACATATTTGCGGTTCTTCACGCATGTGCTTGGACATAGCGGGTGGATGCATTTTATAGGAAATGCCTCATATCTGCTGTTGCTTGGACCTATGCTTGAGGAGAAGCATGGAGGGGACAATATTTTGAAGATCATTCTTGTCACAGCACTTGTGACAGGACTTATAAATTATATATTTTTTCCGCGGGTTGCACTCTGCGGTGCGAGTGGAGTTGTGTTCGCATTTATATTGTTGACATCGTTTACGAGCTTTAGGGAGGGAGAAATTCCTATCAGCTTTGTGCTTGTAGCAATGATTTACCTTGGTCAGCAGGTGTATGATGGTATATTTCTGGATGACAATATATCTAATATGGCACATATCGCAGGAGGAATTGTCGGTTCAATCACAGGATACAAATTTAACAAGAGAAGTTAACAATAGTATTTACAATCGAAGATAAATGTCTGCAATACTAGTTGCACTCCTGCGTCATATTTGCCGGTGACCACAGTGCAATTATTGCAGCTGCAGCAGCCCTCAGTTAAAAAACGCACACAATAGCCGGATTGGTATTATTTGTGTCAGGACAGCCAGAAGGCGGAATTGTAAAATATTTGTGAACAATGAGCAATGGCACTGTAAATTTCTTGAAAAACGAAAAAAACTGTATTACAATAATCACGTATGTTATGAATAGGAGAATAAAAGAAAAAAAGAAACGAGGACGTGGTTATGGATGCTGTATCGGTAACGTTATTATTTCTGGGACTGTTTAGCGGTATCGCACTTTTCCTGTATGGTATGAGTGTGATGGGAGATGGTCTTAAGAAGGTTGCGGGAAATAAGCTTGAGACGCTTTTATATGGGCTGACAAGTACTCCGCTTAAGGGAATTTTGTTGGGAGCGGGGGTTACAGCTATTATACAGTCATCCTCAGCAACATCTGTTATGGTAGTTGGATTTGTAAATTCCGGTATGATGAAGGTTGTACAGGGAATTGGTATCATAATGGGTGCTAATATAGGAACGAGCATCACAGGCTGGATTCTATGTCTGTCGGATATTCAAGGGGCAGGTGGCGTTGCGGCACTTCTGTCATCATCAAGTATTGCCGCTATTGTTGCGATAGTCGGTCTTTTTGTGAGAAACCTTTCAAAGAAGGAGACTCACAAGGCTATAGGTGATATTATGTTTGGATTTACCATTCTTATGATTGGTATGTCAACGATGAAGGAGGCTATGGCTCCGCTTCAGGATAATCCGTTTTTTATGGGAATGCTCACGAAGTTTTCCAACCCTTTTCTTGGAATACTTCTGGGTATTATCATTACTGCGGTGCTGCAGAGTGCGTCCGCGTCTGTGGGTATTCTGCAGTCTGTTGCCATGTCGGGATATCTTCCGTTTTCAGCGGCGCTGCCTATAGTTATGGGTATTGGTGTCGGTGCAGCATGTCCTGTCCTTATGAGTGGAATGAGCTCTAATAAAAATGGAAAGAGAACAGCTCTTGTATATCTTTTTAATGATCTGGCAGGTATGATTATTTGCGGAACACTTTTTTACGCAATACAGGCTGTTGTGACTCGTGGTGGACAGTTTGCATTTATGGATTTAGAGATGAAATCAGTATCAATTGCTCTTCTCAACACCATATACCGAACGGTTACTATCATTATTCTGGCACCATTTATTAAGCAGATAAACAAGCTTATGTTCTGGATAATCAAGGATTCACCGGATGATGTTGAAGACCAGGCGGATTTTGATTTGCTTGAGGAGCGTTTCCTTAGGAACCCTGAGCTTGCTCTTACACAGGTCGGCACAGTCATGAATGGTATGGCGAGAAAAGCACAGAAGAATGTTATGAGAGCATTTGACCTGATGGAAAATTATTCTGTTGAACAGTACAATCTTATTCAGGAGAAAGAAACTGTAATTGATAAGTACGAGGATAAGCTTGATACATACATGATGAAGATAACTGCTATAGGTCTTAACAAAAATCAGACCAGACAGAACTCTAAGTATCTTCATACAGTGAGTGATTTTGAGCGAATTGCCGACCATGCCTGCGGAATATCACGTGCAGCGAGGGAGATAGTGGAGAAAAAGATTAAGTTCTCGGATGATGCCAACAGGGAACTGGCTATTTTATATAATGCTGTTAAGGAAGAACTTGATATGACCGTGAAGTCATTTACCGAGGATAATATAGATATGGCTCGACAGGTAGAACCTTTAAGGATAACAGTGCGCATGCTCTGTGCGGAGCTTAAGAGAAATCATATAGTGAGACTTCAGAGTGGTAATTGTGATGCTATCAATGGCTTTGTTTTTAATGACCTTTTGACAAATCTTGAGCGTATTGTAGCACACTGTTCTAACATAGCTGTTGCGATGATGGAATTCGAGTCTGATGATTTTAATACGCACCAGTATCTTAAGGATATGAGAAATTCCGAGGTATCCGATATGGCGAAGGACGTTAATTACTATTCGGAGAAATATTCAATTGAAATGACTGCACAGAAAGCTGTGCAGGGCAGATAGTCGTGCAGGGCAGATAGTACCACGGCAAAGGACAAGCTATTAGCGTATAATAATAAAGCCCCATCTGACAGGTAAAGCTGTGAGATGGGGCTTTATTATTATTTTTTACTGCGATTAAGGCGTGTGAACTCACGGGCGATTACCAGAATGGATTCATTGTATTCGAGAGGAAGTGTTGACATCATGGAAACAACATCTTTTTGCATGTCATCTTCGGCATCTTTTCCAAAAACTATTGTGTCCAGTGAAACCTGAAGACCTTTTGAAAGCTTGATTAGGGTATCCACGGACATGGATTTTCGTCCGTTCTCGATTTCTGATAAGAATGTTACAGATATTCCGACTTTTTCTGCGAGCTCCTGTTGCGTCATGTTAATGGAACGCCTAAGCTGGTAAATCTTATTACCTATGATACGATTAGTATCATGGGAAGTACAATTCATATAAAACCTCCTGTACATTATTTATTGTTAAAGTAAAATTTAACGATAAATACAAAATACCAAAAAACAAGGACTATTGAAATTAACTAGCAAGTAATATTGGTTAAACTACTGTTGAAAGTATTGACATAAATAATTATGTATGATGCTTGTGTCAAAACATGCTTATTTAATGTACGAGTGTATAATACGCTACATGTTCTAAGCTTATAGAACATGTTTTTATCACTACATATCTTTACCACTACATTTTATTACAAAATATGAATTCCGGAAATAATTAAGTCGGTATAATCCTGGCTGTCATAGGATAACAATATTCGATTGTGTAACATTTGCCAGCGCAACATTTTTCATTATTGAAATGTATAAAATGAAACATTATAATATGATGTTATAGAATAGGAAAAACAGAACATGAATATGGGGGGAAGAAAATGGGAATAGAATTGGATGATATATTAGGTTTTAATTTTTTTCAGTACGGCAGTCCGTATATCGGAGAATGTGGCGGCATGCATTTCAGGCTGGCGCGCAATCCGCTGGAGAATGTTGTGTTCAACCATGACCCACATAAAAATGATGAGGCATTGTTCGATGTGACGATATGGAGAGGACCATATAACTATGATAAGACGAGGCAGAAAAAGACCACAGCACAGTTTCCCTTTACGGAGGATGGGCGGCTTGCTGCGGTACAGTGGCTTAATGAGAGGTATGATGAGCGTGTAGATTATTGGGCAGATGGGATTCCTCTTTTTCCTAAATATAAGACTGACCCGGACGAAACGGATACGGTTGAGGTAGATGAGAATTTATCTGATGATACTAATTAACAAAATATCAGGAGAAAGGGAATGTGCTGTTTTATAGTCTGTAATTATCGAGGAAATCCATAGCCGCACTTGAGAGGGGAATGTTAGAGTTGACACAATAGCTTACCTCTCTTTTTTTTATGTTCAGGTTCGGAGGTGTCACTTCCATGAGTGCACCGGATTCAAGCTCATTTTTTACAAATTCGCGTATGACACAGCCTATTCCAAGCCCTGTTTTGGCAAATTCGATAAGTAGATCCATGCTTCCTATCTCCATGAGGGTTGTCTGCGACAGCATTATATCATTGAGGTAGGAATCCACATAGGTTCTTGTAACATTATCCCTTGTAAGGAGCATGAGGTTGGCTCCGTGGAAAAGATTGCCCATATCAGTGTTTTCCCTAAGAAGAAGGTTCTTTATATACCCGGGGGATGCCACAAAGGTGTCATGTATGGAGCCTGCACTATATAATTTAAGCCCTCTCTGCGAATCGGGTGTTGCAATAAGTCCTATATCAATATCGCGGTTGTCGATTAGCGTGCGCGTATGAAGTGAGGACTGGCAGTTGATGGAGATGCTTATATGTGGGTTCCTGCGTACATATTTTTGAAGTCTTGGCAGAAGAATATATTTACAGAGGGTGTTGCTGGCTCCGAAACGTATTCTGCCGATGCCAAGCTCTTTTCTGGAATTGAGAAGCTGTTCACCTGTGGCTATCTCATTGAAAGCGTTAAAAATATGGGAATATAACAGTTCACCATCCTCGGTTAGCTGTACGCCCCTTGAATTGCGGAAGAACAGTGTGGTACCCAGTTCATTTTCCAGCTGTTTTACCGCCTTGCTTATAGCGGGCTGGCTGATAAATAACCTTTTGGAGGCTGCAGAGAGGTTCATTGTCTGTGCGACGGTGAGGAATATATTGTAGAGGTTAAGTGTGGCATGATTTATATTGGTGTTATTGTTATTCATATGGTCTCCTTGTGATATAATGGCGGATAGCTGACCCGAAAATGTAAATCAGTGTATGAGCAGTTGTATAATTGCCGGTACACTGCAGGCTGCTTTGAAAAATAGCTTCCTTTTAAGGACTGATTTCTTCGATATGCTTATTTTAATGATATTGTCTCGAAGGCAGTGGTGGTGGACATAATTGCAGGCAGCGTGGAATATAGTTATTATAACTGTAGATTATAATAACTATAAATAATATGTATTTTAAGCATAACAGAAAATGTGTTATTATTCAAGTAACAACAAATCAGACCGATGTGATTATTCGGACTGATGAACAGGAAAGAGGAATTATTATGGGTATGACGATGACACAGAAGATTCTTGCAGCACATGCAGGTCTTCCTTATGTAGAAGCAGGACAGCTTATTGAAGCAGATCTTGATCTTGTTCTTGGCAATGATATAACATCTCCGGTAGCTATCCATGAGATGGATAAGATGAAGAAAACAGGTGTGTTTGATAAGGATAAGATAGCGCTTGTGCCGGATCATTTTGTCCCGAATAAGGATATCAAGTCTGCGGAGCATTGTAAGTGCGTGAGAGAGTTTGCAAAAAAGAATGAGATAACCAATTATTTTGAGGTAGGACAGATGGGAATAGAGCATGCCCTTCTTCCTGAAAAAGGTCTTACAGTTGCAGGCGATGTGGTTATAGGAGCCGATTCGCATACTTGTACTTATGGTGCGTTAGGTGCATTCTCAACCGGAGTAGGTTCAACCGATATGGCGGCGGGCATGGCTACAGGAAAGGCATGGTTCAAGGTGCCTTCGGCAATCAAGTTCGTGCTTACAGGCAAGCCCTCTAAGTGGGTGAGCGGAAAGGATGTCATTCTTCATATTATAGGAATGATAGGTGTTGACGGAGCACTCTATAAGTCTATGGAGTTTGTTGGGGACGGAGTTAAGAATCTGTCCATGGATGACCGATTTACCATTGCCAATATGGCTATTGAAGCTGGTGGAAAGAATGGCATATTCCCTGTCGATGATATAGCAGAGGCATATATAAGAGAACACTCAACTAAGAAGTATACCATATATGAGGCGGACGAGGACGCTGTATATGATGAGACGTACACGATTGATTTGAGTACACTTAAGCCGACAGTGGCATTCCCTCATCTTCCTGAGAACACACATACCGTCGATGAGGCAGGAGAGGTAAAGATTGATCAGGTTGTTATAGGCTCCTGCACAAACGGACGCTTAGATGACCTTAGAATAGCGGCAGAGGTTCTTGAGGGCAGAAAGGTAGCGGACGGGTTGAGAGTTATAATCATTCCTGCAACGCAGACTATATATTTAAAGGCTATGGAGGAAGGAATGTTAAAGACGTTTATTGAAGCTGGAGCGGTAGTGAGCACTCCTACATGCGGCCCCTGCCTTGGCGGATATATGGGTATTCTTGCAGAGGGTGAGCGCTGTGTATCGACAACCAACCGTAACTTCGTGGGACGTATGGGACATGTGAAGTCTGAGGTATATCTTGCAAGTCCGGCTGTTGCTGCAGCAAGTGCAGTTACAGGAAAGATAAGCCAGCCTTCGGAGCTTGGATTATAATTTTTTGGATAATATTTATATAGAAGAAAAGAGGATTGGCTATGAAAGCATCAGGAAAAGTATTCAAATTCGGCGATAATGTTGATACAGACGTAATAATCCCGGCAAGATATCTGAATTCATCGGATCCTGCGGAGCTTGCTGCACATTGCATGGAGGATATAGATAAGGATTTCGTTAAGAAGGTACATAAAGGAGATATAATTGTGGCTGATAAGAACTTCGGCTGCGGTTCTTCCAGGGAGCATGCTCCTATCGCAATCAAGGCGGCAGGTGTGAGCTGCGTGATAGCTGAGACGTTCGCACGAATCTTTTACCGCAATGCCATCAACATCGGTCTTCCGATAATAGAGTGTGCAGAGGCGAGCAGGGATATCGAGGATGGTGATCAGGTGGATATCGATTTTGACAGTGGTATCATTACCAATGTCACCAAGGGAAAGCAGTACAGGGGGCAGGCATTTCCTGAGTTCATGCAGAAGCTCATATCTGCAGGAGGACTTATAAATTATATTAATAATAAGTAGAAAGATACTCACGGAAGTTTTTTGAAAGCTTGACAGAGTTGTAGAGCTTGGCATATTCTATGGCAGATATATCTTCGATGTAATTTTCAGGATATGCAGTTGTACAACCCTTGTCGCGAAGCATTGCCACAGCCTTGTTATATGCTATGGCAGCTTCGTTTTCGGAGCTGTATCTTCCTATTATATAGTTTCCATTTATATGGATACGGGAACGGTAGCTGGTGCGGCCGTTCTTTTTTATTGCCTCAACGCCATAGTAACGGTTGATTATGCGGATATTATGGTAGCGGTAGTCATGGTCATCACCGTTTATAAACTCATAATCGCGTCCTTTGACAGCGTGGCTTCGTATTCCGTAGCGCGACAGGATATTCACCTGCATTCCGTAGTCAGCCACGAAAAGATACCCCTGTCTTTTCATAATCGAGTGGTTTGAAAAATAGAAAAGGTCATCGACGTCGAACTTGAGGGCTTCATTTTCGGAGAGATAGTAGATAAAATAATTTTTAGCCATGTAAATAGGTGTTTTTATGTAAAAATTATTGTCACGGAAATTGAGAAGCGATATGTATTTGTCAAAGGATAATAGCCGGCAGTGCTCATGGTAGCTGTCTATGTTATAGATGCTACCTGTGTCGGACACAATTTTCTGGGCTTCGCAGTAAGCGGAGGAGGCATCGTTTTCGGCTGCAAAGCTGCCGAGACTTATATGTTTATTTTTGTATGTTACGGAGGCACGGTAGTATACTGTGCCGTCCTTTTTTTGTGCTTTGAAGGCTCCGGGAAGTGACATGGCGGTTCTCTTTTCTGTAAATTTTATTTTGGAGGCATACCTGCTGATATTATAGCTTGTTATTGTGATTCTTTCAATTCAAAGATACTTTTGATGTGTAAAGTCTGAAAAAAAAATTTTCAAACTACTTATTTGGTGGCAGTACCGCAGACATTGCTTGCAGTATGCAGGGGTATAAAAATGTAAGTAGTTACATTTTTTTGACTTGTTATTTCGTTTTCATCCCGATTTTAAGCCTTTTCCCCCACTTAAATGCTTAAAATATCAAAAAAATAGGGCGGAAATCTCCACTTTTGAAAAATAAAATCGGTGAAAAGACGAGAATATTTTGCGTGATTATTTAGCAAAGAAAAATTTCAAGTGTCATTATGCACAAAAAATAAGCATAAAATGCAAGATAAATGGAAATAATGCTGATAAAAAATGTTACGAAAATGTTACAAAAGACGTTTTTCACAAAAAAAAGTATTTTGATTGACAAAATCAATTTCATAAATATAATTGCAAAAAGAACGAAAAACATTGATTTGAAATGAGAGGTTTAAAGATGAAGAATATTTTTTCGCTCTTTAATGGTGTTTTTAGTTTCTTCAGAACCATTACAAAGAGCATGTACAGAAGATGTGCGATAATCGCTTCAGGTTCAGCTGTGATTGCGGTTGTGTGTCTGAATTCTACATGCTACGGTGGTGGCGGAAAGAACAATGTAGTTTCCTCCAACACAGGAACCGGACAGGTTGCTGCGGAAGATGAAGAGGACGATGATGACACCGATGAAGAGAAGGCAGTATTCACATCTCTTATTAATGACACAGAACAGCAGATACAGTTTGCGGTTAATCCGTTGATGAATCTGGATATAGAAGAAAAGCTTTTGAAGTATAAATGTGTCTATGCAGATGTGAATTCCAGAATGGCAGAAACAGAATCGGATGAAATGCTTGTAAGTGCAGATTATATCAGTCCGATTATTGCAATTACGGAAGAGGATTATAATAATCTGGTCCGCATTGTCGAGGCTGAAGCGACAGGACTTGATGTGAAAGCAAAGATTCTGGTTGCCAATGTAGTAATAAACAGAGTATTTTCTAAGGAATTTCCTGATAATGTAACGGATGTAATTTATCAGGGAAACGGAGTACAGTTCCAGCCTATAATGGATGGAAGATTCTATTCCGTCACACTGACGGACACATCATACGAAGCCGTTGACAGGGCACTTGTCGGTGAAGATTATTCGGACGGAGCACTTTTCTTCGCAGCGTCGGCATCGGCGGGAGAAGGAAGCTGGTTTGCGATGAACCTTAACAGGCTGTTCGAATATAATGGACATGTTTTCTTTAATTTTTATTAAAGATTTTACTTGTTTAATGGAATAAAGTGTGATAAAATTGGCGATAAGTATTAGGCTTATCGCCTTTTGTTTTAAATGTATACTGCAAAGCCTGTTACATGAAGCAGTTAAAAAATAATCTGTTGGAGGACACTATGGAATTATTTTATAAAAGTACAAGGGATGACAGTGTTAGAGTGACAGCCTCAAAGGCTATTCTTAAAGGTCTTGCCGATGACGGCGGTCTTTTTGTTCCGGAGACCATACCGGTTCTTGATAAGAGTCTTAAAGAGCTTGCGTGTATGAGCTATGGTGAGGTTGCCTATGAAGTTATGAAGCTTTTCCTCACAGATTTTACAGAGGAAGAACTTAAAAGCTGCATAGCGAATGCGTATGATTCGAAGTTCGATACAACTGAGATTGCACCTCTTGTGAAGGCGGATGGAGCATATTTCCTTGAGCTGTTCCATGGTGCTACTATCGCATTTAAGGATATGGCACTCTCAATTCTTCCTCACCTTATGACAACATCAGCGAGAAAGAATGACATTAAGAATGATATCGTTATTCTCACTGCGACATCAGGAGACACAGGCAAGGCTGCTCTTGCAGGCTTTGCAGGCGTAGAAGGAACCAAGATTATCGTATTTTATCCTAAGGATGGTGTAAGCCCTATTCAGGAAAAGCAGATGGTCACACAGAAGGGTGACAATACTTATGTCGTTGCAATCAGAGGCAATTTTGACGATGCACAGACGGGAGTTAAGAATATTTTCGGTAATAAGGAGCTTGCAAAGGAGCTTGATGCTGCCGGATACCAGTTCTCATCGGCTAATTCAATCAATATCGGAAGACTTGTGCCGCAGATTGTATATTACATATATTCATATGTTAAGCTTCTTGCCAATGAAGAGCTTGCAGAGGGTGAGAAGATTAATGTTGTTGTTCCTACAGGAAATTTCGGAAATATTTTAGCCGCTTTTTATGCTAAGAATATGGGGCTTCCGATTGCCAAGCTTGTATGTGCTTCAAATGAGAATAAAGTTTTATATGATTTCTTCTCGACAGGAGTATACGACAGGAACAGAGAATTTAAGCTCACAAGCTCACCGTCAATGGATATCCTTATTTCAAGCAACCTTGAGAGACTTATATATCGCATTGCCGGTGGTTCGGCTAAAGAGAACAGCACTCTTATGGCGCAGCTTAAAGAAAAAGGCCGCTATGAGATTACAGATGCGATGAAGTCTGAGCTTAAAGATTTTTATGGAAATTATGCAAGTGAAAAAGAGACAGCCGACACAATCAAGTCAATCTATGAAGATACGGGATATGTGATTGATACACATACAGCTGTTGCAGCGGCTGTCTATAAGAAATATACTGATGAGACAGGAGACAAGACAAAGACTGTCATAGCTTCAACAGCAAGTCCGTTTAAATTTACACGAAGCGTTATGGATGCCATTGATAAGGAAAAGTATGACAGCATGACAGATTTCGAGCTTGTTGATGAATTGTCAAGGATAGCTAATGTAGCTGTTCCGCAGGCAATAGAAGATATAAGGACTGCACCTGTACTTCATGACAGAGTATGTGACAGGACACAGATGGAGGAGACTGTGAAAAATATCCTCGGAGTATAGACATTGACATTTATTTGTGATAATATTGTGCATGGTTTTGCTATAGCGTATAATACTTTAAATAATATTTAAAGAACTTAAAGAGAATGAGCCATACTATTGTTAGGCAGTTTTAACGATAGTATGGTTCTTTAATGTTAAGTTGAAAGATACATATTTACTGTCGCAGCAAAAAAGGCTTGATTAAATGCCGTAGAGAATGTTATAATACGAACATACATTTGGTTTTTGCGATTTTGCTGCCGTTTGACAGTGATTTATTGGCTATAATGAGGAATATGAATTTATGATAGAAATGAGGATTAGCATGGCAGAGAAGAAACAGGATTATAGTGCCGGAAGTATCACAATCTTAGAAGGACTCGAGGCTGTAAGAAAACGACCGGGAATGTACATAGGAAGCGTATCCACGAAGGGACTTAACCACCTTATTTATGAGATTGCAGATAATTCGGTGGATGAACATCTTGCAGGATATTGTGATTCTATATGGGTTACTCTCAACAATGACGGAACGGCTACTATCAAGGATAATGGACGAGGAATCCCTGTCGGAATTCATCCTAAGGCCGGAATACCGGCTGTTGAAGTTGTATTTACTGTGCTTCATGCAGGAGGTAAGTTCGGCGACGGAGCTTACAAGATATCAGGAGGACTTCACGGAGTCGGTGCATCTGTTGTAAATGCTTTGTCAAGATGGCTTGAAGTAGAGATAAGACAGGATGGCAAGGTATATAAGCAGCGCTATGAGAGGGGTCATGTCATGGCTCCGCTTG
>ENA-OOZN01001674-OOZN01001674.1-human-gut-metagenome-genome-assembly--contig:-NODE-1674-length-13870-cov-7.108143_pt1 | contig 13870 bp, 14 predicted proteins | sample MGYA00241187_ERZ501397 | MGnify/ENA primary metagenome ERZ501397 (study PRJEB25962, sample SAMEA2042921) | human gut metagenome | biome: human gut; feature: human-associated habitat; material: faeces... | reverse complement strand
CTTCTTTTTGAATTTGATGAAAAAGTCCTTGATTTTTCGTCTCTGGCAAGACGGCAAAATCTATTTTAGTGAGTGCTGCTGTACGCTTGGCTGCGTTTAACATTCCGCAGTATGCCCGGATGACGATGGCAGATGAAATGGATTTTGGCAGCTTGGGCGAGAAGAAAAGAGCCATCTTCTGTGTGATCCCAATCGCAGACACCAGTATGAACTATCTTGTAGGTATGCTTTATACACAGTGCTTTCAGGAGCTTTATCACCGGGCGGATGAAAAGCATGGTGGTCGGCTTCCTGTTCCAGTGCGCGTGATTCAAGACGAATGGGCAAACGTGGCGCAGCCGGAAAGCTATCCTAAAATACTGGCAACCTGCCGCAGCTACAATATTGGACTAAACATTATCGTGCAGAACATTCAAAACATCAAGGCACTGTATGAAAAGGAATGGGAGAGCATTATCGGCAACTGCGATACACTTTTATTTCTCGGCGGCGGCAACGAGCCGACGTCTCTGGAGTTCGTTGTCAAGCTGCTGGGCAAGGAAACGCTTGCCACCCGCACACGTGGACAGACAAAAGGCCGCAATGGCTCCAGTTCTACCAACTTCCAGCAGACGGGACGCGAATTGATGACGCTGGACGAAGTGCGAAAACTGGGCACAAATCAAGCAATTCTGTTTATTCGCGGAGAGAGCCCGGTGCTGGATGAGAAGTACAACATCAAGAACCACCCAAATATCAGGCTGACGGTGGATGGCAAAGCGAAGCCTTATGTTCATAAGCCGCAGGGTGCGCCGAATTATGCACTGCCCGATCTGCCCTACGAGTTCAAATCGTTGGACGACTATGAATTTATCAATATGGAGGAATCAGAACATGAAGAAACTGAAAAAGAAGACGATGCTGAGAGCTGATAAGGTGAAGAAGTGCTATTGGACGGCGGCTGGTGCTGCCGTCCTTTGCCTTTGCTGCGCCACGCATGCAATGGCAGCGAGCGGCGACCCGCTGGACATTGTAAACAACCTTTCTGATTTTATTTTCAGCATCATCAAGGCGCTGGGCGTCATTATCCTTGGCTGGGGTATTGTGCAGGTCGGCATGTCGATCCAGTCTCATGACGCCAGCCAACGCACGCAGGGCTTCCTCTGCCTCTTTGGTGGGCTCATGATTGCCTTTGCGAAGGAAATTTTGAGTGCCATCGGCGCGATCTGATGAAAAGCTGCACCCCCTGTCCAATAAGGAACAGAGGGTGCAGTTACATTCATTGTGGTGAGACTTCTCCAAACAAAATGCGAATGTAGTCCTGACGGGCGTTGATGATACGGCCAACAGAAACGACTTCTGTTTCAATGCGGTAGAGCGCGATATAGCTTTCGACCACCAGCATACGCAGGTCAGTTTCATAGCTGGTCTTTGCCCCAATAGAAACGCCCATTTCAGGAAACTGCTTGAGTTGGGCGCAGCCGTCGAGGATGGCTTTTGTGATCCGGTTTGCAGCGGTGGGGTTATGAAGCTCGCTTTTGATGTACCGTTTTATCTCCTGAAGGTCGCGTAATGCTTCTGGCGTATATCTTAGCTTCATTCGGCCACCCCGAGGGCGCGGTAAGCATCTTCTTCGGATACCCAACCATCCCTTTCAGCGGATGCCCAGCCTTTTTGTGCTTCATCCAGCAGGCGGCGCATAGCTTTGGCTTTCATATATTCCGCGTTCTCAGGCGAAGCCAGAAACGGCAAGCCCTCCATGTTTAGGGACTGTTGAATGAAAATGTTAACGGCGTCGGTAAAGGAAAGCCCCTGACGGGCATAGATGTCCTCCATACGCTGCTTGACTTCTGGATTGATCCGCATTTGAAAGGTTGCGGTTTTTGGTGCAGATGTGACATTGATCGTGTTCATAGCATTCACCTCAACCTTAGTATATATCGAAAAGAAGAAATGTCAATACAATGTCATTACAATTATGGAGGTGGTGAAATTTGGATAATAACTGGATCGTAGAAAACCTGACCAACGCATTTACAACTTGGAACAGCAAAATGACGGAGATGTGGTCGCTGCTGACAGAATCGCCGCAGACCTTTAAAGGCGGCACGATCTGGCAGACGATTGTGACCATCAATGGCGGGATGCAGGCCATAGGCTACGGCCTGCTGGTGCTGTTTTTTGCCATTGGTATCTTCCGTAGCTCTGCCAGCTTTCGGGAGTTCCAACGGCCCGAGCAGGTCTTGCGGCACTTCATTTATTTTGTGCTGGCGAAGTTGGGAATTACTTATGGGATGGACTTGTTGGTAAATGTTTTTGATGTCTGCAACGGCATTGTGGCAACTGCGGCGGGTAGCGTAGGCGGCTTGACCGGTGCGTCCGTGGCGCTGCCGCAGGAGATCGCAGACGCTATTGGTGATGTTGGCTTTTTGGCGAGTATCCCGCTTTGGCTGGTGACACTACTGGGAAGCCTGATGATCACAGTGCTGGCGTTTATCATGATCCTTACTGTCTACGGGCGCTTTTTTAAGATTTATATGTACGCTGCACTCTCGCCTGTGGCACTGGCATCATTTGCCGGTGAGGGCACATCCCATTTTGGCAAGGCTTTCCTGCGGAGCTATGTGGGCGTATGTATGGAAGGCGCGGTCATTGTGCTGGCCTGCATTATCTTTTCGGCATTTTCCTCCAGCGGCACGCCGGTTATAGACAGCAGCGCTTCCGTAGTGACGCAGGTGTGGAGCTATTTAGGTGAGGTTGTGTTCAATCTGCTGGTGCTGGTGGGCCTGGTCAAATCAGCCGACCACATCGCAAAGGAAATGCTTGGGTTATAAAGGAGACGTTTATGGATAATTACCGTGAGAAGATCATTCGTATCGTGGAGCGGGAGCTGAAACGAACGGAAGAGTATCAGCAAAGACGAGACGAATATGGCAATGAGGAGTACATTTTGGGCTGCATCATGGTTAAGGGCGATGCTTTTCCTAAAGAGGTGATCGCTCATGCATTTGTTGAGGATATGGGGCTTGAGCTTCAATTTCAGATTTGGAGAGACGAGCCGCGAGTCAGACAGATGCAGGCCATGTGGTATGACTTGACTTTGTTTGATGTGGAAGGAGACTTCTTTGGAAAGCTGGAGCAAGGATACTCGATTTTATCGGTATCCGATCTTTTCCATTGCACCGCTTGGAGTGCAACGGGATATCTGGCTGATGAGCAGAGCCGAGACAAGGGAAATTCCTGTTGGAAGGGAATGCAAAAGTACCTGAGCTACTGTAAAAAGCACGGCATTACAAGGAATTATCTGGTGAAGAAAGAGGGGTACGACGGAATAGATGCTATGCAGTTTTACGACAAGTCAGCCATTGCCAAATTTGAGAAGAACAGAAAAACGCGGAATCAGTGCCGCTGATGGTAACTAAAGCAGGTTACACGCCGCACTGTTGCCTGTGAAAAAAGAGGTGTGCTGTAGATGGTGGTGTGATAATAGTGATATGGGTGCCGAGTTGTTTGTATGAGACTGTATTGATTCTGTTAGCATTGGGAGTGTGGGTAAGTTAATTGACCGTGCCGCGAAAATAATTTGAAATTATGAAAGATAGACCCCTACAACAGAGAAAACCATACTGCAATCGCCGTAGTTTTTTTCTTCGAGCAAATCACCGTTAATCCATATTTTCCTAAAACCGCTACGGTCACGGCTTAACTGAGCTTTGAAAAGAGGAGGTTCCCCCTCAATTGTATATAGTCCCCGCTCATTTGGAATGGGGAGTGTGTTGACTATAGCTTGGAGCAGTGGGCGTAGTCGTTCGTGTGGGACAGAAACGGATACGGTGCCATCATGTGAAGAAAACCATGGATCATCAATTGCGGATGACTTAATCATGGAAATAGAAGGGGCAGAACCTGATGCACATTTCGAAGGTTCATATTTTGAAACGATATATAAGCGACTGTCCTCATACAGGCCAAAATTGAACACCATGTATGTTTTCTTGTCAGCTAAAAACCAATCCAAAATCTTAGTTGTATTTGAGCGAAAAAAGCTGTCGTTGCTGAAAAGAACATCGCAAGAATTCTCAGGAGTAATCTTCAAAGTGTCATTTTGTATATCACAAGAGTCACAATATATGATGGAGTTACGAGTTGTACGCATATTTGCACCTGCCTCTTAACGATATTTTCATGGAAATTATAACACAAGAAATAAGGGTGGTAATTAATGGAAATCAAAATCAACAAGGAAATTCGCGCCTACCGCGAAACGCTCTTTTTCGGGCTGTCCATGCGGCAGTTTGTATGTTCCGCTTTGGCGGCGGGTGTGGCCGTGGGGCTGTACTTTGGCCTAAACCATGTGCTGGACCGGGAAACGGTCAGCTGGGTGTGCATCGTCGGCGCGGCTCCCGTGGCTGCTGCCGGCTTTTTTCAGTACAACGGCCTAACGCTGGAGCAGTTTTTGTGGGCTTGGCTGAGATCAGAGGTCATCATGGCAGGCAAGCGTGTCTGGAAAGCGGAAAACTACTATGAAGAAGCGATGAAACGCGAGGTGAAGAAACATTGATCCTTTTCAAGCATCGGCGCAGCGCGGAACGAGACGCCTTTTTCGTTCCCCGCAGCGTTCAGAAATCCATTCCCATCAAACGTATTTATCAAGATGGCGTGTTTCAGGTAAGCGGCAAGTTTTCAAAAACTTGGCGCTTTTTTGATGTCAATTATGCCGTGGCCTCCCCGGAAAAGCAGAGGGAACTCTTTATGACCTACTGTTCCTTCCTGAACTCGCTGCCCATCGGAGCCACGGCAAAGATCACACTTTTTAACCGCCAGCTCAATCAAAAGGACTTCGGGCGGACGCTGCTCATGCCCATGCAGGGCGACCGCCGCGACCTTTATCGGAACGAGTATAACGCGCTTGTTTTGGGCAAGGCGGCGGAGAGCAACAATCTCATTCAGGAAAAGTACATCACCGTTTCGGCGGAGAAGAAAAGCGTGGAGGAGGCCCGCGCGTTCTTTTCCCGTGTTGGGACTGACCTTACCACGGGACTTTCCCGTATGTCATCCAGTGTCCGGGAGATCACGGTCAATGACCGCCTGCGGCTTCTGCATGACTTCTATCGTCCCGGCGAGGAACAGCTATTCCGCTTCGATTTGGAGGACACCATACGCAAAGGGCATGACTTCCGGGACAGCATTGCCCCGGACTGTATCTCCTTTCAGAAAAATCACTACGAGCTGGGCGATCATGTGGGCCGTACCCTGTTCCTTCGGGAATATGCCAGCTTTATCTCCGACGCGATGATCACGGAGCTGATGGACTATCCCCGAAACATGATGCTCTCCATCGACATTATCCCCGTGGCGATGGACGAAGCAGTGAGCGATATTCGCAAGCGCATTATGTCCGTGGAATCGGATATTACCCGCTGGCAGCAGCGGCAGAATCAGAACAACAATTTTACCGCCAATATCCCCTATGACTTGGAGCAGATGCGGAGCGAAACGAAGGAGTTTATGGACGACCTCATGAGCCGCGACCAGCGCATGATGCTGGCTTTGGTGACGCTGACGCACCTGGCAGATAACCTCGAACAGCTCGACCAGGACACCGAAGCCCTGCAAGCCATCGGGCGGGCGCGGGGCTGTCAGTTTAACATTCTGCGCTACCAGCAGGAGGACGCACTGAACACGGTGCTGCCCCTCGGCCTCAAGCGCATTGACGCCACCCGTACCCTGACCACGGAGTGTACCGCTGTCCTCATGCCGTTTAAGTCTCAGGAGATCCAGGACGCGGGCGGTATTTACTACGGTGTCAATGCCGTATCGCATAACCTCATCGTCTGCAACCGCGGAAATCTGCTCAACGGCAACGGCTTTATTACCGGTGTGTCCGGCTCTGGCAAGTCGATGGCGGCCAAGCAGGAGGTCTCCGCGCTGGCGCTCTCCACCGACCATGATATTATCATCGTGGACCCGGAACGTGAATATGGCGAGTTGGTGCGGGCATTAGGCGGCGAGGTCATCACCATCTCCGCCGCTGACCCAAATGGCTGTCACATCAATGCGTTGGACTTGTCCGAGGGGTATGGCGACGGCAGGGAGCCGTTGGTGATGAAGTCCGAGTTTATCATGTCGCTGTATGAGCAGCTCATGGGCGCGGATAAGATCGAGCCGCAGGAGAAGTCCATCATTGACCGCAGCGTGGGCAATATCTATCGGGAGTATCTGAAAAACTATCAGGGACAGCCGCCCACGTTGAAGGATCTCTATGACGACCTGATGAAGCAGGTCAACCCGGAGGCACACCGGATCGCACTGGCGCTGGAGCTGTTCACGGTGGGCAGTTTGAATGTATTTTCCCACCAGACCAATATCAATACAAAAAGCCGTATTCTCTGCTTTGACATTCAGGACTTGGGTGAAAATCTGAAATCTGTGGGCCTGTTGGTGATGCTGGACGCCATTTACAACCGCGTTATCCAGAACCGCAGAGAGGGAAAATACACCCATGTCTACATCGACGAGATCTATCTGTTTTTCGCCAACGGGAGCGGCGGACACAGCATTACCAATTACAGCAGCGAATTTCTCTACAAGTGCTGGAAGCGTTTCCGTAAATACGGTGCGACGCTCACCGGCATTACACAGAATGTGGAGGAATGTCTGCTGTCCAATACGGCGCGGATGATGTTTGCAAACTCTGAGTTTCTGCTGATGCTCAATCAGGCCACCACCGACCGGGAGCAGCTTGCCCGCCTGCTGGGTGCGTCGGATACGCAGATGAGCTATGTAGACAATGCCCCTGCCGGTCATGGGCTCATCAAGGTAGGCGGGGCCATCGTGCCTTTCGCCAATGAGCTGCCCAAAAATACAGAACTGTACCGCTTAATGTCAACACGCCCCGGTGAGGAGTGACGCCATGCGGGACTTGAAGATCAAACCCGGCATGGGCACGCCAAAGGCAAAGTTGAAGAACCCCGTGCCTAAAGACGCCGATTCCCTTCTGAAACAGCACATGGACAAGCGGCAGCGGGAAAAGGAGCCGGAAAGCCGCGATCCCGTGCGTTACGCCACCGACCGCGTGGAGAAAAATATGCGCCGTGGCGCATCTGGGGCGGCGGATGCCTCGCGGCGTATGATAAAGCATTATCAGGAGCAGAAACGGCAAGGTAAGAATGGTGCGGCAGAAACGCTTGAAACCATGGACGGCGTGACAGCGACAGAAGGTGGCCTGCCCTATACACCTGTGGGATATTCCGATGTGCCGCCGTCACATACTGCACAAAAGGAAGCTGGACAGCCGCCTTTCTCCCCACAAACTCGCAAAGGGACAAAAAGCGCAAATGCCGCCCCGCAGGAGCGTGGGCGGCAGAAAGCTGCGCAGGACGCGAAAGCCGCCTATCGGCGGAACCTTGCCGAGAAAAGAACAGCGGAGCGGCACATTGTACCTCCACCGTCCGACCGGGGAGGTACAACGACCCTTCCGCATAAAAGCAATCAGGGCGCATCGGTCAAGGGCGGTCCTGCCCCAAAGAGCGGACAGGTCATGACCAAGGTCACGCGCACCATGCGTGTTCGACCAACTGACCACGCTGCGCCGAACAATGCAATTATCACGCACCGCGCAAGGGCGGCGGCGCAGAGAAAGGCGCAGCGGACGATGCTTCAGGATTCTGCAAAGAACGGCGGAAATGCCGCAAAGAAGCTGGGTGGAACAGCGGTGCAGGCGATAAAGGCCGTGGGCCGGGGGGTGGCATCTGCGGTCAGCTCCCTCCTGACCGCAGGCGGCGGTGCGGTGGTGCTGGTGCTGATACTGACGGTGATCCTTGTGGCGGCAATCGTGGTGTCCCCCTTCGGTATCCTCTTTTCCAACGAGAGCCGGGAGGCGGGCGTTGTGCCGATCTCCGCTGCGGTGGCGCAGGTCAATTATGAGTATAACGAGCGGTTGGAGGAATTGCAAACAGCGGACAGCTACGACTCCATCTCCGTGACCGGGCAGTCTGCCGATTGGGTGGAGGTGCTGGCGGTGTTCGCGGTGAAGGTGGCAGGCAGTAACGATGCGGATGCCGCGGACGTGGCCACCATGGACACCGACCGCATCGCTCGCCTGAAAGCGGTCTTTTGGGATATGACTACCATAGCCCACCGCATTGAGGTCATTCATCATCCAGGCAGCGGCGAGGGCGATGACGGCTGGACGGAGAAAAACCTCTATATCACCGTTACCGCAAAAACGGCAGAGGAGATGAAAACCGAGTATCATTTCAACCGTAACCAAATCGCAGCGCTGGACGAGCTGCTGGAGCAGCGGGATCTCCTGCGAGAGCTGATCGAGGATGCGTACTCCGTCAGCGGGGACACGGCAGCGCTTATCCGCAGTCTGCCGGAGGATCTGTCACCGGAGCGCGAGGCGGTGGTACGCTCCGCCTGTTCTCTTGTCGGCAAGGTGAATTATTTTTGGGGAGGAAAATCTCTCGTAATTGGCTGGGACGTCCGGTGGGGCGAGCTGCGGCAGGTCACAGCGGCGGGCAACTCCACCACAGGAACCTACCGCCCCTACGGACTGGATTGCAGCGGCTTTGTGGATTGGGTGTTCTACAATCAGTCTGGCGGCAGCTATGTCATCGGCCACGGCGGAGGAGCCACCATGCAGCACAGCTATTGCACCGATATTTCGTGGGCGGACGCACAGCCCGGTGACTTGGTGTTCTACCCGGATAATTCCCATGTGGGCATCGTTGGCGGCAGGGACGCAAACGGTGAATTGCTCATCATCCACTGCGCCAGCGGATATAACAATGTGGTTATTACCGGCAAGGAGGGCTTTACCTCTGTCGGCAGACCGCAATACTACTCAGATTGACGAAGAGGGCCGGCGCACAAGCGCTGGCCCTCTTTTTGAAGGAGAAGCCTATGCAAAAGAAGTTGACTGCATTTTGCACGGTATTGCTGCTGATCATGCTGCTGACGGTTTCTGCGTCTGCGGCTGCACCGCACTTTGAAGATGTATCAGCGGATACGCCTTTTGCGGATAGTATTCTGTATTTGGCGGACTGCGGGATTACCAACGGAACGGACAGCCATTTGTTTTCACCTGATGCGCCAATTACAACTCATCAATGGGCGGTGATGCTCTGCCGTGCTTATGGGCTGGAAACCAGCGGCACGACGTGGACAGAACTGGGGCAAAGCGCCATCAGGCGGGTGCATCAAAAGAGGTGGATGGAAGCAACGGCGATTTCCGCATCTGATACGCAGATATGCCGCGGTGCACTCTACAAAAGCGCGTTTGCTGCCACTGGAGTAGCGGTCTATGATAACACGCTCTATGAGGGCGGTGAAGAGCTGCCCGATTATGAGAACTGTCTTCGAACGGGATGCGAGCTCCACTTATGCGATGATGATGCCGACCCTCTGGAGATTGTTACCCGCGGTGAAGCGGCACAGGTGCTCCATGCGATCCTGGCGCAAGAGCTTGTTGTCAAGGAACCGCCTGCACCGGTCACGATGGAAAATCGTTCTGGAGTGAGCACCAATGCGTTTTTATTGGAACTGCGCCGTGTGCCGCAACCGATTCTTGACGCGTTCAACGCACACGGCTGGCGATATGTTATCGACTATGATTACATAGCAAGTTTAAGCCGACGGGGTGGCGTGAGCTGCACCGGCGCGACCAGCTATGCAGATAAGACCATTTACATTTCAGAAGCGGGGGCGACACTGCATGAGTTTGGACACTTCCTTAGCAGCATATTGAACGATTCGGCGGTGTGCGAAAGGCTGTACTGTGAGGAAGCGCAGAATTCCTGCTTGAGAGCCTATGCAAAAACCAATGCAGCAGAGTATTTTGCTGATTTTTTTGATTATTGGGTCACCAATAGACAGAGCACCGTTAAAATGACATGGCTGCAAGCGTCAGCACCGCAGACCTACACCTACTTTGAAGCGCTGGAAGCAGATGGCTGGAGTTAATGAACATATAAAGATGCCGGGGACGGTCACGTCCTCGGCATCTTTTTTAGTTTTCAGCGCTTTCCAGCGAGCTGCGGATCATGGACGTTATCATGGCAAGCTACTTCGGCGTAGCTTTTCGGCACAGTTCCATGAGGGCGTCAATGTCCTGTGCGATCGTGCTGGGTAGTAGTCCCACCAAAAAGTGGGTTGGAGAATTTTGTATTGCAAACCCGGAGGTTCTCAAGGTTATTCAGAACAACAAGGTAATGTAGAAATCATCCTGTGCACTACAAGGCCCTCTCCGCCAGCAAATGCGTTTTCAGCAGCGCGTTTTGCAGGGCTCTATGGTCCTCATGCGACTGCCACCAGCAGGGCTGGAGGAAATCGAGGGCCTTTTCCGCCCACTGGTAGTCCTCGCGCCGAAGGTCGCCTCTTGCGGCACCGCGCTGGAATCTCTGATTCTGCTCCCGCACGGTCTGATCCACGCTGTCGCGGTTCAGGTACAAGTCCAAAAAACCGCAGACGATCGCGGCCTCCTCTGTCGTATAAAACATGCTTTGCCCTCCCATCCACAAACGCGTTCCATTGTAGCATGGCGCTTACGGTTTGGAAACTGGCCGATTCCACAATATCCCAACAAAAAGTTTGTCAGGAACGCTTGTTCGATTTTTGCCATTGTGGTATACTGGATGCCAGTAAAAACGAGGAGGTGCGCCATGCAGCGGACATATATCGCTATTGACTTAAAATCGTATTACGCGTCCGTCGAATGCATGGAGCGCGGGCTTGACCCGATGACGACCAATCTGGTCGTGGCAGACCTCAGCCGCACGGAGAAGACCATCTGCCTTGCCGTGTCGCCTTCCTTGAAGGCCTACGGCATCCCCGGCAGAGCGCGACTTTTCGAAGTAGTCGAGCGCGTCAAGGAGGTCAACGCCGAACGGCAGCGCAAAGCGGGCGGCAACCTCTTTGAGAAAAGCTGTGACGCCCGTGAGCTTGCGGCTGATCCTTTGCGTGCGGTGGGGTATCTTGTCGCACCGCCGCAGATGGCGAAATACATTCAAATCAGCACGCAAATCTACAATGTCTACCTCAAATACATTGCGCCCGAGGATATTCACGTCTACTCCATTGATGAGGTGATGATGGACGTGACCAGCTACCTCGAAACCTACAACATGACGGCCCGCGAACTGGCGAAGGCCATGATCCTCGATGTGCTGCGCACCACAGGCATCACGGCCACGGCGGGCATCGGCACAAACCTCTATCTCTGCAAGGTCGCCATGGACATCATGGCAAAGCACGTTGCGCCGGATGAAGACGGCGTCCGCATTGCGGAGCTTGACGAAATGAGCTACCGCAGACAGCTCTGGGAGCACCGTCCGCTGACGGACTTCTGGCGTGTTGGGCGAGGCTACGCCAAAAAGCTCGAGGCCATCGGCATCTACACGATGGGCGACATCGCAAAATGCTCCATCGGCAGGCCGAACGAATACTGCAACGAGGAGCTGCTTTATCAGATGTTCGGTATCAACGCGGAGCTGCTCATCGACCACGCCTGGGGCTGGGAACCGTGCCGGATGCAGGATATCAAAGCTTACCGGCCGGAGACGAACAGCATCAGCTCCGGGCAGGTTTTGCAGTGTCCGTATCCGTATGACAAGGCTCGCCTCGTCGTACGCGAGATGGCGGAAGCTGTCGCAATGGACCTGCTCGAAAAACGTCTTGTGACTGACCAGCTTACGCTGACGGTCGGCTACGACATTGAAAACACCGCAGGCGGCAATTTCCGCGGCGAGATCGTGACGGACCGCTACGGCAGGAAAATCCCCAAGCATACACACGGCACGATGAATCTGCCGCGCAAGACATCTTCTGCGCGCAGCATCATGGACGCGGTTCTCGGGATTTATGATGAAAAGGTCAATCCCAAGCTGTCCGTCCGCAGGATTACCATCACCGCGAATAAGATCGTGAGCGAGGACGATGTCCCACAGAAAGACGAAGTGCCGGTGCAATTCAACCTGTTCGACGATATCGCGGCGCAGGAACAGCAGCGCAAGAACGAGGAAAACAGATTGGAACGCGAGCGCAAGATCCAGGAAGCGATGCTGGGCATCAAGAAAAAATTCGGCAAGAACGCGATTCTGAACGGCGGGAGCTATTTAGACGGCGCGACCGCCCGAGAGCGCAACGGGCAGATCGGAGGGCACAAGGCATGAGCGGTAAATACGGCGATATTATCAATCTTCCGCATCCGACCTCGCTGAACCATCCGCGCATGTCGCTGCATGACCGCGCGGCGCAGTTTTCTCCTTTCGCGGCCCTCACCGGCCACCACGCCGCCATCGCGGAAACGGGGCGGCTGACGGATCAGCGCATCGAGCTCGACGAGAGCGAGATCGCGCGCGTCGACGCAGCGCTGCAGCACCTTCAAGAGCTGCTTCCGGAGAGGCCAACAGTGTCCATCACCTACTTCGTGCCGGACGAACGAAAGAGCGGCGGCAGCTACCAGACCGTCACCGGCGAGGTCAAGCGTATTGATGCGGTCAGTGGGATGATTCAAATGACGGACCGGAGAGAGATACCGATTGAGGATGTTTTTAGCATTAAAATCAAGATATAGAAAGCAAACATCCGATTAACAGGAGGGAAAATACATGTATTATGAAATACTGCTATTTATTAGAGCATTCGATAGTTGATACTACCTTTTCGTTCAAGAAGCTCACGACTTTGATTGTAAGCGTGAAGTCAACGAAAAGCGGGCGTTGCTGACAAGCATGCCAGATTGGTCTCACTATCAATGATGTGTTAATGTGCAACCTTGGAGCATTAAAAAAGAAACAAAAGAAATCGACCGCTGCTCAAATAGAGCGGCGGTCGATTCATAGCAGAGAGACAATTGAATCAGACGACCTCGCTGGGCTTGCCCCGCGTGGCGCATCATAGTGAGACTGTCACGATTACAGGGCAAGTGAACCCATGGGGTCCCACGGCTTCAAAACAATGGGCTCCTGATCCAGTAGCTTTGCCTTGTCTCCCAGTGTCGAACGGTTGACGACTGCCTGATAAACATATCGATCAAACCATGCATCACTGCAGACGTAGTAACCTTTGTCCCCGTTTTCGCTGCCCCAGCTGTTTTCAATTTTCCAGCGGGTCGGCATGCCGGAATCATCAAGATTAACGCCGGTAAGTACCATTGCGTGTCCCATGGACGAGAATCGGTAGTCGAGACCGTCTTTTTTGCTGAGTTCAAGGTCAAGACCGGTCAGAAGCTCATAGTCAAATGCTCCGGTGTCCCAAATCCCTTCGCTTCGGTTTCCGGATTTTCCAACGTCGCTTCCGAACCAGACCAGTTCGCCGTTTTTTAGCTGGCGAATGATCATTTCCTTGAACTCTGCTATCGGGAGATTCAGATAGCAGACCTTTTCTCCGCCCACAACATTTCCGAGCATAGAAACAGTATAGGTGCGGTGATAAGGTTTGTCATCAGTCGGAGCATTGATGATCGAAACGGTTTCACTGAGAGCAGAACCGATGTAAGTTTCAAAGAACGTTTGAGGCGTATAGTCCCGCTCAATGTGATAATGCCCGTCTTTGTCAACATACTCAAAATCGAAGCGGCGGGGCGGCTCGCTGTAACAGCTGCAGAGATAACCGTAAATTTTATCCAGTACGGAAACTTTGTATCTGCTGATTTGTTCCAGTTCGCTGCCGGAAGCTGCCATTTCGCGGATGTGGACGGCAGCGGCCTTGAGCGCCTGATTGAGCAGGCGGTTCATCAGCATCGTGTTTTCACTTTGAGCGGTTTCCGGCATCGCGTCCTTGGGAACAATGCCGTATTTTGCAACGAGATTTTTGAACATATCCCACTGCCCGCCGTCATGGACGCCGGTAGAGAGAATGTGGGCGACGACACGGTCGTCGGTCGGAA
>ENA-OOZN01001669-OOZN01001669.1-human-gut-metagenome-genome-assembly--contig:-NODE-1669-length-13913-cov-3.007000_pt1 | contig 13913 bp, 14 predicted proteins | sample MGYA00241187_ERZ501397 | MGnify/ENA primary metagenome ERZ501397 (study PRJEB25962, sample SAMEA2042921) | human gut metagenome | biome: human gut; feature: human-associated habitat; material: faeces... | reverse complement strand
TCCTTGGTAAGGATGAGGTCGGCGGTTCGAATCCGCCCAGCAGCTCCAAAAAGCATCGAAAACTTCGGTTTTCGGTGCTTTTTTGTTGCAAAATACACTTTTAGGTGTGGGTCAAAATGCGGGTCAACCGCCTGACCCACACCGTGACCCACACGCGGAAATGCGCGGAAAGGGCAAAAGATGAGCGGACGGATATTCCGTCCGCTCATCTCTTTTAGATTGGCTCCATCACCTGCGTCATGAAGCTGCCCATGGTTTGGGCGGCTTCGTCCTGCTTCTGCCTTGTGGCGTGGGTGTAGGTGCGGAGAGTAAAACCCGCATCGTAGTGGCCCAGCATGCTGCTGACGGTTTTGACGTCCACGCCGTTTTGCAGGGCTAACGTGGCAAATGTGTGTCGGAGATCATGAAATCTGATGTGCGGCAGTCCTGCGTCTTTCAGAATTTTCTTATGCTGGTTCACAATGGAATCGGGATAGTACATCTCCCCTGTGACGGGCGACGGGAACATATACGGGTTGTCGGGATGCTTCTTGTGTTCGGCAACCAGCAGGTCAACAGCCTCCTGTGGAATACTGACCTTTCTGACCGATGTCTCCGTTTTGGGGCGCGAGAGTGTCAACTCCCCATTGGGGTTCTTGACGTACTGCTTGCTGACGGAGATGGTTTTGTTTTGGATGTCGAGGTCACTCCAGAGAAGCGCCGTGATCTCCCCCTTGCGTAGTCCGCTGACCAGTTCCAGATAGAACATGGGCAGCAGTCCCCTCTTATCCGCGGCGTCGAGATAGGTCTTGATATGCTCCGGTTGGAGGATCTGCATCTCGAATTTCTGCACCTTCGGCGCGATGCAGTCCTCGGTGGGGTTACGGAGGATCAAGCGTTCTTTTACGGCGCGGTTCAGGGCATTGTGGAGCATCAGGTGCAGGCTGCGGACGGTGGTGCTGCTGAGACCTGGGCTGCCGTGACCGCTCTTGCGGTTGGTACGGCCGCTCTCCATCAGCTCCTTGTAGAGCTTTTGCAGGTCGTGAGCGGTCAGCTTGGTGAGCTTGATGCTGCCGATACATGGAATGGTGTACTGCTCGATCATCAGGCGGTAGCGATCTGCCGTGGCGACACGGACATTTGGCTTGGCATAGATGTCGTACCAGCTCCGCAGCCACGTGGCCACGGTGTATTCGTCGGCGCGGCTGATGTCGACGCCCTTTGCGGCCTCCATAGCAGCGGCCAGCTTTGCCTTGCACTCCGCCTGCGTCTTGCCGAGAACGTTTTTGATGATACGCTTACCAGTCTCCGAGTTGTAGCCTGCGGTGTAGCGGCCCTCCCAGCGACCATCGCTGCGTTTGCGGATGTTACCTTCACCGTTGGCGCGTTTCTTGGCCATTGAATCAGCTCCTTTGCTTTTTATTAGCAAACATACATACCACACTGCAGTCTAAATAGCCACCGCCGAAATTAAGAGTTAAGGGAAAGTTATCAATTAGTTCTCGTGTTTCTCTTTGCTTGGTACAAAATAAGCATAGCACCCGAAGCGGATATGAAGCCTCGGAGACTATGCTTATTTTTGTTATAATGGGAGGGCAATGGATGGACGGTTTCTTTGGTGATCCAAGCGCTCGAGCTGTAAACAGTCCTCCGCCCTCTTGTTATAAAGATTCGATTGAGCAGGTTGCTCCGGCTATGCCGCGTGCGTGTCACGAACCAAATTGAATCGTAATAAGCCGGTGCGAAAGCATTGCAATATTTTATCAGGAAAGAAGGAATGCCCATGCTCAGTATCGGGATCGATGTGTCCAAAGGAAAAAGTACCGTGTGCGGAATGAAGCCAGGGGGAGAAATCGTGTACACTCCATTTGAAATTCAGCACACGAGGGAAGGGATGTCAGAGCTCGTATCACTGCTGCGCGGCAGCGGCGAAGAGGTTCGTGCCGTTTTGGAAAGCACCGGCAGCTACCATTGCCCGGTGGTGACTGCTTTGTTGGAGAATGGAATATTCGTCTCCGTCGTCAATTCGCTGCGGATGAAGCGGTTTTGCTCACAAAGTATCCGCAAGGTGAAGACCGATCGGATCGACGCTATGCAGATCGCTTTGTACGGTTTGGCTTATTGGCAGGAACTTCAACCGGCCAAGCTGCCGGAGGATACATATCGGGAGCTTCAGCTTCTGGCGCGACAATATTACCAAATGACCTCCATGCTGATCAAGGCAAAGGTCGATTTTAACGCCATCTGTGATCAGGTTTTGCCCGGTATGCAGGAGCTCATGAACGACCATGCAGGGCGGCACAAGCTTTCGGACTTTGTCCTGCGGTATCGTCACACCACTCACATCCTCGAAATGGGAGAAACGCGCTTTCGGAAGGATTATTGCAAATGGGCTGAAAAAAAGGGATACCGCAATTGCGAACGTATGGCAGCACTCATCTTTGCCACAGCTCAAAACGGTATCCCTGTGCTTCCCAATGCACCATCCACGCAGATCGTCATTACGGAAGCGATACGAGTCCTCCACACAGTGGAGGCGTCCCGTGACGCTATTTTAACACAGATGCAGGCTCTCGCCAAGACTCTGCCGGAATATTCTCTCGTGCGCGAAATGCCCTGCATCGGGGACACGCTGGCTCCGCGCCTGATTGCGGAGATCGGAGATGTCCGACGCTTTCACAGCAAGCGGGCTCTCATCGCATACGCCGGCATCGATGCGCCGCCGTACCAGTCCGGCAAATTCTGCGCAAATAACCGGCATATCTCCAAGCGGGGAAATCGCTATCTGCGTAAGACCGGGTACGAAGTCATGCAGAGCTATGTGATGCACAAACCGGCAAACGACCCGATCTTTACATTCATTGAGAAAAAACGCGGCGAAGGGAAAAGTGGTAAACTCGCTATGGTAGCAGGCCTGAATAAGTTCCTCCGAGTCTATTATGGCAAGGTCACAGAGCTCTACCGCAGCTTGCCGGCAATAGAATGAGCTGAGATCTCCAATACTTTATTTGAGGCGGCCAAGCGATCCGTTTTGCCGCCTCTGTTTTGCTATACTCTTTTCCTGCCGATAACTTTTCTTTTAATTAGGGCTTGACTTTTTAGCAGGTTTCCAGCAGCGCAAAATGCGACCATTCCCCTGCCAGAGAAAGTTGACCCACACCGCTGCTCTTTGCGGCGTTGACCCACACCTTGACCCACACGGGGAAACGAACGGGTGGAACACATGGAACAAAGAGTTTCCGACCGCATCCTTTTTGCGGTAAAAATGCCCACAAAGCCTTACAAATCAAGGGCTGGGAGGACTTTTATCACTTGGTAAGGATGAGGTCGGCGGTTCGAATCCGCCCAGCAGCTCCAAAAGATCCTGTTTTCTATCGAAAACAGGATCTTTTTCTTTGCCTATTTTTCCTCTATGTGTGAGGGCATGAAGCGAGGCGGCCGCATATCCTTACCCTTGCGAAAAATACGCTTTGCCTATAGGGCGAATAGCGCCTGTCACACGGTGATTATCTTCAGCCACTCAATATATTCCAGCGCCAATTCTGACAGTACTCGAGAGGGGTTACAGATATACCCGCTCTCGATTTGCCCCAAATCCGTGATGGGCACACTGACCAAGGCGCGGCGGCGATCCTCTTGTGTCAGATAGCCAGAGCCGGTCACATAGGCATCGCCCAGTGCCAGCAGTGAATACGCCATTGCCCGGTCGGATACCGAGATGACCTGCTGCTGGGGGTTCCACTGGCGCCTGGTCGTCGTGAATCGGGCCGAGGAGGGATGACACTCCTCATAAGAAATAAACGGGTACTGCTGGATGTCCGCCAGTGTAACGCTTTTACACTCGGCTAAGGGATGCGTGTTCTGGATGTAAATATGCAGCAGATCATATTTCAGATGCTGAAAAAATATATTCCGCCGATTGCATGCCTTGATAATGGCGCTGCGGCTGTCACTGGTGAAAAACAGCACGCCGATGTCGGAGCGATTCGTTTCCACATCCTGCAGCACCTGATCCATGTTTCCCTCAAAATAGCCCAGATGATATTTTTGATTCTTAGGCTGGCATACAATGTGCTCAAAGGCATCGATACCGGAGACATGGTGCAGGGAAGATACGCAAAAATACTCGCACTCCCCCTTGTGGTTTTTATACTTGTCATCCAAATCCTGGTAGATATTTGTCAGCAGCTGTGTGTCCTTCAGGAATGCCTCTCCCTGGCGCGTCAGCGATATGCCCTTACTGGTTCGCTCAAAAAGAACCATACCATATTCCCGCTCCAAGTTTCGGATCGACTCGGATAGACTGGATTGGGAGATGAACAGCGACTCTGCCGCCTTGCCGATAGAGCCTGCCTTGCTGACGGCCCGGACATATAGTATTTGCTTTAATGTCATCGTTTTCACCTCATACTTGCGCTGCTGTCGCAGATGGAGACCTCTCGCCACTGTTTGCCCCAACCGACACCGCTGGAATGGTAATTGTGGGACATCTCCCTGATTTTAGCAGCATTCTTGTTAAAAAGCAACCTCCAACATTATAAATTAACCTCCCCAAAACCCTGTTTTTACCTGAAAGCCATCGGTCTTACCGATGGCTTTGCATCGCTTATTTGTTCTTCAAATTCTACGGGTGCTGGCGTATAATGAGTTCACGCAAAATACCACCCATGGAAAAGAACCGGACTGCTTGTCCGTATCAACCAATGGAGGGAGCGACCCTGAAAGGAGGAGCCTATGATAGCCGAACACACGCAAACCGCCACCGAGGCCCCCGTTGTTTTGCAGTGTGTTGACCTGTGCAAGTGCTATAACGGTGTCGTACAGGCCAGCGATCACATCAATTTCACCTTGCGCCGCGGCGAGGTACACGCCTTTCTGGGGGAAAACGGTGCAGGAAAGAGCACACTGATGAAAATGCTCTACGGCATCGAGCAGCCCGATGAGGGTCAGATGTTCCTTTCCGGCGAGCCAGTGGTGCTGAAAAGCCCTGCTGACGCCATTGCCCACGGCATCGGTATGGTACACCAGGAGCTGATGCTGATTCCGCACCTGACGGTGGCGGAAAACATTACCCTGGGGCAGGAGGTCAGGACCAGAAGCGGACGGCTGAAAAAGCAGGAAGCGTCACGCAGTATCCGGGAGCTGGCCGCTTCCTATGGCTTAGATATAGACCCTGATGCGCTGGTGGACAAACTGACCATTGGGCAGCGCCAGCGAGTGGAGATCGTCAAGCTGCTGTATCGCAAGGCGGACATTTTGATTTTCGACGAGCCCACCGCCCTGCTGACGCCTCAGGAGTCCGATGCGCTGTTTGATGTGCTGCGCCGCCTGCGGGAGCTGGGCAAGTCCACAATTTTCATTACGCATAAGCTGCGGGAGGTCTATCAAATTGCAGACCGCATGACCGTGATCCGGCCGGATCATCGGCACCACCACCCCTCAGGAAACCGGTATGGAAAAGCTGACGCAGATGATGGTGGGCAAAACGGTTCCCACCGGGCGCCGTCGGCCCCACCCCATTGGGGAGGAAGCGGTGCTGCAGGTAAAGGGCCTCAGCGTGCAGCGCCGTGGCGGCGCCGCTGTGCAAAATGTCACCTTTTCCATTCGCTCCGGCGAGGTGCTGGGCGTAGCGGGCATCGAGGGCAACGGACAGACGCCTCTGGCGCAGGCCCTTCTGGGCCTTTGCCGCTCCTCCTCCGGCAGCATTCTGCTGGACGGGCGGGAGATCACCGGCCGCACAACCAAGCAGATTCGCGATGCCGGCGTGGGCAGCATTCCCGATGACCGGCAAGGCATGGGCCTCATCCTCAGTATGCGGCTCTTTGAAAATATGCTGCTGAATGCCTACGACGAAAAGCCCTATGCCAAAAGCCCACTGCTGGAGGACTGGGCGGCCCCCCGCCGTGATGCGCAGGCTAAGATCGCCGATTACAGCATTGTGGCCACCAATGAGTCGGTTGTGGTCGGCACCCTCTCCGGCGGCAATCAACAAAAAATCGTCGTCGCCCGGGAGCTTGACCGGGGCTGCCGGATGCTCATTGCCGCGCAGCCTACCCGGGGCGTTGATATCGCCTCGGCGGATTACATCCAAAGCCGCATTTTGACGGCGGCGGAACAGGGCTGCGCCGTGCTGCTCATTTCCAGCGATTTGGACGAGCTGATCAAGGTCTCAGACCGGATCATGGTGCTGTTCCGTGGGCAGATCATGGGATTTGTGGATGCAGACAATGCCACCCGTGAGGCCTTAGGACGCATGATGCTGGGCGAAGCCCACTGATCGATCCTTTATTGATCCTGCCGCCGATTAAACGGCAGCTTAGAACTAACCAAGGAGGAACTAAGATGAAGTTTACAAATGTGAAAAAGTGGCTGGCCATGTTGCTGGTGGTCTGCTCGATGCTGTCCCTGGTGGCCTGCGGGAAGTCCGACAAGGATCCGGCAGGTGACGATTCCGAGAAGGCCACTAAGGTCGCCGTTGTGTTCGCCTCCAGCGGTCTGGGAGATAAGTCCTTTAACGATGCGCTGTATGACGGCATGAAGAAAGCGGAGAGCACCATGGGCATCCAGTGGGTATATTCCGAGCCCAAGGATGACGCCGAGTACGAGGGCCTGATATCCGGCTATGCCGACAACGGAGACTGCGACCTCATCATCTGCCTGGGCGGCAGCCAGAGCTCCAGCCTGGAAAATGTGGCCCCTAACTATCCGCAGCAGAAGTTTGTGATCCTGGACGCTGTGGTGGAGGGTGACAACATCCGCAGCTACACATGGCGTGATCAGGAGCTGGGCTTTTTGGCCGGCTTCCTGGGTGCCAGCCTGTCCGACACCAATACTCTGGGCTTTATTGGCGCCCACGACATCCCCCTGTGCAATCTGGGCGCTGCCGGTATGATCGCCGGAGCCCACTATGCCAACCCTGACTGCCAGGTGCTGGTGGACTATGCCAACGGCTGGGCAGAGGTCAACGGCTGCTATGAGCTGGCCACATCCATGCATGAGCAGGGCGCCAGCCTGATATACCACACCGCCAGTGCCGGCGGCCTGGGTATCCTCAATGCCGGCAAGGAGAAGAACTTCCTGACCGTCTTCTTTGACGGCAACCTGAATGCGGACGCTCCCCAGACCAACATTGCCAGCGCCATCCGGGACTTCCCCGCTTGCGCTCAGGAAGCGATTCAGGATGTCATGGACGGTAAGTTCACCGCCGGTGCCATTGAAAAGGGTCTGGCAGAGGACAGCCTGTACCTGGATTTTGACGGCTCTGCCTATCAGATCCCCGCTGATGTGATGGAGAAGTACAATGCAGCGGTGGCTGCCATCAAGGACGGCACCATCGTGGTCCCCAGCACCATTGAAGAAGCAAAGGTGTGGAAGGCGGCATAAATCGCCAAGCGCACAACACGGGGCTGAAGGCCTGCCTGGCCTTCAGCCCCGCACCTTATCGGCAGAGACATATCATCTGCGCAAGGAGGGACACTGTGAAAAAAACAAGGATTCGATTGTCGCTGTTTTCGTTGGTTCTGGCGCTGGTGCTGTTCGGTCTGACCATACGGCTTACCGGACGGGATCCTCTGGTCGTATACTGGAGCATACTGACCGGCTCTTTCGGCAGCACCAAGAGCTTTCTGAATGTGCTGGCATATATGCTGCCGCTGATCATGACCGGCCTCGGTGCGGCGGTGGCCTTCCAGAGCGGTGTTTTCAACATCGGCGGTGAGGGACAGGTACTGGTGGGCGGACTGGCCTCCGTTATTGTGGGCCTGACGGTGCCGCTGCCGGCACCGTGGGGCTGGCTGCTGGCGCTGCTGGCGGGCTTTGCGGCCGGCGCTCTGTGGGCACTCCTGCCCACCCTGTTTGCCGGGCGAAACCTGACCTCACTGTCCGTGGCCACCATTATGATGAACTCCATCGCTGCGCTGCTGACGGAGTATATTGTCAAGAGCTATTTTCAGCGTCCCGGCGCCAGCAACACGGAGACCGTGGTTGTGAACGAGGGCAGCATTTTGCCGCGCATTTTCCCCAGCACGCAGTTTAACTACGGCATCCTTGTGGCGCTATTCTGCGTAGTCGTTGTAACCTGGATGCTGTATAAAACCCCCTTTGGCTTTTCCCTGCGGGCCATGGGCAGCAACCCCCGTGCCATGCAGCAGGCCGGACTGCCGATCTATGGCCGGACGATTGCCGCCATGTGCATCAGCGGCGGCCTGTTTGCCCTGGGCGGGTCCATCCAGTGCCTGGCGGTATATAAGCGCTTCGTCATGGGCTTCTCCCCCGGGTACGGCTGGGACGGCATTACCGTGGCCACCCTTGCCATGAATTCTCCTGTGGGCGTGCTGCTGAGCGCCTTCCTGTTCGGAATGCTGCGCTCCGCCTCCATCAGCATGAGCCTGACCAGCCAGGTGACAACGGAGATGATCTCCGTGCTCCAGGGCTTTATTGTCATGCTGGTGGCCTCTCCGGATGTGTGGAATGTGCTGGGCCACCTGTGGCAGCGGCTCAAGAGCTGTGTCGGCCGGGGCCGGAAACAGGAAGGAGCTGCTGAATAATGGATTTTTGGATCTCATTTGCCAACTTTTTTGCCTCTGCCATCCGGCTGACCGCACCCATTGCACTGGGCACTCTGGCCTGCACCATCAGCGAGCGGGCAGGCGTCATCAACATCGGCATTGAGGGCTCCATGCTCTTCAGCGGGTTTCTCGCCGCCGTGGGCTCTTACTATACGGGCAGCCCTTGGGTAGGACTGCTGTGCGGCTGCGCCGCCGGTGTATTTCTGGCGCTGATCCTGGGGGTGCTGGCCATTTACTGCAACGGCCAGCAGATCGTGATCGGCATCGGCCTCAACCTCTTCGGCCCGGGCTTTGCCTATATGCTGATGCGCGCCCTGTGGGACACCACCGGCATCTCCCCGTGGGTTGAGGGCTTTCAGGCCGTGAATATTCCCCTGCTCTCCCGCATCCCCATAGTTGGCACCATGCTCAGCGGCTACCCGGCCTGCATCTATCTGGGTCTGCTGGCGGTGGCGGTCATGCAGTATCTGCTGCATCGAACCGCATGGGGCCTGCGGATCCGTGCCGTGGGCGAAAACCCCGCCGCCGTGGCCACGCTGGGCATCAATGTCTACCGCCTGCGAATGCGTGCGGTGCTTCTGGGAGGCGTTTTTGCCGGCATGGGAGGCGCTGTCATGTGCCTCAGCTCCGCCAATGTGTTTGTCAATGATATGTCCGCCGGGTCCGGCTTTATGGCCTTTGCCGCCAACCAGTTCGGCCAGTGGTCTCCCGTCGGCGGCTATCTTGCCACGCTGCTGTTTGGCGTGATGCAGGCGCTGCGGATGCGCCTGCAGAGCTTCGGCATCGCCACGCAGCTGACCCAGATGCTGCCCTATCTGGCTGCGCTGATCGGCATCAAGCTCACCGGTATGCGGATGCGGGCACCGGCGGCCAATGGCACCCCATACCCCCATCCGCTCTCCGCTCCCTGCCTGCGCCGGAAAAGCGCCGGGGAATCACAGTCGAAAGGATCGAAGGCATGAATATTACATTTCACGAATGCAGATATATTCTGCACCTGAAGGATTATGACAGCGGTGTCTTTTTCTACCGCGAGGTACTGGGCCTGCAGCCCAACTATAACTGGTCCATCGTCCCCGATCAGAAGGGCTACCGCTTCTACATGGGCAGCGGACGGCTGGAGATCACCCAGATCCCCTTTACCCCCCGGCAGGGACACAGTGAGTTTTTGGCCCAGTGCTCCGATCTGTCTCTGTGCATGGAGCGGATTTTGGAGGAAATGCCCCACATCGAGATCCTCTCTCAGGATGCCCGGCAGGTAACCCTCCGGGACACCGAAGGCAATCTGGTGCATCTGCTGCAGGACGACAGCTCCTGCAGCGGCGGCGATGTGGATAAAACGGATATGTTTACCGGCACCTTTACCGGCGTGCTTTATGAGGATGATTTGGCGGCGGCGCAGAGCTTCTACTGCGACCGGCTGGGGCTTCCGCTGCTGGAGCAGCAGGCAGATGCGCTGCTGCTTCAGGCCGGCGATGCACAGCTTCTGCTGCGCAGGCGTCCGGCAGGCTGCACCCTGGGTCCGTCTATGATCGGTCTGGAGGCCAGCAGCGTCAACAAGCTGTACGACCGGTTCAGCCAAAGTCCGGACTATAAGGAGGCCGGGGTGCTGCGTGACACGGACTTTGATGCGCGGCGGCTGTTCCAAATGTACGACCCCAGCGGCAATGTGGTGGAGATCTACGCCTATCTGCGCAATGTGCGAGAGGAAATTTTGATGCACTGATGATAGAAAGGGGAAAATATGTGGCGCAAAGAATACAGAATCGTTTATTATTCCTGGGAGTTTGACACCCTGCAGTCCTTTTATCGGGATCTGCTGCGTCTACCCCAGATGTATGGCTGGTACACCAGTCCGGTGGATCGCGGCTGCAAGTTCAAGATCGGAGACAACCGCCTGGAATTGATCTGCCGCCATCCCACTCTGCCCCAGGGTCCTGCGGGAATGCGGTTAGAGGCAAAGGACATTGAGCTGTGCTACGCCAACCTGAAAAAGGAGCCTCGGGTCACCGTTATCCGCCCCCTGCAGTCTCATCCGTGGGGCGAATACAGCTTCTGCATCAAGGACCCCGTGGGCAACTGGGTGGAGGTCTACCAGCGCTCCGAGCAGTATCGGCCTATGGGGGCCGATGACGGCGGCTGCTACTTTACCGATGAGTATACCGCCATTCTTTTTGCGGAGGATCTGGAGAAGATCACCGCCTTTTACCGGGATTCCATGCAGATGCCCGTGGTCACCTCATGGGATCGGGGTCCCGAGGATCGGGGCTGCCGCCTCCGCTCTGCCGGCGGCTTTACGGATATTCGGCAAAAGACGGAGAACACGCCCCAGGGGCCTGCGCTGACCACCATTGAGGCCGAGGATGTCAACGCCTGCTTTGCGTGGCTGGAGAGCCGCGACGATGTGGAGGTGCTGCTGGGGCTTACCGACACCTGGTACGGCGACCGGATTTTCCAGATCTGCGATGAGGAAAAGAATGTGGTGGAGGTGCTGGCCTATCGCCGCAATATGAAAAATCGGGACACGCTGCCGCAAGAGGATCCGTCATGAGGGAAAGGATACTGATTCGAAACGCGGATGCTGTGGTGACCTGCGATCCGGCGGATCGTGTGCTCTATAACAGCGACATTCTCATCTGCGGCAACCGCATTGAAGCGGTGGGGAGCAACCTTGCCGCCGGTGACGCCCAGATCATTGACGCCGCAGGCAAGTATGTTTACCCCGGCCTTGTTAATACACACCATCATTTTTTCCAGGCATTTGTTCGCAATTTGATGACGATTGACCGCTCGGAGCTGACGCTGATGCAGTGGCTGGATGACATCTATAAGGTTTTCGTCCGTATCGACGGGGATGTGATTTTCTATGCCAGCGCCGCCTGTATGGCAGACCTTATTAAGCACGGCTGCACCTGCTCGGTAGACCACCAGTACTGCTACACACCGGCCACCGGCAAGCAGGGGGTGGACCGGCAGATGGAGGCCGCCCGTCTGATGGGCTTTCGCTTTGTAGCCGCCCGCGGCACCAACACCCTGCCCCGCTGGAAGGGCAGCACCATTCCCGATGAGATGTGCGAGACAACAGCGGAGTACCTGGATGACTGCCAGCGTCTGCTGGCGCTCTATCACGACCCGGAGCCTTTCTCCATGCGGCAAATCGTGTTGGCCCCCTGCCAGCCCATCAACTGCACCGAGGACACCTTCCTGGAGACCATACGCCTGGCCCGCAGCGCCGGCGTCCATATGCACACCCATTTGTGCGAAGGGGAAAACAGCAGCATGGTGCGCCGCTTCGGTGTCCGCTCTCTGGAATGGTGCCGCCGCATCGGCTTTGTCGGCAGTGACATTTGGCTGGCCCATGGCCGCGAAACGCTGCCGGAGGAATATGCTCTGCTGGCGGAAAACCACATGGGCATTTCCCACTGCCCCGCCCCCACCATGCTGGGCGGCAGCGAGATTCTGGACATCCCCGGTATGCGCAAGGCCGGCATACCCATAAGCCTCGGCGTGGATGGCTGTGCCACCAACGACGGCTCCAATATGCTGGATACCCTGCGTCTGGCATACCTGATGCAGACCTTTCTCAGCAAAAAGCGGGGCGGTTGTCCCTCCCCCTATGAGATGCTGAAGCTGGCCACTGTGGGGGGCGCTGAGATGATCGGGCGTCCGGAGCTGGGGCAGCTTGCCGCCGGGAAGGCGGCGGACCTCTTCATGGTCGATACCCGGCGCCTGGAGTACGCCGGTGCTCTCCATGACCCCGCATCCATGCTTGCCAAGCTGGGTGTTACTGGCCCCGTCTGGCTCACCATGATCAATGGCCGTGTTGTTTATCGGGACGATCATTTGACCGGCGTAGACGAGGCGAAGCTGCTGCAAGAGGGCGAGCAGGTCTGCACCCGTGTGCTGCGGGATACCTGCGAGGCCTTTGCACCCTATCGCCGTAATCCACAATAGGAGGAAAGGAACATGTCATATCTGGACTTTCAGCTGCTTCTCTATGTGCCGTCGGAGCAGTATGCGCCTTGCCGTACCTTTTACGAGCAGGTATTTGCGACACAACCGTTCTATGGCTGGGACGAGGGGCCGGAGGACCGGGGCGTTAAGTACGATCTCGCCGGCACAAAGCTGGTGCTGCTGACCCAGGAAAATCCGTTCCCAACCTACGGCGCCGTACATTTCCAGCTGCAGGTGCCGACTCTGGAGGATATCTATCCCCGGGCGCAGGCAGCCGGTGCCGTCACCCAGGAGCCTTTCTTCCGCCCCTACGGCTGGCATATGTTCCGCATGGCGGATCCGGCGGGAAATCACATCAATATTTATACGGTGCCAACCACCACCGAATAAAGCGCACCGAAACCGTAAAAATTAAAGGATGCTCTTCACGCCCGGAATTAAAAAGGGAGGCAGCTTATGAAACAGGACCGTCTCGTAAGCCGCCTCCCTTTTTTCGTTTTTAATTGCCAAGGTTCACGGCATCACCCGACGGGCCATGCGGATAAAGTCCTCCTTGCCGAAAGTCACCGGCACCGGGTATACGGGGTCAGCCTCCGCCCAGGCGGCCATTTGAGGCAGGTCCTCCGACCGAATACAGGGAAAGCACTCCGGAATGCCCAGCGCCCGGTTCATGCGGTAAATGGCCTCTACCGCCTGCCGGGCAAGGCTTCGGGTCTCCCGGGTGTTATAAAAGTGGCCGATGTAGGCCTCCACCGCATGGGTCAGGGCGTCTAGGCCGGTCTCCGCCGTAACGCCGTGGAAGCTGCTCCGGGCCGGGAGCCTCTCCGCCATGGTAATAAATTCCGGTGCGGCGCATTGGCGGCGGCTTGCCACGATCATGGGCTCTTTGCACCTGGCGTCCGCCAGCAGCTCCGGCAGCCTTTGCAGGCTCCCGGCTGCGGTGATGCATTCCGGCCTGCGTCAGGGAAGTACCCGGGCCTCCAGGCCGAAGCAGGCCTGAAACGCCCGACAGTATATTTTTTAAGCAGCATAATGCGTACATCCTTTCCATGGACTATTACGCCGCATTTTAGGCGGGATCGCAAGACGGAATGGGGAGATGGATATTGTAGGAGCGGACGGCTCTGTCCGTCCAGTGCGATAACGCAACATTTTGTAGGGCAGGACCCGTGTGCCCTGCCGGGAGTGGGGGGGCCGGGCAGCGGGGTGAGGGTACCCCGCCCTACGGCAATTATTTAATCCAATCCGCAGAATGGATATTGTGCCAACCTGATAAAACGGATGCGCAATGCGCGCCCCTACAATATTTTACATGGTACAGCATAATAAACCGACCGGAACACCGTATCTGTTTTCTCCCTACTATTATACGAAAACCGTCTGCGGATTGTAAAGCCAAAATTTTACCCCTTT
>ENA-OOZN01001664-OOZN01001664.1-human-gut-metagenome-genome-assembly--contig:-NODE-1664-length-13946-cov-2.756101_pt1 | contig 13946 bp, 9 predicted proteins | sample MGYA00241187_ERZ501397 | MGnify/ENA primary metagenome ERZ501397 (study PRJEB25962, sample SAMEA2042921) | human gut metagenome | biome: human gut; feature: human-associated habitat; material: faeces... | reverse complement strand
ACAGGCTCATTTTTTTCCAGAGATACGCTTTCTTTTCATTCGTATGTATATCTACCAGAGTTCCATATAAATCAAAAATATAATTCTGATACATCCTTCATCATCCTTTCTTACGGAAAGTTTTCCACACGACACGTATTCTACCAGACTTTTCTCCACAATTCCATGTCTTTTTTCCAGACTTCCTATCTTTTTTTCTCCACCCAGACTGTCCACCAAACCAGATCGTTGAAACCTGTTTTGTCTTGCTCTCTGTAAGAAAGAATCCTGCCCGGAGGGCTTTTTACTTTATCGGAAAATTCAACGAAGTTTCCGGTAACGTAAAAAAATTCCCCCGTACAGATTTTGTCCGCAACAGGGGAATTCATTACATCTCACAGTCTCCTGCGAATTGTAATCTTTGATTTACTTTCTCGCATCCAGCATTTCTTTCACCAGACGAATATACTCCGGTGTCGTTCCGCAGCAGCCGCCGACAATGCCTGCACCCGCGTCTACCAGAATGTTCATATATCTTGCAAACGTCGGCGCATCCATGCTGTAGATTGCCTCACCGGTCGGCGTGATTTTCGGCAGGCCGGCATTCGGTTTTACAATAACCGGTACTCTTGCCACTTTTTTCATGGAATTTACGACTGCCTCAAGCTGATCCGGTCCGACCGAGCAGTTCAGTCCTACGGCGGATGCTCCCATTTCCTGCAGTGTCTCAACTGCTTCCACAGCGTTTCCGCCGAACAGGGCAGAACCGTCTGCTTCCAGCGTCAGAGAACACATAATCGGCAGATCGCAGACAGAAAGTGCAGCATCCATAAAGACACACGTTTCGTCTACGCTCAGCATCGTCTCCGCTACCAGAAGATCAACGCCCGCATTTGCTACCGCTGTTACCTGCTCTGTGTAGGATTCCAGCAGCTCTTCATAAGAGAGATCGCCTTTTGGCTGCAGCATTTTTCCTGGTGTGGAAAAATCTCCCGCGATCAGCGCACCTGTTCCGGCAAGCGCTTTTTTCGAGATGTCCACCAGGCGTGCATTCAGCTCCTCCACCTCGTTTTCTCTTCCATAATCCGCTAATTTCAATCTGTTTGCACCAAAGGTCGGCGCATAGACAATCTGGCTTCCCGCCTCCACGTAAGCCTTCTGTAAATTTGCCAGAATATCAGGGTGCTCCAGAACCCAAAGCTCTGTACTGACTCCTTTTGGCATTCCCGCTTTTGTCAGATTTGATCCGGTTGCGCCATCCAATAAAATGACACCTGCTCCGGCAAGCTGTTCAAATTCTTCTCTTGTCATTTTCTTTTCTCCATTCTGCCCGAGTTACCTGCAGCACATGTCCGCGTATACTGACAAATCCCGGCTGTTTTTTCTGAACCTGCCGCGCTTTTCGCGTCAAATTCATGTTCAGTATAGCATTGTATTGTTTTCCCGACAAGTAAAAAAAGAGGTATCCGTTTTGGATACCCCTTCGTCTGTTTCTGTTCATGAATGTTCAGCAAACCCCGACATTCTCAATCATGATGCGCGTCTGAATGATGTGTCTCCGAATGATGCGTCTCCGAATGATGTGTCCTGCCCGAGCTGTTCCCCCCACCGGACGGGATATTCTTCGGTGACCCCGGAGACAAATTTGTTCCCTGGTTCACACGGGTTGCTTTCTGTCCATTTTCCACCTGCGAGGATGCCGATACCGTTGAAACACCCGAATCGGAACTGTTTTCCGTTGCAGCATTTTTTCCACACGCAACGAAAGCCAATACTGCTGTACCGACAAGTACGGAAATTACTGCCTTCTTCATTTCTCCACCTTCTTTCCTGGTACATCGTTTTCGCCTGAACATTAGAGCGTGTCCGAAAAATTATTTCCGCAATTTGCGAGATACACTCTGGTTGTAATTTCATTTTAAATAAGCTTCTTACTATTGTCAATTTATTCTACAAATTCCCTATTATTTTCTTTTTTTTGTTCCAAAATATTTTCAGACACAAACAGCAGCCGGACCCCTCTCCCGGATCCGGCTGCCGTTTGTCCTGTATCGTATGCTTTTATTCTGCAGTGCTTGAAGACGTTGAAGCAGTGCCTGTGCTGCTTGTCGATGTCGTTTCGGTACTGCCTGATGTCGTGCTGTCAGACGTTGTACTGTCCGTTGCGGTACTGTCCGTTGTTGTACTGTCGGTTGTGGTTCCATCTGTGGAATCTGTAGAAGCGCTGTCAACTGTCATCGTATACAGATCTGCGTCCGTTACTTCAAGTTTTTTCCAGTTGGATGCGACCTTGATATCGCTCTCCTTTACCCATCCATCCAATGTATCGTTGTACTTATCCGATTTGCGGTTGGAAATGATAGTCTGTCTTCTGGACTCGGTTTTGTCCTCGTCGAATGCTTTATCTACACGGATCACATAATATGCATCGTCGCCTTCGATGACACCGTCATAATACTCGCCATCCTTCAGCTTTGCTGCTTCTTCCGCTACTTTATCTCCAAGAGAACAGGTATCGTCATCGTCTTTCTCCGATCCGGTTCCAAAGGATGTCTCGGAAGAGGTCAGATAAGAAACCTCAGAGGAGGAATCGCTGGCGGAACTGCTCGATGTGCTCGCGCTTGAAGCGTCGGATGCGCTTGTGTCGGAAGCATCGGAAGAAGAGCTGCTCTCATCGGAGCTGTCGGCAGAATCGGTGGAATCTGCGGTATTCTCCGCATTTAACTGATCGTTCAGCTCCTTGCGCAGATCGGTAAACGATGCGGCTGCAGGATCCTCAGACTCTTTTAAGAGATCCAGGAATCTCTGTGCGATTTCTTTCTTTGCCGCTTTTTCCTCGTCCGTCAAATCAATCGTTTTTCCATCGTCATCCTTCTCGGTTCCTGCTGTGGATACCGTGATGTAGCTGATGGAGGTCTGCTTTGCCTCTTCATCGGATACCTCGGTATCTACATTTGCGATGATCGGATCATAAATTTTGGTTTGAATAACATACAGCTCCAGTGCATCCTGGATGTCCTCAACGGTTGCGTGCAGCTTTTTCATCACATCGTCACCGTTCTTATCTGCGAATGCCTGTGCAGCCTCTTTCGCCTGCTGTTTTTCCTCGTCTGTCAGGGAAATTCCGTATTCCTCTGCGTGCTGCCGCATCAGAAGCTCTTTTTCGATCGTATCAAGAGACTGCTCCTTGAACGTTTCCCCGGTAGTCTTTCCATCGTCGCCTTCCTTGTCGTACATCTCAGACGGCATCTGCATTCCGTACATCGAGTACATCTTGGAATAATAATTGTACATGGTTGCCTGCTGATATCTCAGCATGAAATTTGCCTGTCCGAGTGTAATCGACTCGTCATTTACAGTAATTGCCGTTTTTGTTCCGTCCACATTGTCGGAACCGCAGCCAGTCAGTCCCATCGCTGCCATCGAAGCACTCAGCATAACGCAGACTGCTTTTGCTTTTAAATTTTTCATTACTTCCTCCTCATGCAGGGCGAAATGTATGCTCAAAAAGAGTTTTTCTTTTTACACGTTCGAATTTCCGGTCCTGCATCGATTTTTATAAACGCTTTTCCTATTATACCCTTTTTGTTGATACAGGGCAACTTTTTTCTTCCCTGTTCACGCCTTTTTCACACGATTTTGTGGTTATGCGAGTATTTCACTCCTGTGTGATCTGCAGCAGATCTTCCACCAGTGCATGGCTCTTCTCCAGCAGATCGATCTTTTCCTTTGAATTTCTCCGCCGCGGCGTGTAGACAAACGCCAGCGACTCCATCTGGAATTTCAGTTCGTCTCGGTATTTCTGCAGCAGCTCCGGAATCCGCGCCACATCGATTTTTGCATGCTGCTGTAAGGTGACTCGTACCGAATCGCCCATCTGTTTCAGCTCCGTCACATACGCACAGTGCGCCAGCGCTTTCAGTTCTGCAACAGCCAGAAGATTCTGTACATTTTTCGGCGGTTCCCCGAAGCGGTCGGTCAGCTCCTCCGTCATGTCCTCATACTCTTCCTTATTTTCAATCGCCGCAATTCGCTTATAGGTGTCAAGCTTCAGAGACTCGTTGCTGATGTAGCTGTCCGGAATATAGGCACTGACATTCAGATCAATCGTTGTCTCGAACGCTTCTGCCGGTGCGATGCCCTTCGCCTCCTGGACAGCCTCTGCGAGCATTTTACAATAGAGATCGTATCCAACCGATTCCATATGGCCCGACTGCTCTGCGCCCAGCAGATTTCCGGCGCCTCGGATCTCAAGATCACGCATTGCAATTTTAAAGCCGCTTCCCATCTCCGTAAATTCACGGATCGCATGGAGACGCTTCTCCGCCACTTCCTTCAACATCTTGTTTCTGCGGTACATCAGAAATGCGTAGGAAGTCCGGTTCGACCGTCCGACGCGGCCGCGGAGCTGATAGAGCTGTGACAGTCCCATCTGGTCGGAATCATGGATAATCATGGTATTGACATTCGAAATATCGAGTCCTGTCTCAATGATCGTTGTTGACACGAGCACATCGATCTCTCCGTTGATAAAGCCGTACATGATCTTTTCCAGCTCACGCTCTTTCATCTGTCCGTGCGCAAAGCCTACATTTGCATCCGGCACGAGCTTCTGGATCGTGTTCGCCATATCCGCAATCGACTGGACGCGGTTATAGACATAGTAAACCTGCCCGCCCCGCGCAAGTTCACGGTTAATCGCCTCGCGGACCATTTCTTCATTGTATTCACAGACAAAGGTCTGGATCGGCTGGCGATCCTGCGGTGCTTCCTCGAGCACACTCATATCCCGGATGCCGATCAGGCTCATGTGCATGGTACGTGGAATCGGCGTCGCCGTCAGTGTCAGAACATCCACATTTTTTTGCAGCTGTTTGATTTTTTCTTTATGCGTCACGCCGAACCGCTGCTCCTCATCGACAATCAGAAGGCCAAGATCTTTGAACTTTACGTCCTTCGACAGAACGCGGTGTGTTCCGATGACAATATCCACGAGTCCTTTTTTCAGATCCTCCAGCGTTTTTTTCTGCTCTGCCGGCGTGCGGAACCGGCACAGAAGATCAACGCGCACCGGAAAGTCCTTCATGCGCTCAACGAACGTATTGTAATGCTGCTGTGCCAGAATAGTGGTCGGAACGAGGTAGACGACCTGTTTGCTCTCCTGTACTGCCTTGAACGCTGCACGGATTGCAACCTCGGTTTTGCCGTATCCGACATCGCCGCAGATCAGGCGGTCCATGATCTTTTTGCTCTCCATGTCCGCCTTTGTCGCCTCGATCGCCGCAAGCTGATCGTCCGTCTCCTCAAACGGAAACAGTTCCTCAAATTCCTTCTGCCAGATCGTATCCTTTCCGAACTGATAGCCGGATGACGCCTGCCGCTCGGCATACAGCTTCACGAGATCCTGTGCAATATTTTTTACCGCATGGCGAACCCGTGTTTTCGTCTTATTCCATTCCTGACCGCCGATTTTATTCAGCTTCGGCACCTTTGCAGCTTCGCCGGACGCATACTTCTGCAGCGTATCAAGCTGGGTGGCCAGCACATAGAGGTTCGATCCGCCCGCATACTCGATTTTCATGTAATCACGCGTTACGCGGTCCATCTCAATTTTTTCGATACCGCGGTAAATACCAAGACCGTGGCTCTCGTGCACGACATAGTCACCGATCGAAAGATCCGCAAAATTCTGGATTTTCTGACCGGAATACTCCGATTTCTTCCGGTTTTTCTTCTTCTCTTTTCCAAAAATATCCGTCTCTGTAATCAGCACAAATTTCTGCATCGGATATTCAAAGCCTCTGCGGGCCGCGCCGTGGATCAGCATGACCTCGCCCGGTTTCAGAACACGCTCCGCATTCTCGCTGTAGAAGGCCGGAATCTCCTCATTCTGCAGGTCCTCTGCCAGATGCTGCGCCCTCGTCCGCGACGGACTCGCCAGTACAATACGGTAACCCGCTTTTTTCCAGGATTTCAGATCTTTTACCAGAAGCGGGAACTGATTGTTATACGAATTGACCGATTTCACCGTCACACTGAATTCGTCACGGATATTCCACTCGCCCTTCTGCGGCTCCATCAGCGATACGGCAACACAGCCGCGGCGGTTCAGTTTTGCCACAAGCTCCGCCGTACTGCACATCAGCTTCGCCTGTCCCGGCAGGAGGTATCCCTTTTCGAGACGGTGGCTCACGCTCTCCTGAAATTCTGCTTCCAGCGCATCGGCACACTCGATGATGCGGTTCGGCTCATCGAGGAAAATGCGGCTGTTCTCCGGCAGATACTCAAGAAACGAGACGGTCTCCGGATAAAAATAATGAAGATACTGCTCCGCTCCCTGCAGAATTTCGCCCTCGCCGATCTGATCGCAGATTTCCTCTGCCGCATGGCGGATACGCGCCGCTTCCTCCGTCATCATCTTGTCGCGGAACTTTGTGCTTTGCGCTTTTGCCTCTTTTTTAATCGCTTTCACACCGCGCGCAATCGTATTCTCTGTTAAAATCAGCTCCGATGCCGGATAGATTGTGATTTCCTCGAGGTTTTCAATCGACCGCTGGCTCTCCGCATCGAAGCTTCGGATGGAATCTATCTCATCGCCCCAGAGCTCAATCCGGATCGGGTTCTGTTCCGTCAGCGGATAAATATCGAGAATGCCGCCGCGGACGGAAAACTGGCCGGTCGACTCCACCTGAAAGGTACTCTCATAGCCGAGCCGCACCAGCTCTTTTCTTATTTTATCCAGATCGAGTTCGCTGTCATTGCGCAGATGGATGCAATGTTTTTCGAACACGCCAAGAGGCAGAAGAAAGTCCATACATCCCCCTACACTGGTGATGATGGTAACTTCCTTCCGCTCAAGAAGTGCCTGGATCACCTGAAGCCGCTGCCGGATCAGCAGATTTCCGTGAATGTCTGCCTGATAGAAAATCAGGTCCTTCGCCGGATAATACAGCGTCTCCGCATCGTACAGCCGGTAATCCTCATATAATTCTTTTGCTTTTAATTCATTTTCCGCGATCAGAAGCCGCACCGGGGCATCCTCGGAGAGACCTGCAATCATGTGGGCTTTCTGGCTTTCCAGACAGCCCGAGATCACCGTCACACCTGCGGTTCCTTTTTTCAGATCACGGAACAGCTCGTCAAAACGGGCAATTTCTTTGATCGGTTCTAATAACGCTTTCATTTTCCTTACTCTGCCGGGTTTGCAGATTTGCGGTTATACTCATTCATAGCTGCGTCCACATCCCCGTTCAGCATCTGCTCGATTGCTTTTGCCGCATGCTCGATCGCCAGATTTACAAGGGGACGTTCGTCTTTCGTAAACGGACTTAACACGTAGTCCGCCAGATCCCAGTTTTTCGGTTTCTCACCGACGCCGACCTTCACACGCATAAAATGGTCGGTGCCAAGATTAGCGATGATGTTTTTGATGCCATTGTGGCCGCCCGCGCTTCCTTTTTTGCGGATACGGATCTGTCCCGGCGCCAGGCTGATATCATCGTAAACCACGATCAGCTCGCTCTCCGGATCCACTTTGTAATAGTTCACCAGCTCCCGCACAGACTCACCGCTCAGATTCATATACGTCATCGGCTTTGCAACGATAACCTTCTGACCTGCGATCATGCCTTTTCCGAACAGAGCCTTGTGGCCTGTACCGGAGGAAGGGATCTGATATTCATCGATCAGATAATCGATGGTATCAAATCCGACATTGTGCTTCGTCCCTTCGTACTGGCGCGTTGGATTTCCCAGACCTACTATAATATACATAAATTCTCCTGTCATCAGACCATTTTCCGGCGCAGTTTTTGTTCACGTCACGGTCAAAACGGATATTCTCCATCCACTTCGCTACTTGCGCATAACCGAATAGCTGCTTCGCCGCACCGAAAAATGATATATTGTTTTTCCATCTGTCATAAAGAAAGAACACGAACAAAAGAGCAGCCTTTTTCCTGCTCTTTTATTCGCTGAAATGCTTCGGCAATGTTTAGTTAAAGTATACCAGTTCGCTCTCCGGTTTCTTGGCCGGTTTGATTTCTTTTGCATACAGAACCGGGCCTTCGCCATCGTAAACCTTCATATAGCCCCATTTTACCGTTGCAGTCACGTCAACCCAGGAACCCATTACGAGAGATTTGGCGCTTGCGCATTTGCAGACATAGCCGATAAAAGAAGTATCATCTGCACAGCAGGTCATTGCCATACGACCCGGAACAAAGAAATCGGCTCCGACATCCTTGCTCTTTAATACCATACCGCGGAAATGAACAGTCTTGCCCTCGTAACGCTCCGGGTTGTCGCCCATATCGACATACCAGATTCCGTAATCGGCATCGTCGATTTCGATCACATCGGCATCGGTATCAAACGGCATCTGATCCTCAAAAATGTTGTCAATTTCGCCTTCTTCATTCTCAAACAGAACGTCGCATGCCTGGTTGACTACTTTGATGCTGCGGCGGAAGGATGGAAGCGGATCTTCCGGACGGCAGCGGTTGAACATGACCATATCGGCATTTTTTGCCATCTCCATGAAGACGGATTTCATGTTCTGCATATAGATCTGGAAGCAGCTTGCGTCGACGGTCACGATCTCCTGTACGATGCCCCAACCGCGCGGCAGTTCCATTTCTTCGAGTTTTTTTACGCTCCAGAGCGGGTTGTATTCGAGAATGATTCGCTCCGGGCGGTATTTGCGGTTCAGTTTTTTCAGGTAATCCAGGGTAAACTGCTCTGGTCCTTCTACGATTTCCAGGACGGTGTTGTGTTTGAGCAGTTCTTTTTCGTCGTACTCTACTTCACCTTCTTCGGTTGTGATCAGAAGGGTTGGTCCGTCGATCTGGAAATAGTCCTGTGCTACGGTAAAATTGATAAAAGAGGTTTTTCCACTCTCCAGAAATCCTGTTATGAGATAAATCGGAATTTCTACTTCGTCTTCTTCGTACATTTTGTACCTCCGTTGTCTTTGACGTACTCCCGGAATCTTTCTGCACTTGCTTTTGCGGCTGAGATTCCGGGCGTGCCTTTTGCTTTGTCTCTAAATCAAGAAAAAAGCTGCCACATCGGATTTTGTTTCTGATGCGGCAGCTTCACTACAGTTCACAGGTACCCTGCGGACCGTAATTTTCGCAGCTACTTTGTATTTTTACAGTCCGAACAGCTCTGCCAGCTTATCTTCTGCTAATTTGGAACCGATGACACAGATTCTTCCGGTGAATTCCGGTGCTCCGTCACGTACTTCGTACTCTTCCGGAACCATATCGAAATAGATCCACTGTCCATCGGCGCCTGCTACCATACCTTTGGCACGAAGAACCATACCATAAGCGGTATCCTCGGAAAGTTTCTTTAAGATGCCTTCGATCTGCTCTTTGGTGAAGGTCTTCACAGTCTCCTGACCCCAGCTTGTGAAAACTTCGTCTGCGTGGTGATGATGGTGATGCTCGTGACCGCAGCCACACGCATCATCGTGATGATGATGCTCATGGTCGTGATCGTGACCGCAGCAGCATTCGTCATCATGGTCGTGATGATGGTGCTCGTGCTCCTCGTGATCGTGACCGCAGCAGCACTCGTCATCATGATCGTGATGATGGTGCTCATGCTCCTCATCGTGGTCATGGCCGCAGCAGCACTCGTCGTGGTCATGATGATGGTGATGATGCTCTTCCTCTTCTACCTGCGCAAGGTTGATGATGGCACCTTCCATCGTATCGAGTACTTTCTTACCACCCAGTACTTCAACCGGTGTGGTAATAATGTGTGCTTCCGGATTCAGTTCGCGGAGCATTTTTACAGCTGCCTCTACTTTTTCGGTATCGGCTTTATCGGTACGGCTCAGGATGATGGTTCCTGCGCTCTTTACCTGATTCTCGAAGAATTCGCCGAAGTTTCTGAGATGCATTTTGCATTTCATAACGTCGACTACGGTTGTTGCGGAATTCAGGGCTACGCCTGCTTCTTTTTCTACACCGTCTACAGCCTTGATGACGTCGGAGAGTTTACCTACGCCGGACGGCTCGATGATGATGCGGTCCGGGTGATATTTGGTGATAACGTCTTTTAATGCTGCGCCGAAGTCTCCCACAAGAGAGCAGCAGATGCAGCCGGAGTTCATTTCACGGATTTCGATACCGGCATCTTTTAAGAAGCCTCCGTCGATTCCGATTTCACCGAATTCGTTCTCGATCAGGACAACCTGCTGGCCTTTCAGTGCGTCTCCGAGGAGTTTTTTGATCAGGGTTGTTTTTCCTGCGCCCAGGAAACCTGAAATAATGTCTATTCTTGTCATTGATTTAACCTCTTTATCTTGTTGATTCCGTTTATAGTTAGCTGCAAAAGGGCCGAAGTTTATCCTCCGCCCCACACTCACGCTTATTATAGCAACCATAGAACAAAAAATCAAGAGAATTTCCCTTGCTTTTTCTGCATTTCACCATTATAATATATTACATGTCTTTTCTACTTTAACGCGTTGAACGGGCAAATCATTTTACCTATGAATGGGGGATTTTTTTATGAGCGGAACGAAAGAAAAAAAACTCAATCTGCCACAGTCACTGCTTTTGCTGCTGCTGATCATCGTATCCGTCGCAGTCTGTATCCGCCTGAAAACCGGCGGTCCTATGATCGGCCTGTTTGCAAGCTGGATTTTTATCTATCTGTTTTGTAAGATTTTCGGTATTTCTTACGCCAACATTGTTGCCGGCGCATACGATGCCATCCGTATGGTCGTCCCGACGCTCTGCCTTCTGATGGCCATCGGTGTCATGATCGGCACCTGGCTGCAGAGTGGCACCATTGCCACCATCATTTCCTGGGGCTTAAAAATGATTAACCCGTCCTGGCTGCTGCCTCTGACGCTGCTGTTCTGCTCCATTTTGAGTATTGTAACCGGTACTTCCTATGGTTCCGCCGGAAGCGCAGGTGTTGCCATGATGGCGATCGGAAACGCCATGGGTATCCATCCTGGCATGGTAGCCGGTGCTGTCATCTGCGGTGCCATGTTCGGTGACAAATTAAGTCCTCTTTCCGATACCACAAACCTTGCTCCGGCCGTTGCAGATGCCAAACTTGGCGATCATATCCGCTCGATGCTCTGGACCACCCTTCCAACGTATGTGATTACCTTAATTCTTTTTACTATTCTCGGTTTCCAGCAGACCAGCGGAAGCTATACCGAGGGAAGCATTACCGTTTACATCGATGCTTTAAACGGTGAATTCCAGCTCGGATGGATTACCATGATCCCTGCCATCCTGATTATTGTATTGCTCCTCTGCAAAGTAAATGCGATCTCTGCACTTGGTCTTTCCAGCTTCGCTGCCGGATTTGTTTCCTATTTTGTGCAGCACGATACTCTGCAGGACATCATCCGCACAGCTTACAACGGTTACACAACCACAATCGAAGAACCGGTATTACAATCCATCTTAAACCGCGGCGGCATGGGAAGCATGCTCCAGTACGTAGCCATTATCTGCTTTGCTGTCGGCATGGGCGGCATGCTGGAAAAACTCGGTGTACTGGATCACATTCTTCAGGCGATTGTAAAGAGAATCAACAGCGATGGAAGTATGATCCTGGCAACGATGATTGTCGGTTACGTGACCAGCCTCATCAGCTGCTCCCAGCCGATGGCACACGTTCTGACCGGCCGTCTGATGGCACCTGTCTTTCAAGAGCGCAAGGTTGCACCGGAAATTCTTTCCCGCTGCCTCGAAGACTCCGGAACTATGGCTGGTCCTATGATTCCATGGCATGGCTACGGCGTATACATGGCCGGCACACTTGGTGTTGCATGGTCGGCATTTTTCCCGTACTTATTCCTGCTTTACCTGACCCCGGTTTTCAGTATTTTCTATGGATTTACCGGAATTTCCATTAAGCATCTTCCGGAAACCAAAAACAACGAATCAAAAGAAGAGAAATAAGGCAAAAGCAGAAATCGTAACAGAAAATCATAAACAGAAACAAAAAAAGAAAAGGAAAAGAGAAAGAATGCAGACAAAACTTGTTCTTCTCGGAACCGGCACACCAAATGCGTGTCCGAATGCCAACGGACCTTCCTCCGCTGTCGTGGTCGGTGACCGTGCTTATCTGGTAGATTTTGGCCCTGGCGTTGTCCGCCAGGCCTCAGCCGCCTATTTTAACGGCGTGGATGCCCTGCGGCCGGATCTTCTGACCGTTGCCTTCTGTACGCACCTTCACACAGACCATACCGCCGGATACCCGGATCTGATTTTTACTCCGTGGGTGCTGGAGCGCCCGGTTCCATTGAAAGTTTTCGGGCCAAAGGGCTTACAGCACATGACCGATCATATCTTACAGGCCTATGAAACCGACATTGATTTCCGAATTCACGGTTTCGAAAAAGCAAACGAATCCGGCTACCGCGTTGAGGTAACAGAAATTGAATCCGGCATTGTCTACCGGGATGACCTGGTTACGGTGGAGGCTTTTCCGGTCAGCCACGGAACACTGGAATGCTACGGCTATAAATTCACCACACCGGACCGCACAATCGTCATCACCGGCGATACCGCTCCGCTGGATCTCGTGGCAGAAAAATCGAAAGGCTGTGATATCCTGCTGCACGAAGTGGAATACGCCGCCGGAATCTCCTGCCGCGAACCAAAATGGCAGAAATACCACCGGGAAGTGCATACGTTAAGCACGGATCTTGCCGGTGTTGCAAAAAAGGCAAATCCGAAACTGCTCGTTACGTATCACCGGATTTACCATATGAATGTACAGGATAACCACAAAAACCTTGCCGCCGAGATGGCATGGCGCGATGCCGCGATTCTGGATGAAATCCGGGATGCAGGGTATGACGGATATGTCGTGAACGGAAAAGACCTGGATGTATTTTAAAATACGGGGCAGCGTACCAATTCTGGTTTACGAATTGGTACGCTGCCCCGTTCGTTTTGGGATGAGCCCGGAGACGCTTTCTATTTTCATTTACCCGACTGGCAGATTCTGCCATACTCTGCGTTATTTCAGAACTGTTTTTTCTTTGACATTAACCTCCTCAGAACGTATAATCATAGTATTACAACTCTGGCAAAACAGCAGGATTTTCTGCTGTTTGTCGTTACAGGAACCTGATCCGCAGACGGCTTGCACAGTCTGCCTTTCGTTTGCGTTCCAGAAAGGATGTTTTATATGGCAGCTACTACTGCGAAACCCGTAAAAAGCGCCGGTAAAATTCCCGGCAGTACCTTGAAAATCATTGCGATGGTCTGTATGCTGATCGACCACACTGCAGCTGTACTTTTCGACCGAATCCTGATTTCCCGTGGTCTTCTGGATGCGGTGAACGCTTCGGACGGAGGCGCATCATTTCTCTCTACCGGAAACACAGCTGTGATTTATTATGCGGATATGATTATGCGCGCAATCGGAAGGATCAGTTTTCCGATTTTCTGTTTTCTGTTGATTGAAGGGTTCATGCATACGCATGATGTGAAAAAGTATGCGCTGAATCTTGGGATTTTTGCACTGGTTTCGGAGATCCCGTTCGATCTGGCATTTGCGGGAAAACCGTTTTATCTGGATTATCAGAATGTCTTTTTCACTTTATTTATCGGCCTTGTGATGATGATTTTTCTGCAGAAAATCGATTCAAAAGCGCAAAAAGATGCCGGTGCATGGCAGAGGGCGAACTGGAAGGTTTCGGTTGGCAAGCTGCTGGTGATTGTGGCAGCCTGTGCAGTGGCCACGCTGTTGAAGACAGATTACAGTGCAATGGGAATTCTGACGATTGTGCTGATGTATAATATGAGAAAGAATAAAATGTACTGTATCGGAATCGGGTGTGCGGTGCTTACGCTGTTGAGTCTGAATGAAATCACCTGTTTTCTGGCTATGATCCCGGTGCATTTTTATAACGGAAAACGAGGATTGAATCTGAAGTATCCGTTTTATGCGTTTTATCCGGTGCACCTTCTTATCTT
>ENA-OOZN01001658-OOZN01001658.1-human-gut-metagenome-genome-assembly--contig:-NODE-1658-length-14019-cov-3.899384_pt1 | contig 14019 bp, 10 predicted proteins | sample MGYA00241187_ERZ501397 | MGnify/ENA primary metagenome ERZ501397 (study PRJEB25962, sample SAMEA2042921) | human gut metagenome | biome: human gut; feature: human-associated habitat; material: faeces... | reverse complement strand
AATCTTATCAAGGTCTGCCATTGCAATCGCATACTCCTCATCATTAGGCGCCTTACCATGCCAGTCTACGCTGTTTTCCATGAAGGAGACTCCCTTGCCCTTGATGCTGTGGAATACGATACAGGTGGGCATGCCCTTGGTCTCTCTTGCTTCCTTAAATGCTGCACGGATCGCATCAAAATCATGTGCATCTGCATTGATCACATGGAAATTGAATGCCTCGAACTTTTTATCAATAGGATAAGGAGAACATACCTGATCGATGGGTCCATCGATCTGCAGGTTGTTGTTATCTACCATAACGCAGAGGTTGTCCAGCTTACGGAAGCCCGCGAACATAGCAGCCTCCCATACCTGTCCTTCCTCGATCTCACCGTCACCCAGCAGTGTGTATACACGGAAATCACGTTTGTCCATCTTAGCACCCAGTGCCATGCCGACTGCTGCAGAAATACCCTGTCCCAAGGATCCGGAGGACATATCCACGCCGGGGATATGGATGCAGGGATGGCCCTGCAGGTAGGAACCTAAGTGACGCAGGGTAGGCAGATCCTCTACCGGGAAATATCCTCTGTAAGCCAGTGCGGAATAGAGACCGGGAGCTGTATGACCCTTGGACAGAACGAATCTGTCGCGTTCCTCCATATCGGGGTTCTTCGGATCAATGTTCATCTCCTCAAAATATAAAAATGTAAAAATATCTGCGGCTGACAAGGATCCGCCGGGATGTCCTGCTTTCGCACTATGAACTGCGGTCACAATGCCCTTGCGGACATCATTGGCACGCTTTTGCAGTTCTAAATTCTTCATTGTCTCCTCCATTCCGCCATATTGGCTTATCTGTTGCAATTTACGTTGTTATACTAGCATACTTCCCGATGCTAGTCTAGTAAAAGAATTGCTCTTCTACCGTAAAATATTGCGGTGGCAAATTCCAGCATGCAGTTCAGACCTCCATTCATAAATTTGTTCGTTCCACTCACAAATTCATTTCATGGAGGTGCGCTCCGCTAATAGAATTTGTCATATAGTGCTCTGTGTGCAAGCACCCTCGCACTATAAGCCAAATTCTATTTCTGAACTGTTTGACCATAGTATGCATTCTTTCCATGTTTGCGGTTATAGTGCTTATCCTGCAGTTCCTGGGGTGCCGGCTGGATCCTGGGGTTGATCGTCTCTGCGCGATAAGCCATTTTTGCCACCTCTTCCAGTACTACCGCATTATGGACAGCCTCCTTGGCATCCTTGCCCCAGGCAAAAGGTCCATGGTTCTTGCACAGAACGACAGGCACTGCTTTCGGGTCCTTACCCAGACGTTTGAACTCGTTAACGATCAGGTGTCCGGTATTTTCCTCGTAAGCGTCCTCGATTTCTTCCTTTGTCAGGCAGCGCACGCAGGGAACCGGACCGTAGATATAATCTGCATGGGTGGTTCCGTAGCAGGGAATGTCTCTTCCCGCCTGTGCCCAACTGGTAGCATAGGAAGAATGGGTATGCACGATACCGCCGATCTCCGGGAACGCCTTGTACAGCTCCAGATGAGTTGCAGTGTCGGAAGAGGGATTCAGATCCCCTTCCACCTTATTGCCGTTCAGATCCATGACTACCATCATCTCCGGTGTCAGCTTGTCGTAATCCACGCCGCTGGGTTTGATGACGAACAATCCGCTCTCTCTGTCAATAGCGCTGACATTTCCCCAGGTAAAAGTCACCAGACCGTACCGGGGCAGATCCATATTTGCTTCATATACTTTCTGTTTTAATTTTTCTAACATATCTTAAACCTCATTTTTTCTACATCCTGCAAGCTTTCCGACACGTAAGTGTCGTGCAGGCATAATTTACACCCAAAAATTTATTTTGCGGTAACGGCTGCCTTCTCCGCGGGAAGCAGTCTCTCGTACTCTTCCAGGAAAGCCTCAAATCCCTTCACATCCTCAGGATCCGGTTGCAATGTGGTTCCGGTCTGTCCAGCGAAGATCTTGTCATTTAAATAGGAAGAAAGGGTCTCGCCGGTTTCTTTCTCCTTCATGAAAGCTGCCAGGATCGCCATGCCCCAGGCGCCGCCTTCGCTTGCCGTATCCATAACGGTGATCGGTGCGTTCATGCCTGCTGCCATAACACGCTGTCCCACCACGGGAGTCTTGAAGAAGCCGCCGTGTCCCATCAGGGAATCCACTGCCACATGCTCCTCTTTTAACAGAATATCCATACCGATCTTCAACGTGGCAACTGCGCTGTACAGGTGGGAACGCATGAAATTTGCCAGTGAAAAGTCCGCGTCGGGAGTTCTTACCACCATAGGACGGCCGGCATCCAGACCGGTGATCGGTTCTCCGGACAAATAGTTATATGCCATTACGCCTCCGCAATCCGCAGCACCTTCCAGCGCCTTGCGGTACAACACGCCGTACAGTTCGTTCTTATCTACTTTCACACCAAAGCTCTCTGCACATTCGCCCAGAAGATTTACCCAGGCATTCAGATCGGAGGTACAGTTGTTGCAGTGTACCATAGCTACCGGCATACCGTCGGGAGTGGTGACCATATCGATCTCTTCGTGTACTTTTTCCATAGCCTTCTCCAGTACCACCATAGCGAAAATGGAGGTTCCGGCAGAGACATTACCGGTGCGGACTGCCACACTGTTGGTGGCTACCATGCCGGTTCCCGCATCACCTTCGGGAGGGCACATGGGTACGCCGGGCTGTAAGGTTCCGGTGGAATCCAGTAATTTTGCACCTTCCGCGGTCAGAACACCGGCAGGCTCTCCGGCTACCAGTACTTTCGGCAGAATGTCACGGATCTTCCAGTCAAAATTGTGTAAGCCATCGAACTGATCCAGCATCTTCTGATCAAAATCCATAATGGTGGAATCAATGGGGAACATACCTGCTGCCTCACCGATGCCCAGCACCTTTTCTCCGGACAGCTTCCAGTGAATGTATCCTGCCAGGGTGGTGAAGAATGCGATATCCTTCACATGATCTTCTCCGCTCAAAATAGCCTGATACAGATGTGCAATGCTCCATCTCTGGGGAATGTTGAAATTAAATACCGGGATCAGCTTCTTGCAGGCTTCGGATGTCTGTGTATTTCTCCAGGTACGGAAAGGCACCAGAAGTTCTCCGGCTGCATTGAACGGCATATAGCCGTGCATCATTCCGCTGAATCCCAGAGAGCCCAGGGTGGTCAGCTTCTCGCCGTATTTTGCCTCTACATCGTCTGTCAGGCTCTTGTAGCATCCCTGCAGGCCTTTCCAGATATCTTCCAGACTGTAGGTCCAGATGTTGTTCTCCAGACGGTTCTCCCAGTCGTAGGTTCCCATGGCGATGGGTGCGTGGCTCTCATCTACCAGTACCGCTTTGATTCTGGTGGAACCAAACTCAATACCGAGGGCTGTTTTTCCTGTTCTGATCGCTTCTTTTACTGCTTCGTTCATTGTGTTCTCTCCTTTTCACTTCTTTATTTATCTCATTTTTTATTTCCGTTTTCAGTGCATTCCGCAACAGATTCCCGCTCTACGACACGGGTGTCAAATTCGTAAGTCAGGTCCTTTTTCCTGCCCGCGATCATCTGTAACAATGTCTCCGCTGCTTTTTTCCCCAGATTCTCCTTGGGGTGCGGCAGGGAAGTGATGGGCACCTCGCTGTGTCTCGCCAGATCCGAATCGTCGATGCTGATGACTGACACATCTTCCGGTACCCGGATATTGCGTTCTGTCAACATCCGAATCAACTGAAAAGCAATCTGATCATTGTATGCCAGAAGGGCGGTGCATTCCTCTACCCGATTCAGGATTCTGTCCCGGCAGTAACCAAGTTGCTTCGATTCGTCCGTGTCGATCCACACCATCCGGGAATCCGTCACAGTGAGCCCGGCCTCTTCCATGGCCTTCAGATATCCCAGATAACGCTGTCTGCCCTGACCGTCATCCAGCTTCAGGATTGCCCCGATCTTCTGATGCCCCTTGTCAATCAGATATCTTACGGCCTTGTAGGCCGCCTCCGCATCATTTAACGATACATGCGGTGCCTCCAGTTCGGGATAATAGGTATTGAAAAACAGAAGCGGTATCTTTCTGGCCATCAGGTGCCGGTACAGATTCAGGTTCGGATTCGGCAATCCGCTCTTTGTCCCCTCCACGATCACTCCGGCCACATCGTCCCGTTTCAACAGATCCTTCAGAATACTTTTCTCCCGGTCCAGCGTGTTGTTTGTGAAATAGATCTGGACAGAAAACCCGCTTTCAAATAAAGTATTCTGCATTCCCTGTAAAATTCTGGGGAAAATGTAGCTGTCCACGTAGGTAGTCACCACGGCGATGCTGTTGCGCTGTTCCAGATTCTTCTGGCGGTCAAAGCTCACATAAGTGCCACTGCCACGGATCCTCTGCACCAGCCCGTCCTCCTCCAGCGTGCCGATAGCTTTCCGCACCGTCTGCCTGCTGATATGGAACTGTTCCGACAGCTGATTCTCCGAGGGAACTTTCTCTCCCGGACCTAGTTGTCCGTCTGATATCTGTTCCTGTATGTAATTAATGAGGTTTTGATATTTTGTCTCCATAATCACTTTCAGTATAATCAGACCACCGTACAAAGTCAATACATCTTTTACCTGTTTTAGGTACATTTGTATATAGTTGTTTGGTGTACAACCTTGCAGTAAGTCTATCCCGTGGAGTATTCACATATACTCTTACCAACACTCTTTTTCATCAGGTAATCATCGTGCGTAAACGTCCCCCTCTCTCCTTCCCACAACTACTCGTATGTATTAGTCTTCTCTGCGTCCTCACCGGTGCTCTGACCCTTGTAGCTTCCCATACCTCCCCGGATAGACGTTTTGAGCAATTCACCTCCCAACTTTTTCAGAAGGAAATGACTGGCAGTACCCTGAATATGCACTACACCATTGCCGATCCAAAGGCCTTTGGCATCTCCGAATATGAACCTGTGCTTCCGATCTACCACTCCTACCAGCCGGAAGACAGCAAAGAACACTGTTCCGACTTGTTGCACCGGCTTGACCGTATAGGCCCTGACAGACTTTCCCCGGAAAATGCCTATACTTACCGGTTATTGCATCGCTCTCTGGAAAATGATCTGGCTCTGGCAGATTTTCCTTATTACAATGAGCCTCTGTCACCTTCCTCCGGAATGCAGTCCCAGCTTCCCGTTCTGCTGGCGGAATACACCTTCCGCACAAAACGGGATGTCACGGATTACCTGGCTCTCCTGGATCAGATAGATGACTATTTTTCCTCCCTGCTTCTCTACGAGCAGGAAAAAGCTGCCGCAGGCTTCTTTATGCCTGCCTGCTCCTCAGAAAAAGTCCGGAAGCAATGTGACACCATTGTCACAACCGAAGAACTGGCACAGGGAACCCATTTTTTACAGACTACTTTTGAAGACCGCCTGTCAGAGCTACAGAAGCAGGGACTTTTTACACCGAAGGAGACTGCCTCTCTGATCAAAACCAACGACCGCCTGCTTGCCACGGTGGTGCAGCCCGCCTATGCCGCCCTGTCCGAAGGGCTGCACTCTCTGGAGACTTCCACCAATGCCGATTCCACTGCATCCGAAACAACTACCAATGCTGCTTCGGGCAAAAACAACAGTGTCCACAATGGGCTCCCGAAAGGGCTCGCCCTGCTGCCGGACGGAAAGACCTACTATCTCCATCTGCTGTTTTCCGAGACCGGTTCCTCCCGTTCCGAAAAAGAACTGGTGCAGATGCTGCTTGTGCAATTTCAGAAAGAGCAATCCGCTATCCGCTATCTGGCTTCCCAGTCCCCTTCCCTGATTACACTGCTTTCTGAAGAAAATACGGCAGTTTTCCCTCTGGCAGAACCGGAAGAAATGCTCTCGGATCTACAGGCTCGTATGAAAAATGACTTTCCTGTCAGCAGTCCCGTTCCCACCGTCACTGTCAAAGATGTGGTCCCCAGTCTGGAACCCTATAGTGCACCGGCCTTTTACCTAACCACGCCTCTGGGAGATTCCGACAATAATGTCATATATATAAACCGCCGGAACTCCCCTCAGGGACTGGAGCTCTACACCACACTGGCTCATGAAGGGTTCCCGGGTCATCTCTACCAGACCGTGTACAGCAACCGCATCTTTTCCGACATGCACACGGATCCTGCCAGAAAACTCATCTGGTACGGCGGTTATCTCGAAGGCTGGGCGTTGTATGTGGAATTTCTTTCCTATGATTATGCGGCCACTCTGTTGGAACAGGCCGGACAGTCGGATGCCGCACAGTCGGCCCGGCTGGAGAAGCATACCCGCAGCTTGCAGTTGTGCATGTACACTCTGTTGGATCTCCTGATCCACGGAGAGGGCGCCGGATACGATCAGGTGGCAGAGGTTCTTGGGAAATTCGGTATTGATTCTCCCGGGACCTGCGAAGCAATCTACACTTATATCGCAGAAGAGCCCTGTAATTATCCGAAATATTACATCGGTTATCTGGAAATTCTGCAGCTGCAGGACACCGCCAGAAGTCACTGGAAAGATGCTTACTCCGACCTTAGATTCCACACCTTTTATCTGGAACAGGGAACTTCTGATTTTTCCTCACTGGAAGACCTGCTTTTAATGACAAATTAACGTTTTTGTGATAGGATAAAGTGTACGGATCATCAGGTTGGAGGAACCCATGACACAGTTTACAAGCAAGGCTATCGAAGAATCCTTTATCCGGCTGCTGAATGAACGGCCGCTGGATAAGATCACTATAAAAGACATCGTGGATGACTGCGGTATCAGCCGTAACACTTTTTACTATCATTTTCAGGATATCACCGCTCTGTTGGAACACATTCTGAATGCAGATGTGGAGCGGGTACTGTCACAGCATCTGGATATGGACTCCTGGGAGGACGGCTTTATCTCCGCTGCCCGGTTCGCTCTGGAGAATAAGCGTCTGGTCTACCATATTTACAATTCCGTCAGCAGAGAACGGGTGGAGCGCTACCTTTACAGTATCGCCGGAGAGGTCATGCGGCTGTATGTATCCAGGATCACGGAACAGGTGGAACATGCGGCTCATAAAAAAGTATTTCCCGAAGATCAGAAAATGGTGGTAGATTTTTACAAATTTGCCCTGGTTGGCATGATTTTAGACTGGCTGAACACCGGAATGAAGAAAGATCCGGAGGGACTGATCCGGCGTGTCGGCGAGATTTTCCACGGAAATATCGAAGCAGCCCTGACCCGTGTGGCCCGTTAATTTGGACATTTGTCCATGTTTGCACATATTTTGGATTATTTAAGAGCAATGCGCAATTTTTGTGCATTGCCTTTTTTTGTCCGTTTTCAAGACTGGATTCCTTGCATACAATACCAATTGAGAAAGAATCGACAACGAAAGGAGCCCTGTTTTATGAAATTTGGTAAATGGGTCGTAAAATGCCGTATTCCTATTCTGATACTGGCAGTTGCACTACTGGTCCCTTCCCTGATCGGTATGATCATGACGCGGATCAATTACGATATGCTGACTTACCTGCCCGGTGATATTGACACGGTAGTGGGTCAGGATATTCTGATGGATGAATTTGGAAAAGGAGCCTTTTCCTTCGTTATTATCGAGGGAATGGATCCCGAGGATGTCTCCTCCCTCCGGGAAGATATTTCCCATGTAGATCATGTGGACACCGTTCTTTGGTATGACGATTTCGCAGATGTTTCCGTTCCCATGGAAATACTTCCTTCCAAACTATATGACGCTTTCAATTCCGGTGACAGCACCATGCTAGCGATCTTCTTCGATACCTCCACCTCCTCCGACGATACTATGGAGGCGATCACAGCGATCCGCAGCATTGCCGGCAAGCAGTGTTTTGTCTCCGGTATGTCCGCCATGGTCACCGACCTGAAGGATCTGTGCGAAAAAGAGGAACCGATCTATGTAGGTATTGCCGTTGCACTGGCCTGCGTAGCCATGATGATCTTCATGGACAACTGGATCACACCGTTTGTTTTCCTGATGAGTATCGGTATGGCAATCCTCTTAAATATGGGTACCAACTATTTCCTCGGAGAGATCTCTTACCTGACCAAAGCACTGTCCGCTGTCCTGCAGCTGGCTGTAACCATGGACTACTCTATTTTCCTCTGGCACAGCTACGAAGAACAGAAGAGTATGTATGAGGATAACAAGGAAGCCATGGCTGTAGCCATCAACAACACTCTGACCTCCGTGGTCGGAAGTTCCATCACCACGGTAGCCGGATTTATCGCTCTGTGCTTTATGAGCTATACCTTAGGTCTGGATCTTGGTATTGTCATGGCCAAGGGTGTCATCCTGGGTGTCATCGGTTGTGTCACAACGCTTCCTTCCATGATCCTGGTACTGGATAAGTTATTACAGAAGACCAGTCACAAATCCCTGCTGCCGGATATGGGAAAAGTTGCTTCAGGTATCACCAAAGTATTCCCGGTATTCCTGATCCTGTTCCTGGGGCTGGTACTTCCTTCTTATCTGTCTTATAAGGCAACCAACAATGAAGTGTATTACGATCTCGGTGAAACCCTTCCCGAAGATATGGCCTACGTGGTAGCCAACAGCAAATTGCAGGAAGACTTCGGTGTAGGTGCCACCCATATGGTACTGGTAAGCACCGATGTATCTGACACTGACGTACGTGCCATGATCCACGAGATGGAAAACGTCGAGGGTATCAAATATGCTCTGGGTCTGGAATCCGTAGTCGGCCCTCTGGTACCAGAGGAAATGCTTCCGGAATCCGTAAAAGAAGTATTAAAGAGTGATGACTGGGAACTCCTTCTGGTGAACTCCGAATATAAGACCGCTACCGATGAGGTAAATGCCCAGATCAATGAGCTGAATACTATTTTGAAAAAATACGATTCCAAGGGCATGCTGATCGGTGAAGCTCCCTGTACCAAGGATCTGATCGAGACCACCGACGAGGACTTCAAAGTTGTAAATACCGTCTCTATCGTAGCGATCTTCGTGATCATTGCTCTGGTAGAAAAAAGTATTACCCTGCCGCTGATCCTGGTAGCTGTTATCGAGTTGTCCATCTTCATCAATCTGGGCCTTGCTCACCTGACAGGAACGTCACTTCCTTTCATTGCCCCGATCTGTATCAGTACGATTCAGCTGGGTGCTACTGTGGACTACGCTATTCTGATGACCACAAGATACAAGCAGGAACGCTACGAAGGCAGGGACAAACGTGAAGCTGTCACCAACGCCCTGAAGGTATCCATTCCTTCCATTATCGTCAGCGCCATGGGACTGTTCTCCGCCACCTTCGGTGTTGCCCTGTATTCCGACGTGGACATTATCAGTTCCCTCTGTGATCTGATGGCAAGAGGCGCTATTGTAAGTATGTTTGCTGTTATCCTGTTCCTGCCGGCCATGTTCATGCTGTTCGACAAGATGATCTGTGTCACCAGCATCGGCTTCCGGAACAAGAATGCAGAACCCTCCAATACATTGAAAGAAAGGACGGCATAAGATTATGATCAATTTGAAAAAACAAGCCTGGAGAACCGGGGCTCTGTGCCTCGCCGGTGTGGTAGCCTTAAGTGTTACCGGTGTCTCCGTATATGCAAAAACTTCCGAAAAGAAAGAGACCGAGGTCAAGGAGCAGATCCGGGATGCCGTAGATGACATCTGGAAATCCGAAGATACCTCCGCAGCCTCCATTGATGAGACCGTCTATGTGATCCTGAATGCAGACGGAACCCAGCAGAAGATCTACGTCAGCGACTGGCTGAAGAATCAGGGAGAAAAAGATTCCTACACCCAGAGCAATCCCGATAAGGATGCTCCCATTTCCCTGAAAGTTACTTATACGTTGGACGGCAAGGAGATCTCCCCATCAGATCTGAACGGCCAGAGCGGTCATGTAGTGATCCGCTATGATTACACGAACGAATTATATGAGACCCGTGAGATTGCCGGAAAAGAGGAAAAGATTTATGTTCCTTTTGCGGTAATGACCGGTATGATCCTGGATAATGACAATTTCCGCAATATTAAGGTGTCCTCAGGTAAGGTCATCAACGACGGCAGCCACAGCGTTGTCACCGGTATCGTCTTCCCCGGACTGGGTACGAACCTGGATATGGAAGAGGATTTCGACGATTATCTGGAGATTGAGGCCGATGCAACGGATTTCACCATGAATGAATCCTACTGCATCGCCACCAATTCCGTCTTCTCCCGTCTGGATTTCAGTAATGTGGATGATCTCGATGACCTGACAGAGGCAATGGATGATCTGGAGGATGCTACCAACAAACTGTTGGACGGGACTTCCGATCTTTATGATGGTGTCACAGAGCTTTATGACAAATCCGGTGACTTGCAGGATGGTGTAAAAGAACTGTCCGATGGTTCCAACGACCTCCGGGATGGCGCTTACAAAGTAGCTGACGGTACTGTCACTTTAAGAGGCGGTGTCGGTTCTCTGCGGAGCGGCATCGGTACACTGCAGGAGGGCACCAAGACCCTGTTAGCAGGTACACAGAGCCTGCAGTCCGGTACTAATGATCTGAAGAATGGTCTCGGTCAGCTGACTGCACAGAATGATACTTTGAACGGCGCTGCCGGCCAGGTATTCGATACTTTGTTGAGAACTGCAGCTTCCCAGTTAACGGCTGCCGGTCTCACGCTTCCGGAAGAATTGACAATATCTAATTATGCGACCATATTAAATGCTCTGTATCAGCAAATGGAGCCTCTCTCGGATGCTGACGTTGCTCTTGGATATGTCCTCCAGCAGGCCGGACTGACGGTTGAAAAATATCAGGGTATGATTCAGGCATCCCAAAGCGTATCCTCAGGTGATGCCGCACTTCAGGCAAATTTGAAAACCATTCAGGATAAAGCCACAAGTCTTTCACAAGCTGCCGGCAGCATTGCTGCCTTGAAAGCTTCTCTGGATGGCTATAATCAGTTCTACACCGGTCTCCAGACTTACACCGCCGGTGTAGCATCCGCAAGTGCCGGTGCTTCCAAACTGGCTGACGGTTCCGCCCAGGTCGTTGCCGGTGCTTCCCAGTTAAAGGATGGCGCTGACAAACTGGCAGACGGAAGTAAAGAGCTGTATGATGGTGCTGATACTTTAGTAGAAGGTGCCAGAGATCTGGCCTCCGGCAGCGGCAAACTGGCTAACGGCGTAAACGAGCTTTCCGATGGAAGCGATAAGCTGATCGATGGTATCAGTCAGCTGAAGGATGGTTCCAAGGAATTAAAGGACGGAATGATCGAATACAATGACGAAGCCATCAGCAAACTGACTGATATGGATACCGATGAACTTCAGGAAGTGATCGATCGTATGAAAGCTACCTCTTCCGTATCCGAAAATTACAACTCCTTCACCGGAGACAATAACGGTATGGACAGCAGTGTGAAATTTATCTACAAGATCAACGCTGTAAAATAAAACATCACAAGCCCGTAACTTGACAAAGCCCCTCTCCTTTTCTATACTTGCAAAAGGAGAGGGGCTTTTCGCTTCCTATATTCCGCTTCCGATAACAGAAAGGCATACAATTCCCATGGAACAACTATTATTCAGTCTCAATGCAACGATCCCCGTATTCCTGGTCATGGTGATCGGTTATGTTTTACAGCAGCTGCATGTTACCAACGACTCTTTTGTCAAAACCCTGAATTCATTCAATTATAAAATCACCCTGCCCGTACTTTTGTTCAAGGACATGTCCACTGCAGATTTTTACAGTGTATGGGATACCGGTTACGTGCTGTTCTGCTTCTTCGTGACCCTGTTCTGCATCGTCATCACCTGGGTCGTGGCAGGCATTTTTTATAAGAACAAATCCCGCCTGGGAGAGCTTGTCCAGGCAAGCTATCGAAGCAGTGCCGCTGTCCTGGGTATCGCCTTTATACAGAACATCTACGGGAACTCCGGCATGGCTCCCTTGATGATCGTGGGTACGGTTCCCCTGTACAATATCGCTGCCGTGCTGATCCTGTCCTTCACCGGACCGGATGCGAAGGGCTTCGATAAGGAATCCCTGCTGAAATCCCTAAAAGGGATCATCACGAATCCGATCATTATCAGTATCGCCCTGGGCATGCTGTCCAGCGCCTGCCGGATCCATTATCCCGTGATCATTTCCAAGACCATCAGCAATATTGCCGTACTGGCTACCCCTCTGGCCCTGATCGGTCTGGGTGCCGGGTTTGAAGGCCGGAAAGCTCTGAAGCTGCTGGCTCCCACCGGAGTAGCCACCGTGTTAAAACTGGTGGTATGGCCTGCTCTATTCCTGCCATTGGCCGTGCATTTCGGTTTCACCGGAGAAAAACTGGTAGCGATCCTCATTATGCTGGGCTCTCCCACCACTGTCAGCTGCTATATCATGGCAAAAAACATGAACCACGAAGGAACTTTGACTTCCAGTGTGGTCGTTGCCACCACGTTTTTAAGTTCCATCACTCTGACGGTATTTTTGTTCATTTTACGAAGTCTGCAATTGATTTAGTTACATGATGCCCCTGGCATCATCACATTTTCCCCGCAAGGAAAATACTCGCTATCGTTCCCGCTAACGTTGCCAGCAGTGCCCCCGGCAGCGTGTAGCGGGTTTTCGTTACCTTTGCCGCGAGAAAATACACACTCATGGTATAAAAAATCGTCTCGGTACAGCTCATAAGGATCGATGTCAGCATCCCGGCATAAGAGTCCGGGCCGCAGGTCTTGAAAATATCCAGCACCAGCCCGGTAGCCGCAGAGGAAGAGAACATTTTTACGATAAGCAGCGGGATCAGCTGCGTCGGAAGTCCCACTGCCTGCGTCGCCGGTCCGATCAGCTTCCCCAACAATTCAAAAAATCCGGAGGACCGAAGGATTCCCACTGCCATCAATCCTACCAGTGTCGGAAGGATCTCCACCACAATGCGCAGCCCCTCTTTTGCTCCCTTCAAAAAAGTCTCATACACTTTCACCCCTGAGACCATTCCGTAACCCACGATCCAGAAGATCACCATGGGGATCATAATATCTGACATATGTGTCAATACGTTTATCATGGTCCTTACCTATCCTTCCATTTACAATAAATCACGGAAATGATAGTGCTGAAAAGTGTAGCCACCAGTGCCGGAGCAATGATCACCGCGGGGTTGGCACTGCCGTACTGACTGCGGTAGGCGATCATGTTGACCGGGATCAGCTGTAAGGACGAAATATTCAGGATCAAAAAGGTACACATTTCGTTGCTGGCAACTGACACATTCGTTCCGCGCCGTCCGCTCTCCAGTTCCGCCAACTGCTCCATGGCTTTCAGTCCCGCCGGTGTACACGCCCATCCCAACCCCAGCACATTGGCGATCAGATTCGTAGCTATGTATTCCCCCGCCGGATGATCTTCCGGAAGTCTTGGAAACATAAATTTCAGAAAAGGCCGGATCCCTTTTGTCATCTTCGTGATCATGCCGGATTCCTGCGCGATCTCCATCAGTCCCATCCACAGTGCCATGACCCCTGCCATGGTGATGCAGAGGCTCACCGCCTCTCCGGCACTGTCAAGCGCCCCTTCTGTCAATGCACTCATCTGTCCGGTACAGACTCCGTAGATCACACCTAACAGGATCATTCCTGCCCAGATATAATTAAGCATCTTCTCCAAACCGCCTGCTGTTCCTTCGTTTCACTATATGCGGATACCGGGATGTCCTATGAAAATACGAATCGTGCCTTCGGTCATGTCCTACCAGGCCTACATTTCCATCCGGAATTTCTTCCCGGCATACAAATATAAGCCTTCCGGTAATATATTTTCCGAAAGGCTTATCTGGTTCATTCTCTCAAATTCTGTTACAGAGTTCCCTGTGTGAACAGGCTTCTCACATGTGCCACTTCTTCCGCAGTGGCTTTCTCTGCCGGCACATAATAAGATTTCTCTCTGGCGATCTGATACAGCTCCTCCTGGGACTGCTCACAGGCGGTACGGAACTGCTTCAGTGTCTGTTTTAACTCCTTATTCTCCGACTGGGCGATCA
>ENA-OOZN01001646-OOZN01001646.1-human-gut-metagenome-genome-assembly--contig:-NODE-1646-length-14103-cov-3.586276_pt1 | contig 14103 bp, 12 predicted proteins | sample MGYA00241187_ERZ501397 | MGnify/ENA primary metagenome ERZ501397 (study PRJEB25962, sample SAMEA2042921) | human gut metagenome | biome: human gut; feature: human-associated habitat; material: faeces... | reverse complement strand
GTATTGCAACTCAGAACCCGGAGCTGCGCAAACGTTTCCGCGGCAAACCGGAGTACGTCATCAACTTCATGCGCTTCATCGCAGAAGAGATGCGGGAATACATGGCAAAACTTGGCTTCCGCACCGTTGACGAGATGGTCGGCCGTTCCGACCTCTTAAAGAGAAATGATAAAGTGACGAACGAGCACGCAGACCGCGTAGACTTAAGCCAGATCCTGAACAATCCGTTTGCAAAAGCAGGCGAGAAGGTAACGTTCGATCCGAAAGATGTTTACGACTTCAAACTTGGCGCAACCCTGGATGAGAAGGTACTCTTAAAGAAATTCGGTCCGGCAATGGATAAGAAAGAGAAGAAGAACGTCAAAGTCGAGATCACCAACACCGATCGTACCGTGGGAACGATTCTTGGTGCCGAGATCACCAGAAAATTCGGCACCTCTCTGGAGCCGGATACGTACACCGTACAGTGCAAGGGTGCCGGCGGACAGAGCTTCGGAGCATTTATTCCAAAAGGACTGACCCTGGAACTTGAGGGCGATTCGAACGATTACTTCGGAAAAGGCCTCTCCGGCGGAAAACTGGTTGTCTACCCGCCGAAAGCAAGAAAGTATAAACCGGAAGAAAACATCATCGTCGGAAACGTTGCCCTCTACGGCGCAACGAGCGGTGAGGCGTACATCAACGGTATCGCAGGAGAGCGTTTCTGTGTCAGAAACTCCGGTGCTTACGCCGTTGTCGAGGGTGTCGGTGAGCATGGATGCGAGTATATGACCGGCGGCACCGTCGTCGTCCTCGGCCAGACGGGCAAGAACTTTGCAGCCGGTATGACCGGCGGCATCGCCTACGTGCTGGACGAGAACTGGGATTTCTACCAGCGGGTGAACAAAGAGACCGTCAGCCTCGAACCCGTGGAGCACAAATACGACGTTGCCACCCTGAAAGAACTCATCCGCGAGCACGTGGAAGCCACCGGCTCCCCCCGCGGCAAGGAGATCTTGGAGCATTTCAGCGACTATCTGCCCAAGTTCAAGAAGGTCCTCCCCTACGACTACGACCGGATGCTGCGGGTGATCGCCTCCATGGAGGAGCGCGGCCTCGACGGCGAACAGGCACAGATCGAAGCATTCTACGCTGTGCAGAAGAAGAAGTAAGGAGGGGAACATCATGGGCAAGACCACTGGATTTATGGATTATACGCGCAAGACCAGCAGCGATGTTCCGCCGCTGGAGCGCATCGAAAACTTTAACGAATTTCACATTTGGCTCTCCCGCGAGGAGCAGCAGACACAGGCGGCCCGCTGCATGGACTGCGGCGTTCCCTTCTGTCAGGCGGGCATGATGATCGGCGGCATGGCCTCCGGCTGCCCGCTGAACAACCTGATCCCGGAGTGGAACGACCTGATCTATCAGGGCAAATGGGAGCTGGCGCTCCACCGGCTGCGTGCCACCAACCGCTTCCCGGAGTTCACGAGCCGGGTCTGCCCCGCCCTGTGTGAGGCGGCGTGCACCTGCGGCGACGTGACCGGCAGCAGCGTCACCGTCCGCGAGAACGAACACGCCATCGTGGAAACGGGCTACGCAAAGGGCTGGCTCCACGCCGCCCCGCCCCCCGCCCGAACCGGCAAGAGCGTCGCCGTCATCGGCAGCGGCCCGGCCGGCCTTTCCGTGGCCGAATATCTCAACATCCGAGGCCACGCCGTCACCGTTTTCGAGCGGGCCGACCGGGTGGGCGGCTTGCTGATGTACGGCATCCCCAACATGAAGCTGGACAAATCCGTCATCGAGCGCCGCATCAAGATCATGCAGGCCGAGGGCGTGGAGTTCCGCACCAACATGGACATCGGCGGGGCCGTAGCCGCAGAGGACATCCTGAACAGCTACGATGCCGTGGTGCTCTGCTGCGGCGCGAAAAAGGCCCGCGACCTGAATGTTCCCGGTCGGGACGCCAAGGGCGTCCACTTCGCCGTGGATTACCTGACCAGCGTGACCAAGAGCTTGCTGGACAGCCAGTTCGCCGACGGCAGGGCTCTGAGCGCAGCGGGCAAGAATGTCCTCGTCATCGGCGGCGGCGACACCGGCAACGACTGCCAAGGCACCGCCCTGCGGCAGGGCTGTACCGACCTTGTGGCGCTGGAGATGATGCCCCAGCCGCCCAAGGAGCGCGCCGCCTCGAACCCGTGGCCAGAGTGGCCGAAGGTCCTCAAGGTGGACTACGGCCAGACCGAAAGCCTTGCCAAGTTCGGCAAAGACCCCCGCGTGTACCAGACCACCGTGAAAGAGTTTTTGACCGACGATGCCGGAAACCTGACCGGCGCGGTCATTTCCTACCTAAAGCCGGAGCGCGACCCGGAGACCGGCCGCACCAACATAGTGCCCACCGGCGAGGAGTTCACCTACGACTGCCAGCTGGCCCTCATCGCGGCGGGCTTCGTCGGCTGCGAAGCCTATGTGGCCGATGCTTTTGGCGTCCAGCTCACGGGCCGTGGCTGTGTGGACACCGACCACTTCCGCACCAACGTGCAGAAGGTCTTTGCCTGCGGCGACATGCGCCGGGGCCAGAGCCTTGTGGTCTGGGGTCTGCGGGAGGGCCGCGACTGTGCCGCCGAGGTAGACCGCTACCTCATGGGCTACACGAACCTCTGAGCCATCAACCTTACCATCCTCTTTTCCTATCCTAAACAGCAGAAGCGGGAGCCCGTTAAAAGGCTCCCGCTTCTGCTGTTTTTTGGATATTGAAACGATGTGAACGGCTGTTGCTGAATCTTAGTCCGTATCATGCACCGTATCGTCCGGCGCGGTCTCCTCCGAAGAGGAAGCGCTTTCGCCGCTGCCAGAATCGGAGGCGGCAGGCGGTTCGGTGGTGATCTCCACGCTGGGGTCGGCGGCGATATATACGGTGATGACGCTGCCCACCTCTACGGCGGCTCCGGCTTCCGCGCTGCACGAGACGACACAGCCCGCCGCATAGGAACCATCGTTGACCACCATGAAGCAGCTCGGCATCAGGCCGCGGGCTTCCAGCTCGCTGACGGCTCCCTCCTGCGTGAAGCCGATGACGTCGGGCATCTCCACCATCTGCGGGCCTTTGCTGACCACAAGGCTGATGGTGCCGCCCTTTTCGACCACATCGCCCGCCGCCGGTTCTTGGCGGATGATCTTGCCCTTCTCCACCGTATCGCTGTACTCCAGCGTCACATAGAAGAGGTAATCGCCCACGTATTTGTGATTGTTGCGCACCTGCGTGTCATAATCCATCCCCACAAAGTCGGGCGTCAGGGTCACCGGCTCGTCCAGCTCGACGCTTTCCGGCTCCGGCACCGACGAGGAGGGCGCTTCCGACGTGTGCGGCCCCTGATTCACCAGCCCCCACACGATGAGCAGGATCAGAATCGCCAGCAGGATCAAAATTGCCGCCAGCAGATTGCGCAGACCGAGCAGATGCTGCTTGGAGTCGCCCTCCGGCAGCGTCAGAGATCGGGATTCGGGGCGGGGCAGGTTCCGGGTCAGCTCGGCGGTGTACTCCTGCGAAGTCAGCGCCTTGAAGAGCTGGGGCACGGTCTGGATGCGCTCCACTGGCTTCAGCTTCAGGCCCATCCAGAGCACGTCGGAAAAGTACTCCGGCACGGCGGGGTTCACCGTCCGGGCGCGGGGGTTGGAGTCCGACACCAGCCGCTGCGCCGCCGGGACCGGACTCTGACCGCAGACCATCCGGTAGACCACCGCCGCAAGGCTGTATTCATCGGTGTAGCGGCCCTCAAACTCGGCGGTGGAATACTGCTCCGGGGCCGAGTAACCCTCGTACAGCTGCTCGTGCAAGCCGCTGCCCGCCGTGCGCAGCCCCACCGTCGCGTAGCCGGTCAGCCGGGCGCGGCCGTTTTCCAGCACCCGGATGTTCTCCGGGCAGATGCCCCGGTGCACAAGGCCGACTTGGTGCATGGCGGCCACGCCGTCGAACACCGGCTGCAGCATGGCGCAGACCTGCTCCGACGGCAGCGGGCCGGGATGCTGATCCAGCCAGCGGCCCAGCGGCACGCCGCCGGGGTTCTCCATCACGGCGTAGACGGTGTTGTTTTCCTCGAACACGTCCAGCACCGCCTCCAAACCGTTGGCCGGGGTGATGCGCTGGATGGAGCGGTAAAGGTCGGCAAAGTCCATCCGGGTGGTCTTGAACAGCACCTCGCTGCCCAGTTTGGGCCGCAGGGTGGCGTCCATCCCCCGCTCCGCCGCCAGCGTCAGGGGCATATACTCCTTGATGGTCACCCGGAAGCGCCCGACGTTCTCCGCGCCCCGGTACAGGATGCCCTCACCGTCGATCCGTTCGATCTCGCCGACGGTATACCGCCCGCCCAGCACCGTGCCCACCGGCAGACTGCCCGCCGGATTGCGCCCCGCGAACACCCCGCCGCAATGCGGGCAAGCCGCCGCGCGCTCGTGCAGCTCCGAAAGGCAGTAAGGGCAGATGATGGACATGGGAAAACCTCCTTTTGTGGTCGTGTTGTTTTTTATTATAGCACAGTTCCGGGCATAACAAAAGCCCCGCAGCTCGGTTGGAGCAGCAGGGCTTCGTGATTTTTCAGATTCGGTCTCCGCCGATCATTCCGGCAGGTCTTCCTCGTTCTCCAGAGAATGCCAGACGTTCTGGACATCATCGTTGTCCTCCAGAGCGTCGAGCAGCTTGCCCATGAGCTTGAGCTGATCGGGGTCCGTCAGGCGGGTGGTGGTCATGGGGACCATGGCGAGGTCATCGCTCAGGATCTCGTAGCCCTTCTCCTCCATGGCCTTGACCACAGCAGAGTAGTTGTCCGGATCGGTGGTGATCTCCGCTGCCTCTTCACCGGCATCGAAATCCTCCGCACCGGCGTCCAGAGCATCCATCATGGCCTCGTCGGCATCCTTGTCTTCCAGAGAGATGTCGATGACGCCCTTCTGGCTGAACAGGAAAGAGACGCAGCCCATAGCGCCCAGATTGCCGCCGTTCTTGTCGAAGTAGTGGCGCAGGTCGGCAGCAGTACGGTTGCGGTTGTCGGTCAGGGTCTCGACCATGACGGCAACGCCGCCGGGGCCGTAACCTTCGTAGGTGATTGCCTCGTACTCGGTCTTATCGCCGCCCTCAGCCTTCTTGATGATGCGCTGAATATTATCGTTGGGCACGCTCATGCGCTTTGCCTTGGCGATCAGGTCAGCCAGCTTGCTGTTGGAAGCCGGGTTCGGGCCGCCGGTACGGACGGCGACGCTGATCTCGCGGCCGATCTTGGTAAAGACCTTTGCCTTGGCGCCATCGGTCTTTTCCTTCTTACGCTTGATGTTGTTCCATTTGCTATGTCCAGACATGGGGAACCTCCTAAAGTTTATCGAAAATCTCCGCCTGCGGGCAGACGGGCTGTGGTCGCCCGCTTGTGGCAGCACACAAAATCTAACTCTATTATTGTAGCACAATCCCCAACGGCGTTCAAGCCTTATCCGGGGGATTCTGCACGAAATCGGGCAAAAAAGCGGGGTTTGACGCCCCTTTTACAGCAGCCGCAGGGCTTTGGGGTAGTGGTTCTTGACCCGCCCGGCGGACACTTTGCCGCCGCCGAGGGGGTAGCCGTCCACCGTAACGCAGCACCAGCCGTCCGCCGCAGTGGAGGCTGCCATCTCCCGGCCCGACAGATAGTCGGTCACCCGCGGGTCGGCAAGGGTCAGCTCCTCCCGGTTCGTGCACCGGGCCCCGAAAGCCGTGAAGAGGTGGTGTTCGGGGATGAAGCGGCCCTTCTGCACACTGCCCACGAAGACGCCCGCCCGCAGGACGTGAAGCCCCGTCTGAGGGAAGGGCACCGGCAGCAGCACACCCCCGCCGTGGACGACGGCGGGGCGGTCGGCCAGCGCCGGGAAATACCGGGCGGCAAACTCGTGCCACGCGGCGAGGCTCTGGGCGGGAGAGGCGCTCTCCCCTGCCCCGCTGTCACCGGCCCGGCGGCCCCGCTTGCCCTGCACTTCCTCGCGGAGGACACGGGCGTTTTCCCGGCGGGAAGCACGGGCATCTCTGGATTCCGCGCGGGCAGGCTTGCCCTTGCCCGGCTTCTGCTTTTTGCTCTGCTCCGCAGCTGCCGCCAGCCAGAGCTGCTCTTCGGGCGTGTACTCCCCCGGCGCGGGCAGGGTGCGCGGCGTGCCCGCTTTGACCAGCCGGGCAATGAAATGGCCCTCGCCGCCCTGACAGGGCCAGATGCGGCGCACCTTGCTCACATCCAGCGGCAGACCGCCGGTACGGTTGGCTTCGCCCGCGCTGCCGAAGGTATAGTCCACACGACCGAACACATGGGCCAGCGCAAACTCCGGATGCCGTGCGAGGAAGGCCGCCACCTGCCCCTCGTCCTCTTCCGGAGCGAAGGTACAGGTGGAATAGATCATCTCCCCGCCCGGCGCGAGGAGAGCGGCGGCGTTGTCGAGGATCTGTGCGCCCAGTTCGGCGCACTGCTTCACCAGCGCTTCGCAGTGCTGGGTGACGGCCACAGCTTCCTTGCGGAACATCCCCTCGCCGGAACAGGGAGCATCCACAAGGACACGGTCAAAAAATTCCGGCAGAGCGGCGGCAATGCGGCCCGTATCCTCGTTGAGGACGACCGCATTGGCCACGCCCATCCGTTCCAGATTGCTCTTGAGCACCTCGGCGCGGGCGGCCACGAACTCGTTGCTCACCAGCAGCCCCTGCCCACCCAGCGCGGCGGCAAGCTGGCTGCTTTTGCCGCCGGGAGCCGCGCACAGGTCCAGCACTCGCATCCCCGGCCGGACCCCCAGCAGCGGCGCAGCAGAGGATGCCGACGGCTCCTGCGAGTAGAAGACGCCCGCGTGGTGGTAGGGGTGCCGCCCCGGCTTGAAGGCCGCATCTTTCACCACAAAGCCCGCCCTGCAGAAGGGCGACGGCTCCACCGGGAAGTCCGCCTGTGCGGCAAAGGCCTCCGGCGTGGTGCGCAGGGCCGAGACCGTCACGCCGCGGGCAGCGCTCTCGCTGGGGGCGGCGTACAGCGCATCGTACCGCTCGCCCAGCAGCGCACGTTCCCGGTGCTCAAAATATTCCGTAGACATGAACGTTCCTCCCATGTATAAAGCCGCGCGCGGCGGCAAGACTAAGGGGTGTGAGGGGCACGACCTCCCTCGCGAAAGGAGATATTACGATGACCGACCGTACCGAAAACCGTTCCAGCAACCGCACCAACAACTGCAAAAACCAGAGCAAGAATCAGAGCCAGAACCGCACCGAGAATCGGACCGACAATCGTACGGAGAACCGCGCCACCAACGAGCACAAGCACCCCAACCAGTACACCAAGGGTGCCGATGACGAAGACAAGTAACCTCTCTCATTAAGAAAGCCCGCTGCCTTCCCTGCACTGTTTTCCAGTGCGGAAAGCAGCGGGCTTTCGCGTGTTTTATTTCTGATTCGGGTCAAAATCTTCCCAGAGTTTGTCGAACAATTCCTCGACGCGGTCCTTCCGGCCGGTGAGGTACAGCCACCCCAACAGGCACTCGAAGCCGGTGGAGGCGCGGTACTCTTCGGGGGAAGCATGTTTCGACACACTGGCCTTGCTGGCGTTGCGGCCCCGCTTGAAAACGGCCAGCTCCTCCTCGGTGAAGAGGGGTTCCAGCAGCTGCTCCTCGCGGAACTGTGCCCGCGCAGAGACGTACTTGACCTTTTCGGTGTTCAGCTTCCCGGCCGAGAGCCGATGATGCTGCGCCAAACGGGTGCGGACCAGCAGTTCCAGCACGCTGTCGCCCACAAAAGCCAGCGCCAGCGGGTTGAGCTCGCGGGGGTCGATGGTTTCTTCCTGCATGGTATTTCTCCCTTAGAAGATATAATCGAACTGATAATCGCCGATGAGGATGGTGTCGTTCTCCTGAACGCCCTTGTCCACCAGAGCGGTCAGGATGCCGCTTTCATCCAGCTGGCGCTGGAAGAACTGCAGACTCTCGTAGTCGTCCACATTGCTGCCCGCGAGGATATACTCCAGCCACGGCGCCTCAACGCTCCAGACGTGGGCTTCCATCCGCTTGATGGTAAAGGCGCGGTCGTTCGCCTTGGGTTCGGGCTTCTTGTACTCCGGAGCGAAGACCGGGATGGCCGGGATATCCTTCAGGCGGTTGTAGACCAGACCCGGCAGCTCCCGCACGCCCTGCATGGTGGCGGCAGAGATGGGCACGAAGGTCAGACCCTTGCCCTCGATATAATTCTGGAAGCTTTCGATCTGCTCCTCGGTGGCAAGGTCACACTTGTTGCCCACCACGATCTGCGGACGCTCAGCCAGCGCGGGGCTGAACTTGGCCAGCTCCTCGTTGATCTTCTCGAAGTCCTCGATGGGGTCGCGGCACTCGCTGCCGGAGACATCCACCACATGCAGCAGCAAGCGGCAGCGCTCCACATGGCGCAGGAAGTCATGGCCAAGGCCGATGCCCTCGCTGGCACCCTCGATCAGGCCGGGGATGTCGGCGCAGACGAAGCTGGCACCTTCGCCCACCGACACGACGCCCAGCGTGGGCACGAGGGTGGTGAAGTGGTAGTTCGCGATCTTGGGCTTGGCCGCGCTGATGGTGGAGATGAGGGTGGACTTGCCCACGTTCGGGAAACCGATCAGGCCCACGTCCGCGATCAGCTTCAGCTCCAGCGTCACCTGAATGTCCTCGCCGGGCATACCGGGCTTGGCGAACTTGGGGATCTGGCGGGTCGGCGTAGCAAAGTGTGCGTTGCCGTAGCCGCCGCGGCCGCCCTTGGCCACGGTAACGGGGGTGTGGTCGGACAGGTCCGCAATGACAAGACCGCTCTCGGCGTCCTTGATGACGGTGCCCAGCGGCACCTTGATGACGAGGTTTTCGGCGTTCTTGCCGTGGCAGAGGCTTGCGCCGCCCTTGCCGCCTTCGTCGGCGGTATACTTGCGCTTGTAGCGGAAGTCCATAAGGGTGGACATATTGTCATCCACCTGCACGATGATGCTGCCGCCGTCGCCGCCGTCGCCGCCGTCAGGGCCGCCGGCGGCCACGGATTTCTCCCGGTGGAAGGCCACGGCTCCGTTGCCGCCGTTGCCGGCCCGGACGGTGATGCGGGCTTTATCGATGAATCCATTTGCCATAATGCTACCTCGTTTATCTGAAAATGTGTATTCTACTCCAGTATGTCCTATTTTAACGGAAAAACGCCCTACCGTCAAGGGCGGGGCGCAGGAGAAAACAGGTGCGGCCTGCGGGGAAAACTCTTGCAGATACACGGAAAAGGAGGACAGGCGTTTGCCTGCCCTCCTTTTGAAGTCAGAAGGTAACTCCGTCAGCGGGGCTCATCGGAGAAGCGGATGACATCGTTGGGGGTGCAGCCGATGATGCGGCAGAGCTTTTCCAGCGTGACCATGGTGATGTTGCGGCCCTTTTTCAAAGCGTCCAGCGTCTTGTTATCCACGCCGCTCTTCAGCAGCTGGTACTGGGAGACGCCACGGCGCTGCATAGTTTCCCACAGGGGGCTGTAATCAAACATCACGGTCACCACCTTTCTTCTCAAATCATTATAGAAAGAAAAGCAGAAAAACCATATTGTGGATATAGCCACAATATGGTAGAATAGAAAAGGGTGATTATTTTGGCTGATTATAAAGAGATGTATTTGACCATGATGCGGGCAGCTGAACAAGCGATCCATATTCTGATCGCCGCACAGCAGGCGTGTGAAGAAGCCTATTTGCAGGAAGATGCTCCCCATATATTTATCTTGGAAAGTGAATCCGATAACGCAAAACAGGAATAAGGAGGGCAGGCAAGCGCCTGTCCTCCTTATTCCTGTTGGGTAAAGGATATACGGTTTTCATACCAAGGGCGTTACTCCAGCGCGTCACGGCTCTCGAACACATCACGGATAGAGCCGCTGCGGTCGATCTCCGGCTCAGGCTGGGGCTGTTTGCTCATTTGCAGCTCCTGCCACTTGGCCTTGTCGATGAGCAGCTGGCGGGGCTTGGAACCCTCGAAGGGGCCGACAATGCCCCGTTCCTCCATCTGATCCACCAGACGGGCGGCACGGGAATAGCCCAGCTTCAGGCGGCGCTGGAGCATGGAGACGGAGGCCTGTCCCGTTTCCAGAACCACCTCCACGGCGGCGGGCAACAGCTCATCGCCGTCCTCCTGCGCTTCGGCAGGCTCGGCAGAGGTCTTTCCTCCCCCGCCCTTTTCCTTCTCCTTCACCGCCTGCTCAATTTTGTCCATGACTTCACGGGAGTACTCCGCCTCGCCGGTGGTCTTGACGAAGCCCACTACCCGCTCGATCTCCTCCGGGGTGATGAAACAGCCCTGCACACGGGTGGGCTTTCCGGCTCCCAGAGGGGCATAGAGCATATCGCCCTTGCCCACCAGCTTTTCGGCGCCGGTGGTATCCAGGATGATGCGGGACTCCAGCGAGGAGGCCACGGCGAAGGCGATGCGGCTGGGGATATTGGCCTTCATCAGGCCGGTGATGACGTCGGAGGAGGGACGCTGGGTGGCGATGACCAGATGCATCCCGGCGGCACGGCCCATCTGGGCCACCCGGCAGATGGACTCCTCCACCTCCTTGGCAGCCACCAGCATCAGGTCCGCCAGCTCGTCGATGACCACCACCACCGTGGGCATGGTCTTGAGTTCCTCATCCTGTCGGGCCAGCGCATTATAGCCCGCCAGATCCTTGACCCCGTGCTCGGAGAAGAGCTTATAGCGCTTCATCATCTCGAACACCGCCCATTGCAGGGCTCCGGCGGCCTTTTTGGGGTCCGTCACCACGGGGATCAGCAGGTGGGGGATGCCGTTATAGGGGGCCAGCTCCACCATTTTGGGGTCCACCATGATGAAGCGGACCTCCTCCGGGGTGGACTTATAGAGGATGCTGACGATGAGGGAATTGGTACACACGGACTTACCGGAGCCGGTGGTACCGGCGATGAGCACATGGGGAAGCTTGCCGATATCCCCCACAATGCAGCTGCCGCCGATGTCCTTGCCCACGGCGAAGGCCACCGGGGACTTATGCTCCGTGAAGGTGCGGGACTCCACCACGTCCCGGATGCGGACGGGGGTGACGGCCCGGTTAGGGACCTCGATGCCCACCACGGAAATTTTATTGGGGATGGGGGCGATGCGGACGCCGCTGGCCCCCAGTGCCAGCGCAATGTCATCGGCGAGGTTGGTGATCTTGGACAGCTTCACCCCCTGCTCCAGCGTGAACTCATAGCGGGTGACGCTGGGGCCGTGGACCACAGCGCCGGGGCGGGCGTCCACACCGAAGCTCTGAAGGGTCTGTGCCAAGCGCTGGGAGTTGCTCCGCAGCTCAGCCCCCACCTCCGTATAGTTGTCGGCGGTATTCTCATCCAGAAGCGTGATGGGGGGATACTGGTACGCCTCCTCCGGCTGGGCCAGCTCCTGCTCCACCGCAGCGGTCACCTCCTCGGTGGCGTCCTGCACCTCCTGCGCCGTGACGGAAGGCTTGGCCGCTTCATGGGGCTTAGCCACAGGGGCGGGGGCAGCAGACGCTGCCGGTGGGGAAGTAACGGGAGCGGCGGGGGCCACGGGGGCGGCTTCCTCCGCAGGCTCCCCCCGCAGCACCTGATCCGGGGTGCGGACGGTGCTGCTCTTACGGGAGAAGAAGGGCTTCTTCTCCTTGGGGGCAAAGGCGGGTCCCTCCGGCCGGGGCTGCGGCTGTTTGGCGGGAGGCTCGTCGTCCAGGGGGATATCGATGGCGGCACGGCGGCGGGGCCGCTTCTCCGCCGGTTTCTCCTTCTCACGGACGGGGGGTGCTTCCTCCGGGATGTCCTCCCGCTCCGCCTCCCGGCGCTCCTGCGCCCGGCGGCCGGCGTCCTTGGGGGAGAAGTGCAGCGCCAGACACAGGGCCGCCAGCAGCATGAGGAGGAACAGGATCAGAGACAGCACCTTGCCGAATACGGCGGAGAAGCCCACGGCCAAACCGCCGGACAGGGCGCCGCCGCTTTGCAGGGACCGGCCGGAGAGCCACAGCTCCCGCAGGCCGGTGAGGCCCGGCTCATAGGAGCGGGCGCACAGCAGCAGATGCAGGCCGCAGCCGGTGAGCACCGGCACCAGCAGCGTACATACGGAGCGCAGGGTGGCTGGGCGGTCCCGGTGGGTCAGCAGGTAGAAGATCAAAAACACCATGGAGAGCACCGTGCCCACCGTGACGCCCAGGATGGCGCCGGCCAGTAGCCGTAACCCAGCAGCCCCTTCAGCAGGCCGCCGAAGAAGGTGATGAACAGGGCCTCCTCCTGAAAATAGGACACGACGGCGCACAGGGCCAGCAGCAGGCAGACACCGCCGGCGATCTCCCGGCCGTAGGTAGGGGCAGGAGGGGGCGGCGTGCGGGTATTCTTTTTTGCGGGTTGCGAGGTTTTCTTCTTTTTGGGTGCAGCAGCCATGCGGACTTCCTTTCGTGCAAGAGAACGGGTGTTACTTGACGGCGTTCAGAATGAGGGTAGCCAGACCGGCGGCCCAGCAATAGTAGGCGAAGGCACCGAAGCGGCCCTTGTCAGCGATCATCTTCAGCAGGCGGATGCACAGGTAGCCGGAGACGGCAGCCACCACCACGCCCGCCAGATACACCGGCAGTTGGCTCCAGTCCACGCCGCCGGTGAGGGCATCCTTCAGACTGAGGATGTTGGCACCCAGCACGGCGGGGATGGACAGCAGGAAGGAGAAGCGCACGGCAAACCTCCGCTCGAAGCCCACGAAGCAGCCGGTGGTGATGGTCATGCCGGAGCGGGAGATACCGGGGACCGTGGCGATGGCCTGACTGACGCCCACCACCAACACATCCAGCACCGTGGCGCTGCGGGCATCCTTGCGGCCCTTGCGGGCCCGGTCGCTGAAAAACAGCAGGAAGCCGGTAACGATCAGGGCGGCGCCGATGAATACCATACTGTTCTTCAGGCCCTCCACCGTGTCCTTGATGGGCAGGATGGCAAACAGGGGCAGCGTACCCAGAATGATCAGCAGGATCAGGCGGCGGGCCGGGGGTACCGGCGTAGGGGTGCTGTGGTGGACCAGATCACCGATGCCGCAGAAAAATTCCCGCACCATGTCGCAGATGTCCTGCCAATAGGCCACGAACACCGCCACCAGCGTGCCCAGATGCAGCAGTACGTCGTAGAAGGCGGGGACCTCGGCGTTGATGTTCAGCAGATTCTGGGCGATGGCCAGATGGCCAGAGCTGGAGATAGGCAGAAATTCCGCCACGCCCTGGATCAAGCCCAGAAGAATAGATTGCAGAAAGGTCATAGGTTTTCTCCTTATTTGAAGTTCTATCAGGGGGTATGGCCCCGTATTGTTGGAAGGGGTACGTTTTATCATACCACAGGCGGGCAAAAAATACCACCCCTTTTCCTCGACAATCTGCGGGATGCCGCAGGAGCCATTCTTATCAAAGGAAAGAAGGCCCACCGGATGGCGGGCCTTCTTCACCGTGTGCGGTACACGGGGTCAGAATGTGACGGACTGAAGCTCTTTCAGGCACTTCTGACACACGTTCTTCCCCCGAAACTCCGATACGCCCCGGCTGCTGTTGCAGAAAATGCAGTTGGGCCGGAATTTTCGCAGGACAATGGATGCGCCGTCCACATAGATCTCCAGCGGATCACGCTCGGAAATATCCAGCGTGCGCCGCAGCTCTACGGGCAGGACGATGCGTCCCAACTCATCCACTCTTCTGACGATACCGGTTGCTTTCACAGTGATCTCCCCTTCTTTGCCCCTCAATTTTAGCGTCTACGTGGGATTCGTTTATATTATGCCGTAAATTTGCATATTTGTCAACCAAATGATAAAATCTGTCTGGATAGATGTAATAAAATATGTCGGTGCGGCGTATACATCCATGAGGTGACAAGGATGGCGATGGCGTGGATCTGGACGGGAATGGCTGTGGTCAGCGTGGTGTGCGGCGCCGTATACGGGCGCATGGAGGCCGTCAGTGCGGCGGCGCTGGAGGGGGCCGGGCAGGCGGTTCGGCTGTGCCTCTCCATGGCGGGGGTGCTGTGCCTGTGGACGGGGCTTATGGAGGTCATGGATCGGTGCGGGCTGTCCCGGCGGCTGGGACGGCTGTTCCGTCCGGTGCTGCGG
>ENA-OOZN01001645-OOZN01001645.1-human-gut-metagenome-genome-assembly--contig:-NODE-1645-length-14123-cov-4.113378_pt1 | contig 14123 bp, 14 predicted proteins | sample MGYA00241187_ERZ501397 | MGnify/ENA primary metagenome ERZ501397 (study PRJEB25962, sample SAMEA2042921) | human gut metagenome | biome: human gut; feature: human-associated habitat; material: faeces... | reverse complement strand
GCCGCGGCGGCAGAGCCGAGCCACGCCATCGCGCGCGAAGACAGCGAGCGCAGCAGGCTATCCGCGTCCGTGACGGCCCTGAAAAGCTGCTCGTGCAGATAGCCGCTGAGCCATTCGGGACTCGACGCGCTGAACTGCTCCAATCGGGAGAGCAGATCGTCCGCTGCGGCGGGGATCGCGTCGAAAAACGCGGGCGCGGCGGCGAGCAGCGTGTTCGTCTGAGAAAGCAGCGTAGACCACAGGAGCGACAGCAGCCCGCCGAGCAGAAACAGCAGCGTCAGCGTCAGGATCAGCGCGGAAAAGCCACGTTGAAAGTGAAATTTCCGCCGCAGATACAAAACGACCGGTTCCAGCAGCGCCGCGACGAGCAGCGCGAGCAGAAACGGCAAACACCACGGCAGCACATAGTGAAAGCAGACATAAAAGAGAGATGCACCCATGAAAAGCGCGAGCGATAAAGTGAGGAAGCGTCTCAGCCGTTCTTCATTCAAATTATGCAGACCTCCCACCGAAAAAAGTGTTGCAATATGCGTTAGGATATGCTAAAATCCTGCCATATAAAGACAGATGACCGCGGAGGAGAAACATTATGGCGCCTGCAACGAAATTTTATTTGGTCTCGGCAGAGGCCCTTCCAGAAATTTTTATCAAGGTGGCGGAGGCGAAGCGCATGCTCCAGTCCGGCGAGGTGCGCACCGCGGGCGACGCCGCCCGCGCCGTCGGCATCAGCCGCAGCGCATTTTATAAGTACCGCGATGCGGTGCGCCCCTTCAACGACATGAAGACCGGCCGCATCATCACGTTCTACACGATGCTCAAGAACAACCCCGGCGTATTGTCCGACGTCCTTTCTATTTTTGCCGGTTCGGGCGCGAATATTCTGACCATCAACCAGAGCATTCCTACCAACGGTTGCGCCGCGGTGACGATCTCGGCCGAGACGTCCGAAATGCAGGAGTCGATCGAGGAGATGATGGCGCGGGCGCTCGCGCTTGAGGGCGTGGTGCGCTTCGATATCCTCGCGGCCTGAGTCACGCGGGCTTGTACAAGTTCATACGATGGATTGGCAGCGGCTGAGATGAGCGCTGTCAATCCATTTTTTGTTGGAAGTGGTTCTTATGAGCCTGATTGTACAGAAATTCGGCGGCAGCTCCGTGCGCGACTATGCGCATCTTCTGCGCATGGCGCGCATCGTCAAATCGCGGGTGGACGAAGGCGACGACGTGGTCGTCGTTCTCTCCGCGCAGGGCGACACGACGGACGGCCTGCTGCAAAAGGCAAAGGAGATCAGCGAGAGCCCCTCGCCGCGCGAGCTCGACATGCTGCTCTCCGCGGGCGAGCAGATGAGCGCCGCGCTCGGCGCGATGACGCTGCGGTCCATCGGCGTGGAGGCGGTATCGCTCTGCGCATGGCAGATCCCCATCGAAACGGACGGTACACATGGGAACGCGGAGATCGAACTGATCGACACCGCGCGTATCCGGAAGGAGCTGGCCGAGGGCCGCGTTGTGGTCGCGGCGGGCTTTCAGGGCGTCGACGAGCGGGGCGACATCACAACGCTCGGACGCGGCGGCTCGGACACGAGCGCAGTGGCGCTCGCCGCGGCGCTGAAGGCCGACGAGCTCATCATTTATACCGATGTGGACGGCATTTTTTCCTCTGACCCGCGCATCTGCCAAAACGCCGTGCGGCGTGAAGTGATCTCGTATGACGACATGCTGCTGCTCGCGCAGAAGGGCGCACAGGTGCTGCATGACCGCAGCGTGGCGCTCGCGCAGGCGGGCGGCGTTCCCATCACCGTGCGGTCGTGCAGGGAAGACGGCAATGGCAGCATCGTTTGCGAAACGGATGAAGATATAAGCATCGTCGGCGTGACGCAGAAAAAGAGTGACCGGAGCCGCCTTGCGGCCATCACGGCGGTCGGCGGCGCGCTGCCGAGCATCGAGAAAGAGAAGATAGCCGTCACGGCGCTCGAACGGGCGGAGATCACCATCTTCGCCGTTGCGGCGGGGGAGCGGTTCATGAGCTTTTACGTCCTGCGCGACGACGCAGAGCGCGCCTTGCAGCTCGTGCACGACGCGCTGATCGCCGCGAAAGAATGAAAAAAGACCCGTTGGAGCATCCAACGGGTCTTGCCTTTTGCAAGCTGCTTATTCTTCGGCGTAGCGCTTTTTCGCCTTTTCGATCTTGGTCGAATAGCGGTCCTCTTCAGAGAAGATGCAGCCGCAGTATTTCTGCATGTAGAGGCCCATCTCGCGCGCCTTGGCCTGCCCCTCGCGAAAACCGGGGCGGAAGTCACGGTAGTAGAATTCGACGCCGTACTTCTTGCCCATCGTCTCGCCCACGGCCTTTAAGAGCTCGTGGTTCTGATACGGAGAGATGAGCAGGGACGATGTGAACGCGTCGTAGCCGTGGTCGGCGGCGTATTTGGCCGCCGTGCCGAGGCGGATGGTGTAGCAGTGCGCGCAGCGGTGGTCGATATCCGCACTCACGGCGCGGACAAAGTCGCGCAGGCCGTAATCCTCTAAAATATGCACTTCTACATGCTCTTTTTCCCCGTATTCGAGCAGCGTGCGGCGGCGCGCGTCATACTCCGTCCAGGGGTGAATGTTCGGGTTGAACCAGAGTGACGTGGGCTCGATCCCGTCGGCGCGCAGCGTGTCCACGCAGTAGACCGAGCAGGGGGCACAGCAGGAGTGCAGCAGCAGTTTATCCATCAAAAAAGACCAGCTTTCCTTGTGTCGTTTCTGCCAGCATACCACAAGCGCGCGGCAAAGTCCACGGGAAAAGAAAATTAAGCGAATGGCGCAGGATCGTTCACGATTTATACATTGACTATTCAATCGAATGCGTAGTATAATACATTGATTATTATGAGCAAGTATGCCCATGCGGCAAAGGAGAAAATGTATGTGGATCGCGGACGGTTGGGAAGATTATGAGCTGCTGGACTGCGGCGGCGGAGAAAAGCTCGAACGCTGGGGAAAGCAAATTCTGGTGCGGCCTGACCCTCAGGCGATCTGGGAGACGCCGCACACGAACCGCGGCTGGCGCAACGCGCAGGGCCGCTATTACCGCTCGTCCTCGGGCGGCGGACATTGGGACAAGGAGAAGCTGCCCGAGAGCTGGACGGTAAATTACAAGGATCTCAAATTCCAGGTCAAGCCCATGAATTTTAAGCACACGGGCCTGTTCCCCGAGCAGGCCGTCAACTGGGATTTTGCGCGCGAGAAGATCAAAAACGCGGGCCGGCCCATCCGCGTGCTGAACCTCTTCGCCTACACCGGTGGTGCGACGGTCGCGTGTGCGGCGGCAGGCGCTCAGGTCTGCCACGTGGATGCGGCAAAGGGCATGGTCAACTGGGCGCGCGAGAACGCGCGTGTCAGCGGCCTTTCCGATGCGCCGGTGCGCTGGATCATCGACGACTGCGCGAAATTTGTCGAGCGTGAGATCCGCCGCGGCAAGGTGTATGACGCCATCATTATGGACCCGCCGAGCTACGGCCGCGGCCCCGGAGGAGAGGTCTGGAAGTTGGAGGACAATCTTTTCCCGTTCGTGAAGCTCTGCGCACAGGTCTTATCGGACAAGCCGCTTTTTGTCATCATCAACTCGTATACGACGGGGCTCGCTCCCTCGGTGCTCGGCTACATGCTGCACCTGCTCGTTGCGGAAAAGTACGGCGGCAAGGTCACGTGGGACGAGCTGGGCCTGCCCGTGACGGAGACGGGGCTCGCGCTGCCCTGCGGCGCGACGGGCCGCTGGTTCTCGGAATAAAGGAATCCGCCGCTTTGCGGCGATGAATCCCCGAAAGCTCTTTCGGGACAACGATTAAGGAACGCAACTTTTATGGAAATGATCAAGACCCAAGACCTGGCCTTCACCTATCCGGGCACGGAAGACCAGGTGAACACCCGCGCGCTGCGCGGGGTGGATGTGACCATCGAGCGCGGCAGCTTTGTCGTGATCCTCGGCCACAACGGCAGCGGAAAATCGACGCTTGCCAAGACCTTCAACGCAGTCCTGCTGCCAAGCGGCGGCAAGGTCTATGTCGAGGGCATGGACACGATGGATGAATCGCTCCTGCTTGAAATTCGCAGGCGCGTGGGCATGGTGTTCCAGAACCCTGACAACCAGATCGTGGCGAACGTCGTCGAAGAGGACGTCGCATTCGCGCCGGAGAATTTGGGTGTGCCGAGCGCCGAGATCCGAAAGCGCGTGGACGACGCGCTCGAGGCCGTCGGCATGACGCAGTTCGTCAAGCACGCGCCGCACCTGCTCTCCGGCGGACAGAAGCAGCGCATCGCCATCGCGGGTGTGCTGGCGATGAAGCCCGAGTGCATCGTGCTCGACGAGGCGACCGCCATGCTCGACCCCATCGGCCGGCGCGAGGTGCTCGCGGCCGTCGAAAAGCTCAACCGCGAGCAGGGCATCACGGTCGTCCTCATCACCCACCACATGAACGAAGCCGAGCACGCTGACCGCGTCATCGTGATGAACGACGGCCTTGTCGTCATGGACGGAAAGCCGCGCGAGGTTTTCACCCGCAAAAAGGAGCTGGAGGACATCGGCCTTGCCGTGCCGGACACGGTCTCGCTGCTCTTTTCCCTGCGCGAGGCGGGCATGGACGTCCCCGTGGACGCCATCACCGTAGAGGAATGCGCAGACGCCATTGCGAAAAATTTTACCTAAGAGGACTGTAACCTTGGAAGAGATCATTCGTGTAGAAAACCTGACGCACACCTACGGCGAGGGGACGCCCTTTTGCCGCAGTGCGGTACAGGATATGTCGCTCGCGATCTATCGCGGCGAATTTTTGGGCATCATCGGCCACACGGGCAGCGGCAAATCGACGCTGATCCAGCACCTGAACGGCCTGCTCAAGCCGACCTCCGGCCGGATACTTCTCGGTGGAGAGGACATCTGGTCGGACCCGAAGAAAATTCGGGACGTAAGATTCCGCGTGGGCCTCGTGTTCCAGTATCCGGAATACCAGCTCTTTGAAGAGACTGTTTACCGCGATATCGCGTTCGGCCCGACGAACATGGGCTTATCCAAAGACGAGATCGACCGCCGCGTGCGTGAATCCGCGCACTTTGCGGGGCTTACCGACGATCTGCTGGAAAAATCGCCGTTCGCCCTCTCCGGCGGACAGAAGCGCCGCGTGGCCATCGCGGGCGTTATTGCGATGGAGCCCGAGGTGCTCGTGCTCGACGAGCCGAGCGCGGGACTTGACCCGCAGGGCAGGGAAGAGCTGCTTGCGAATATTCGCGAATTCCACCGCGCGCGCGGCACGACCGTCGTGCTCGTGAGCCACAGCATGGAGGAGATCGCGAAAAACGTCGACCGCATCGTTGTCCTGTCAGACAGCCACGTGCTCATGAGCGGCACGCCGCGCGAGGTCTTCGCCCGCGGCGATGAGCTGATGACCGCGGGCCTCGACGTGCCGCAGGTCACGCGCGTCGCGATGGCGCTGCGCGATAAAGGCATTGCCATCAACCCCGCCGTTTACACCGTCGATGAGCTCAGCAAAGAGCTTGTCGCGCTCAAGAGAGGGGGCGGCAAAAAATGCTGAAGGATATCACGCTCGGCCAGTTTTTCCCGGGCGACACGCTCGCCCATAAGCTCGACCCGCGCACAAAGCTCCTCGTCACGGTGCTCTACGTCGTGGCGCTCTTTACGGCGAAGAGCTACATTGCCTACGGCTTTCTCATTCTGACGCTGATTGTCGCCGTGCGCATCTCGCGTGTGGGCGCGAAGGCGCTTTTCAAGGGATTAAAGCCGGTGCTGTTCATTATCGCGTTCACGGCGCTTTTGAACCTCTTTTACACCCCCGGCACGGAGCTGTGCCATTTTTGGATCTTCCGCATTACGATCGAGGGTGTGCGCGCCGCCATCACGATGATGCTGCGCATCACGCTTTTGATCATGGGAACGTTCCTGCTCACGTATACGACCTCTCCCATCCGCCTGACGGACGGTCTGGAGAGTCTGCTGGGCCCGCTCAAGAAGATCAAGGTCCCCGTGCATGAGCTCGCGATGATGATGTCGATCGCGCTTCGCTTCATCCCGACGCTCATCGAAGAGACGGATAAGATCATGTCCGCGCAGAAGGCGCGCGGCGCCGACTTTGAGACTGGCAGCCTCATGCAGCGCGCCAAGGCGCTCGTGCCGCTGCTCGTGCCGCTGTTTGTCAGCGCGTTCCGCCGCGCCGACGAGCTGGCGACGGCCATGGAATGCCGCTGCTACCACGGCGACGAAGGCCGCACGAAGCTCAATGTGCTGCACTACCAGACGCGCGACTATCTGGTGCTCGGCTATTATGCCGTGCTCGTGGCCGCGGTCATCGCGCTGCGATAAGAAGAAAGGACGCTTTTATGCGAAACATCGCCCTCAAGCTCATGTATAACGGCACGGCCTATCACGGCTGGCAGGTGCAGAAGACAGTCTCAAGCGTCTGCGAGACGATGGAAAAGGGCCTCTCGAAGGTCTGCGGCGGGAACGTCAAGCTCGTCGGCTGCGGCCGCACGGACGCGGGCGTGCACGCCGAGCGCTACATCGCCAATTTCCATACCGAGTCGCGCATTCCAGTCGAGCGCCTGCCGTTTGCCATCAACACGCACACGCCGGAGGATATCGTCGTGCGCGAAGCGCTTGAGGTGGCGGATGATTTCAACGCGATCCTCTCGTGTCAAAAAAAGGAATACACCTACCGCATTTATAATTCCCGCATCAAAAACCCGTTCTATGTCAACAGGGCTTACTTTTACCCCAAGCACCTCGACGAAGAGGTGATGGACCGCGCGGCGCGCGCCTTTGAGGGCACGCACGATTTCCGCGCCGTCCGCTCTGTCGGCACGGAGACGAAGACCACCGTGCGCACCGTGCACTACTGCCGCGTGTCGCGCTCGGGTGATCTTTTGGAACTCAAGGTCTGCGCGGACGGGTTCCTGTATAACATGGTACGGGCGATCACCGGCACGGTGCTCTACGCCGCCGAGGGAAAGCTCACGCCAGAGGACATCCCAGAGATCTTGGCCTCCGGCGACCGCTCGCTCGCCGGCCCCACGGTGCCGCCGGGCGGACTGTACATGACGAGACTTTGGTATGAGGATGAACGGCTCAATGAATGATCTCAAAGAGGAAAAGGGAACACGCGAGGAGCTGAGGCGCTCGCAGGCGGCCCCGCGCCGCTCCGGCGGCGGGCTCAAGCGGGCGCTGATGGTGATTCTGGCGCTTGTGGTCGTGCTGGCCGTGGTCGTCGCCGCGGCGTGGAAGGACCTGAGCAGCCTTGACAGTGTGCGCCGCCTTTTCTCCTACAATAAGGTCACGCAGGATGAGCAGGGCAAGGTGGAGATGTACTCGTTCAGCAACGACCGCAGCAACACCTTTGCGCTGCTCGGCGACCATCTGATCGTCGCTTCGACGACGGGCGTGTCGATCTACAGCAGCAGCGGCAGCGTGGTGGACAGCATGAGTGTGAAGCTCACGAATCCCGCCATCGCTGTCGGCGGCCAGACCGCCGCGGTCTATGATATCGGCGGGCAGACGCTTCTTATTTACTCTGCAAGCGGCCTTGTGCGCGATATGAGCGGCGAGTGCAGCGGCAATATCTTGTCGGTCAGCGTCAATTCCTCGGACTATCTGGCGCTCAACGCCGAAAAGAGCGGCTACAAGTCCGCTGTTACGGTGTACGACGCTTCGGGCGAGAAGACGTTTGCCTTCAACTCCTCGGAGCACTATGTCATCGACGCGGTCGTCATGCGCGACTGCAAGCGCATGGCGGCGGTGACGCTCGGCGAGTCGGACGGCACATTCGCCGACACGGTGAGCATCTATTCCCTCGGCAGCGATAAGGCGGACTCGGTCAACACACTCACGGGCTCGCTCCTGCTATCGCTCGACAGCGTGGCCGGTACGCTCTCGTGCCTGACGGACGAGAGCTTGACGCTCTTTTCATCGGACGGTACGCTTTCCGGCAGCTATCGCTACGAATACCCGTATCTGCGCGGTTCGAGCATGGGCGGCGACAACTATGCGGCGCTGCTGCTGAGCCGCTACCGCTCGGGCAGCACCATGAAGCTCGTGACTGTCTCGTCTGACGGTACAGAGATGGCAAGCCTTGACAGCAGCCAGGAGGTTCTGTCGATGTCCGCGGCGGGGAAGTATATCGCCGTGCTGTACAGCGACAGTCTGGTGCTCTACACGCCGCAGCTGCAGGAATACGCGCGGCTGGACGGCACGGAGTACGCGCGCTCTGTCATCATGCGCGAGGATGGTACGGCGGTGCTGATCGGCTCGTCGTCCGCCTGGCTTTATATTCCGTAATTTCTGTAAAACGCTAAAAATGTTACAATTTATGACTTGAAAGGAGCGCGGGAAACGTGAATAATGGTCTTATGATCGATGCAGTCTTCGCGCTCGTGCTCATTTTAAGCGTCGTGTTCGGCGCCAAGCGGGGGCTGTTCCGCAGCTTTATGGCGCTGGCGGCGATTGTGCTCGCGCTGATCGGTGCGTCACTCCTGACCGACGCTTTGACCGAGCCCGTGACCGACATGCTGATGCCGCGCCTTGAAAAGAGCGTGGAGGAGTGGTTTGATACCGAATCGCAAACACCGCAGGGGGATGTCCCGCAGATCGAGGGGGAGACCCCGGCGGAGAGCGACGCCTCGGGTGAAACACCAAACGGCGACGCCGCTCAGGACGCGGAAAACGTTCGGCAGGACGATTCGCCGCTCGCGGTGACAGGCCTTCTCAAAAAGCTGCTGCGCTTCGATTTCGACGGCGCGGTGCGTCAGTCGCTTCGAAATGCCGCGCGCGACGCAGCGCTTGCCGCCGTAAGGACGCTGCTCGGCAGCGTGGTGCGGACGCTCGTGTTCGTGCTGTGCTTTTTGGTGCTCACGCTGCTGCTCCGCTTAGTGACAGGCGGCATTGACAAGGTGTTAGACTTGCCAGTGCTGAACGCGCTCAACACCATCGGCGGCGGCGCGCTGGGCCTGATCGAGGGCGCACTTTTGCTGTTTCTCGTCTGCGATGTCGCACCGAAGCTCGGCGTCAAGGCCTTTGCCGACTACGAGGGCACGTATCTGTTATCGTTTTTTATGAGCCATACTCCGCGCGGGCTTGTCGCCGCGCTGTTACCCTGATCTTTACCCCAAGGAGGAAATACTATGCAGCCGCAACTTTGTTCCAGATGTAAAAAGAATATCGCCGTTGTGTTCATCACCCGTCAGGAAAACGGGCAGAACGTCAACGAAGGACTTTGCCTCAAGTGCGCGAAAAATCTCGGACTGCCGCAGGTGGACGAGATGATGCGCCGCATGGGCATCACGGATGAGGACCTTGACAATATCTCCAACGAAATGATGGGCGCCTTCGGCGGCGCGGAAAACCTCGAAGGTCTGACCGACGCCGACGATCCGGACGCCGATAACGAGGACGAGGACGGCAAGACCGCCACATTCCCGTTCCTGAGCCGCTTTTTCGGCGGAAATCCCGCTGCGAACGACGCACAAAATGGCAACGAGGCCGAGCAGACGCAGAGCCCGCGCAGCAACAAGAAGGTCGAAAAGGGGAGCAAGCACAAATTCCTCGACTCCTACTGCATCAATCTCTCCCAGCGCGCACGCGACGGCAAGCTCGACGCGGTCGTCGGCCGCGAGGAGGAGATCGAGCGCGTCATCCAGATTTTGAACCGCCGCCAGAAGAACAACCCCTGCCTGATCGGTGAGCCGGGCGTCGGCAAGACCGCCATCGCCGAGGGCCTCGCCCAGCGCATCGTCGCGGGCGACGTGCCGTTCAAGCTCAGAAGCAAGGAGGTTTATCTTCTTGACCTGACCGCGCTCGTCGCGGGCACGCAGTTCCGCGGCCAGTTCGAGAGCCGCATGAAGGGCCTCATCGAGGAGATCCGCAAGATGGGCAACGTCATCCTTGTCATCGACGAAGTGCATAACATCGTCGGTGCGGGCGACGCCGAGGGCAGCATGAACGCCGCCAACATCTTGAAGCCTGCGCTCTCCCGAGGCGAAATTCAGGTCATCGGCGCGACGACGTTCACCGAGTATCGCAAGCACATTGAAAAGGACACCGCGCTCGAGCGCCGCTTCCAGCCGGTCACGGTCAACGAGCCGAACATGGAGGACACGCTCAAGATTTTGAAGGGCATCGCCCACTACTACGAGCAGTTCCACGGCGTCAAAATTCCCGAGGGTATTCTGCGTCAGGCAGTGCTGCTATCCGAGCGCTACATCACCGACCGTTTCCTGCCCGACAAGGCCATCGACCTCATCGACGAGGCATGCTCGGACCTCAACCTGCACGACAAGAACATCAACCGCCGCATGGAGCTGCGCCGCGAGATCGAGGATTACGACAAGGAGCGCGAGCTTTTGCAGGGCGCAGAAGAACCCGACTTTGAGCGGCTGGCCGAGCTCAAGAGCCTCACCATCAAGGCGCAGACCGAGCTCGACGAGCTCTGCGCGCAGGGTGACCCGCAGCTCACGATGGACAACCTCGCCCGCGTGATCGAGCTCTGGACGAAAATTCCCGCCTCGCGTATCCGTGAAGACGAGTTCCGCCGTCTGAGCGAGCTTGACAAGCGCTTAAAAGAGCACATCGTCGGTCAGGACGAGGCTGTCGAGGCCGTTTCCGCCGCTATCCGCCGCAACCGCGTGGGCATTTCGCCCAAGCACAAGCCGGTGAGCTTCATCTTCGTCGGCCCCACGGGCGTCGGCAAGACCGAGCTTGTCAAGCAGCTGGCGCAGGACCTCTTCAACTCGCCCGACGCGCTGATCCGCCTCGACATGTCCGAGTTTATGGAAAAGCACTCGGTCTCCCGCATCGTCGGCTCGCCCCCGGGCTATGTCGGCTATGATGAAGCCGGCCAGCTGACCGAAAAGATTCGCCGCAAGCCCTACGCCGTCATCCTTTTCGACGAGATCGAAAAGGCGCATCCCGACGTGATGAACGTCCTGCTGCAAATTCTCGACGACGGCGAGATCACTGACTCCCACGGCCGCAAGGTCAACTTTGAAAACACCGTCATCGTGATGACGTCCAACGCGGGCAGCGAGCGCAAGGAGGGCACTGTCGGCTTCGGCCACACGGTGAACGAGCAGAACCGTGACCGCGCTATGAAGGCGCTCGGCGAGTTCCTGCGCCCCGAATTCCTGAACCGTGTGGACGAGGTCATCTGTTTCAACCGCCTTGATGAGAAGAACTTCGCCGGCATCGCCCACATCATGCTCGATGAGCTGCAAAAGAGCCTTGAGGACAAGGGCCTGCACTTTACGTGGGACGAGGATGTTGAGGACTACCTCGTCAAGAAGTCCTACTCCGCGACCTACGGTGCGCGCAATCTGCGCCGCACCATTCAGAAAGAGCTCGAAGACGTCATGGCCGCGCAGATCATCGACTCCTACGAGCACCCCGTCACGCAGATCCATGCGTCGGTGGAGGACGGCAAGCTCGTCGTCCGCAGCCTGTAAAAGAAAGGGGAGGGAGACCATGTTCCATCTGTTCCGCAAGGACATTGAAAAGCACTGCGCCTACTGCAAGAGCGGATCTGTCATCAACGAAGGGCAGGTCATCTGCTCCCGCCGCGGCGTGGTCGACTCTGCTGACCACTGCCGCCATTTCTGCTACGATCCGCTCAAGCGTGTGCCGCCCCGTCCCGCCACGCTGAACGACAAGTACACGTCCGAGGATTTTTCCCTGTAAAGCCGGGCAGCGCCCCGAACAATAAAGAAAGAAGAGGCAGAAGCCATGAACATCACTCAGGTCTACGCAGTCTATTTCAGCGCCACCGGCAACACCAGAAAGGTGACCACCACGCTTGCAAATGCCCTTGCCGTCATCTTCGACGTCCCGCTCGAGGTGCGCGATTTCACGCTGCCCGCCGCGCGCGAGGAAGCGTATGAGTTTGCCGCGGGCGACCTTGTCGTATTCGGTATGCCAACCTACGCGGGCAAGCTGCCGAATAAGCTGCTCGACTTTGTGAAGTCCGGCTTTCACGGAAACGGCGCGCTGGCTGTACCGGTCGTGACGTTCGGTAACCGCAGTTTTGATAATTCCCTTGCCGAGCTCTGCGCATGCCTTGAAGGGGACGGCTTCCACACCATCGGCGCGGGTGCCTTTGCCTGCCGCCATGCCTTTACCGACGCGCTTGCCAACGGCAGACCCGATTCCGACGATATGGCGGAGCTTGCAAAGCTCGGCTCCGCGGTCGTGGGCCGCATCGTGCGGATGACCGAGTATCCCGCGCCCGTCACGGTCGACGGTGACGCCGACGCGCCGTATTACCGCCCGCTGGGCCTCGATGGCGAACCGAAGGTGTTTCTGAAGGCGAAGCCCAAGACTGATCTTGAGAAGTGCATTCACTGCGGCGTGTGCGCCTCACTCTGCCCGATGGGCTCGATCAATCCCGATGATGTCACCGAGGTCGTGGGCGTGTGCATCAAATGCCACTCCTGCGTGCGCAACTGCCCGATGGGTGCGAAGTATTTCGACGATCCCGCGTTCCTCTCGCACCGCGCGATGCTCGAACGCGACTACACGCGCAGAGCGGAGGACAAGATCTTCACGGCGTAAGAAAGTACATAAAAAGGCTCTGTTTGGGAATCCCAAACGGAGCTTTTTTCATTCCTGAATGACGGAACGTTGCTGCCTTACAAACAAAATTTGGGAAGGGCGGGAAGCGGGGACAGCCACGCACGCATACGCTATGGAGAAAGCACCAATTTTGGGAGGGATCTTATGAAACCGGTGTACTTTTTCCTCGGCGCAAACAGCGAAGAGGGCTTTTTCTCGCTCTATGACCAGCTTTTGGGCGGTCGGCTCGACGATTTGATGATTCTGAAAGGCGGCCCCGGCTGCGGCAAGTCGACCTTCATGCGCCGCGTGGGCGCGGCGATGGAGCGCGCGGGCGAGCGCATCGTGTACATCAACTGCTCGGGTGACCCCGATTCGCTCGACGCTGCGATCTTTCTGGACCGTAACGCCGCCATTGTCGATGGCACCAGCCCGCATGTGCTCGAGCCGACCTACGCGGTCGCGAGCGAACGCTATGTCGATCTGACACGCTTCTACGATGTGGACGCGGCTAAGGTACGCCGCGCGGAGATCGTCGCGCTGAGCGACGAGTACCGCGCGCACTACCGCAGCGCCTACCGTATCCTGCGCGCGATGGGCGAGGTGGAGAGCGGGCGCCGCGTGGCAATGCACGCGCAGATGGATTTTTCGAAGCTCCGCCGCCGCACGAACGGCATTCTCGCACGCGAGCTGCGCGGCGACGGAACCGGCAGCGGGCGTGTCGACCGCGCGTTTTTGGGCGGTGTGACGCATCGGGGCGAGATTTGTCGGTTCGACACCGTCGAAGCCCTCTGCCCGCGCATCTATGCCATCATCGACAGTGCGGGGCTGGGAAACGAAATGCTTGAGACCGTCGTGCAGGCGGCACAGGCGAAGCATTTCGACATCATCGCCTGCCCGAATCCAGACCGGCCGCGGGAGCTCCATCACGTATTGATCCCGGAAAAAGGGCTGGCGTTTATCACAACGAACGCGCGCAACCCGTACGACGGGAAGCCCTACCGCCGCCTGCGTCTCGACGCGATGGCGGAGGAGAAGCTTACGCGCGCGCAGAAGGCGAAGCTGCGCTTCACGCGCCGCGTGGAGGCGTCACTTTTAGATGAGGCTGTGGGCGCACTGTCGGACGCCAAAAAAGCGCACGATGCGCTGGAATCCGCATATCATCCCTTCGTGGATTTTGAGGGTGTCACTGCGCTCGCAGAGCGTGAGATCAATAGATTATTAAAGCAATAGTGCTTTACAGGCTTTTGCTGCCTGAAGGCAGCAATGGGATTCCCTGCGCGGCGCAGGGTGCGGCAAAGGGGGCCATTCTCTCACGTGAGAGAATGGCCCCCTTGAGAACGCAAGGGGCCTTGCCCCTTGACCCCGCCATTGCCGGTCTGAGGCTCGAAGAACTGCAATGCTTGCCGAATCGGGTGCGGTGTACATGGCTTCGCCATGAATCTCTGCGAATCGTTACCAATATCAACCGCACCTTACTATCGTGAGGCGCGAGTGACGTTACCTCGGCAGCGGACTGCCTGCCGAATGCGGCATTG
>ENA-OOZN01001635-OOZN01001635.1-human-gut-metagenome-genome-assembly--contig:-NODE-1635-length-14177-cov-2.129089_pt1 | contig 14177 bp, 13 predicted proteins | sample MGYA00241187_ERZ501397 | MGnify/ENA primary metagenome ERZ501397 (study PRJEB25962, sample SAMEA2042921) | human gut metagenome | biome: human gut; feature: human-associated habitat; material: faeces... | reverse complement strand
GCGGTTATCACGATCCATTGCATAGTAACGTCCGGAAACAGTAGCAATCTCACCTACACCGATCTTCTTCATCTCTGCTTCAAGAGCCTCTACAAACTCTTTACCTGATGCAGGAGGTGTGTCACGACCGTCAAGGAAACAATGTACGTAAACCTTCTCAACGCCCTCTCTCTTAGCCATCTCAAGTAATCCATAAAGATGTGTATTATGACTGTGCACACCACCATCAGAAAGAAGTCCCATGAAATGTACTGCAGAATTATTCTCTTTTGCGTTCTTCATTGCTGCAAGAAGAGCTTCATTCTTAAAGAAATCACCGTCCTGGATTTCTTTTGTGATTCTGGTAAGTTCCTGATATACGATACGGCCTGCGCCCATATTCATATGTCCTACTTCAGAATTACCCATCTGTCCGTCCGGAAGACCTACTGCCAGTCCGCTTGCGTTTCCTTTTACAAATGGATATTCTGCCATCAGCTTGTCCATAACCGGTGTTTTAGCCAGATATACAGCGTTTCCTTCCTTTTTGTCATTCAGACCATATCCATCAAGAATCATTAATACGGTTGGTTTTTTGCTCATAATGTTCTCCTTTTATGTTTATTCATAATTGATAACTGTTTTGCTGATATCAGGAGCAGAAAACTGATCATCTCTGCACAATAAATCTTTTATATCTGACATCTCTTATATAGTATCAAAATCTCAGGATTTTTCAATTCTTTTTTTGTATCTGTTTCATTTTCATTACTATATATATGAAAAGAACAGTAACTTATTTTCCATATACACGAATGATCGTTGAAATCTTTCTTACGGAATCCCTGTTTCTCAGTTCTTCGATGGCAGTTCTAAAATCACCTTCTCTTACCTTCTCAGTGATCACAACTACTTCCGCACACCCTTCCACCTTGGTATCTTTCTGGATAATCTGTGCAACACTGACCTGATATTTGGCAAAAATAGCAGTCATCTCGGCAAGAACACCGCAGCGATCCTCTACTTTGAGACGGAGGAAATAACGGTTATGTGTATCTTCCATTTTCTTAACAGGGATATTCTTGTAACAGGTACATCCGATTCTGCCGCAGCATCCTGCAAGAATATTTCTCACAATATCAAATACATCACCCACAACTGCACTGGCTGTAGGAAGTTCTCCTGCTCCTCTTCCGAAGAACATGGCATCTTCCACTGCATCTCCATGGACAAATACTGCATTATAGGAATCATTTACAGTTGCAAGCGGATGGGAACTGGGGATCAGCATCGGGCACACATATGCTTCAATTCCGTCTGCTTCGTTTCTTGCAACACCCAGAAGCTTGATATCACGTCCCATTTCTTTCGCATAATGAATATCTTTTGATGTGATCTTGGCAATTCCCTCTGTATATACATCGTTAAATACCACACGTGAGTTAAATGCCACAGATGCAAGGATCGCTACCTTACGTCCTGCATCCAGACCTTCGATATCAGCAGTCGGATCAGCCTCCGCATATCCAAGTTCTGTTGCAAGTGCCAGGGCATCCTTAAACTCCATACCTTCCTGAGTCATCTTTGTCAGAATAAAGTTTGTGGTTCCGTTTACAATACCCATAACTTCTGTCATGTGATTTCCTGCCAGACACTGTTTCAATGGTCTGATGATCGGAATACCACCTGCTACTGCTGCTTCAAACAGAAAATCCACTTTACTCTCATGTGCCGCATCCAGAAGCTCATGACCATGTACTGCGATCAGATCCTTGTTTGCAGAGACTACATGCTTACCGGCTTTTAATGCAGAAAGGATATACTCTTTTGCAGGATTAATCCCACCCATCAGTTCAATCACAATCTCAATCTCCGGATCATTTATAATCTCATCCCACTGGCTGGTGAGCAAAGAGGCATCTTCTATCTTCGCTGCTGCCTTCTCTATATTTCTCACAAGGATTTTCTTTATCTCAACTTTACAGCCAATCTTGGCCGACATTTCCTTTTCCTGATTCTTCAGTACCTTATATACACCTGTTCCTACTGTTCCAAATCCTAACAGTGCGGCTTTGATGACATTTTCATTCATTTTGCAGGATTCCCCTTTCGTTTTCGTTGGTTTTTATAGTATGGCAGAATTTCCTATTTGTCAAGTTTGTCTGCATTTTTAAGCAAAATCTTTATCATATTTTCCAGTTCTTTGTTCCGTCTGCGAAGCCATCTCACATACCATAATATCCCCACTCCTGCCACCCAGGCAGAAATACAGAATATTCCATCCAGGATCATATAAACAGTTCTCTCTGTCCCCCTGGCAGGGGCTCCACTCAGGAAGCAGTAATACATTGCCACTGATATGCAGGCTGCGGCCACGCCTTCCATTATCTTTCTGATCGTCTTCATTATATCACTTTCCTTCTCAATAGTGTCTTTATAAAGACACTGTTACAAGACCTATTTTAACCCGATAATAAATATGAATCAAGAACAAATCGGACGGTTATTACATATGATAAGCTATAGAAAATTATGGAAGACTATGAAGGAGCGGAAAATCAGCCAGTATGCCCTGTACACTCACTATGGCATAAGCACTTCTTTTCTGGATAAACTCCGTCATAATGAAAATGTGGAAATCCGCAGTCTTGATATCTTATGTTCAATCCTTGACTGCGATTTCGGTGATATTGTAGAACACATTCCGGATAATGCTGAACCTGAGGAAAAATAATTTTTTCGGGTTCAGCATCAATATGATGTAGTTGTGCCCTTTTATAGAACTATTTGTTCTTTTTATCTTTCTCATGATGTTAGGTCAAAAGGTATTTTACCCCTAACCTGATATCTTCTCATATCTATAATATATTTTGCTTATCATATCCTGCAGAAAGTCAGGCGGATATTCGCAATCTCCACAGGGGACTTACCTGATTCGGTTAAAACATTATTTATAATGTTATCCTATAAGTCCATTCACAAAAACATAAGATTTTTTCATTTATTTATGATATACTTATTACTGTCTCCTTCGTTCTCAGTAACGCAGACTTATCTATGGCATTCTCTTCAGGCGCATAATATCATCCGCTTCGCAATTTATCAGTTAAATAGTGCGTTCAGGAGACTTGCTGCAGATTTACAAAATATTTTTACCTGAAAGGATCGTAGTATATATGAAATATGATGTAGTGATCATCGGCGCAGGACCTGGCGGTATTTTCTCTGCCTATGAACTGATGAAGCAAAATAACGATTTAAAGATTGCTGTTTTTGAGGCTGGAAATCCTCTCAGTAAAAGACATTGCCCAATTGATGGTGACAAAGTAAAAACCTGTATCAAATGTAAAACCTGTGCCATTATGAGCGGCTTTGGCGGTGCCGGTGCTTTCTCTGACGGCAAATACAATATCACAAATGATTTCGGCGGAACACTTTATGAACATATTGGAAAGAAAGACGCTCTTGACCTGATGCGTTACGTAGATGAGATCAATGTTGCCTACGGCGGACAGGACACAAAAATGTATTCTACAGTCGGAACCAAATTCAAAAAACTTTGTATGCAGAACAAATTAAAGCTTCTGGATGCTTCCGTACGTCATCTGGGAACAGACATTAACTATGTGGTTCTTGAGAACTTATATGCAAAATTAAAAGAGCATGTTGATTTTCATTTCAACACTCCTGTAGAACGTCTGGAAGTACTTGAAGACAGATACCGTATCATCACAAAGAATGATACCACTGACTGCAGCAAATGCATTGTATCCGTAGGCAGAAGCGGAAGCAAATGGATGGAACAGATCTGTAAAGAACTTGATATCCCAACCAAATCAAACCGGGTAGACCTGGGTGTACGTGTAGAACTTCCTGCTGTTATCTTCTCACACCTGACAGACGAACTGTATGAGAGTAAGATTGTCTACAGAACAGAAAAATTCGAAGATAATGTGAGGACTTTCTGTATGAATCCTTATGGCATCGTTGTAAACGAAAATACAAACGGCATTGTCACAGCAAATGGACACAGCTATGAAGATCCGTCCAAACAGACAGAAAATACAAACTTCGCACTGTTGGTAGCCAAACATTTCTCCGAGCCATTTAAAGACAGTAATGGATATGGCGAAAGCATTGCCCGTCTTTCCAATATGCTGGGCGGCGGAGTGATCGTACAGCGTTTCGGCGATCTGGTGCGCGGAAGAAGGAGTACGGTTGCACGTATCGAAGAAGGTATGGTACGACCTACTCTCGCAGCTACTCCCGGTGATCTGAGTCTTGTTCTCCCGAAACGTATCCTTGACGGAATCATTGAAATGATTTATGCTCTGGATAAAATCGCTCCCGGGACAGCTAATGACGACACCCTCCTCTATGGTGTGGAGGTTAAGTTCTATAATATGGAAGTTGATATTGATGAAAATCTGGAAAGCAGATACAAAGGCCTGTATATCATTGGAGACGGAAGCGGTGTAACCCATTCCCTGTCCCATGCTTCTGCAAGCGGTGTATATGTAGCACGCCAGATTGTTGAGAATCTGTAAAAGACCGGATTTCTTCTGATGGATACCTCCAACTACAGCAATCAATAACCTTAAAGTCCCCATCTGTCTCTTACAGTTGAAACAGATAGGGACTTGTTTATTATATTTTCTGGTATGCCATCCATTTATCCATTCCCAGACGTTCAAATGAACCGCAGTACTGAAATCCGCATTTTTCCAGAAGTTTCTGCATGGGGATGTTATCGCTGTATGTATCCATACGGAGATTCAGTGTCTGAGCATAGGCCCAGTCCAGACAGAATGATGCGGCTCCTCTTACTATTCCTGTGGACGCTACCCTGTGAACTACTCCATAGGGTTCTTCATTCAGCCATTTTCCATTAATTTCTTTATAATCTTCATCTTCTTCCGCCGCATAATAGAAAACACAGGCAATCCGCCCTTCTGACATGCACAGATACATTTTATCAATATCATGCTCTATCAGTTCTGCTGAGGGGTAATCTTCACCCCACTGTTCTGCATTGCCATTTTCTCCCATAAATTTGCGGGCTTTATCATAAACTTGCATGATCTGCCCAAGATCCTGCACTGATGCTTTTCTTATTTCCATGAAACCTTCCTTTTCTTTTGGTATTTATATTCTTTTAGTATTTGTATTCGTTTTGATTTTTCGTCTATTTCTCAAATTTTTTCGTCAAAAGACAAATATTTTCACAATGGTCTGTAAAACTGAACATATCTACCGGCTGTATTTTTCTCACATCATAGCCATGTTTTGTCAAATACTCCAGATCTCTTGCCAGTGTTTCCGGTCCACAGGAGATATATACGATTCTTGATGGATTCAGTTTGATAACAGAGGACATAAACTTTTTATCACTGCCGGTACGTGGCGGATCCATAAACACAACATCTGCATGTTCTCCGTTTTCTGCCATGTTTTCCATAAATTCTCCTGCATCTCCCTGATAGAAACGTGCATTTGTAATCTTATTTTCCTTTGCATTGATTCTGGCATCGCGGACTGCATCCGGATTTAATTCCACACCAATGACATTCTTTGCCCGCTTTGCGGCTACAAGTCCGATTGTTCCTATTCCGCAGTATGCATCTATCACTGTTTCTTTTCGTCCAAGCCCCGCATATTCAATTGCTGTCTTATACAGAATTTCTGTCTGTACAGGATTTACCTGATAAAAAGACTGCGGAGAAATGCGGAATGTACATCCGCAGAGCGTATCCCGGATATATCCTTTTCCATAAATGACGATATCACGCTCACCCAGTACCATACTGGTCTTCTTATCATTGACGTTAAGCACAACTGTTGTAATCTGTGGGTATTTCTTTCTCAGAGCTTTCACAAAATTATTTTTTGAAGGAAAGATCGGGGAACCAATCACAATAACCACCATGATCTCATCTGTGAAAAACCCTCTTCTCACCAGCACATGGCGCAAAAGTCCATATCCTGTGTCCTCATCATATGTTTTGATTCTAAAAGATTTCAGCATATCCCGAATTGTACGGATGATTTCCTGACTGATCTTATCCTCGATCATGCACTCTTCTATCGGAACAACCTTATGTGTTTTCGCTTCGTAGGTTCCACAGATAATATTACCTTTTTTATCCCTGTCAAATACTGCATGAACTTTATTTCTATAATAAAAGGGATCATCCATTCCAATGATTGGTTTTACATTTGCAAACTTTCCAAGAAGCTTCTTCATCCTTTTCTGCTTGGCGGCAAGCTGTTCTTTATAAGGAACACCCTGATACTGGCAGCTTCCGCATTTCTTTGATACACTACATTTTGTTACTTTTTCTTCCATAAAATATTAACCTGCTTTCTATAATTACACATTTTTTACATTATATCAGCGAAAATGGATTCCCGCAATCAGACAATCTTTATTTATCTGTCAATTTCCTCTCCGAATGTCGAAAAAGCAGGGATTCTGTCGAAATGTTTTTGACTGATTTCTGTTGAAACTTGTAGACGAATGTAGAAAAATATGATATAGTTTGTACATACAAAAGAGAAAATCATCGAATTGCCAAAGAGAAAAAAATTTATATCACCAAGGATAAAAACTCAGAAATACTCCAAAATACAAAAGATAAAATACATGAACTAAATACACCTGATAAATAGTCAAAATACAAAAGTATCGAGGCATTCCTTTCGTACAAAAGAGATTGACCCAAAGTACAAAAGAAACAGCTTACAGCAGATTTTTACACCAGATAAAAAAGACAGTTTCAGTAATGAAGCTGTCTTTTTCTTTATACATATTAATTTCATAAGATACTATGTGTCTGACATAGCCAAACAAATATTCGCAACAGCAATTAGAGCAGGTAACTTACCTGCTTCAACTATAACAATCCCCTGAACACAATCCAATCAGTAAAATTACCAATTTTCCTGTATTCAGGGGCATTATATTATTTCTCGTTTGGACACAAAGATTATCTGCTTATAATCAGTTTTTTATTCTTATTTGTAGTTTACGATCTTTCCGAAATCAGCTTTCAGAGAAGCGCCACCTACAAGGCCGCCATCGATATCGTTCTGAACGAATAAGTCAGGTGCTGTTGCAGGATTTACAGATCCGCCATACTGGATACGGATTGCTTCTGCTGTTGCTTCATCATAGATTTCAGCGATGCATGCACGAATACCTGCGCATACTTCCTGAGCCTGCTCAGTTGTAGCTGTTTTACCTGTTCCGATTGCCCAGATTGGCTCGTAAGCGATAACTGCTGTCTTAGCCTGATCTGCTGTAACACCCTGGAATCCAACTTTAACCTGCTGACGGATGAAATCCATTGTCACGCCCTGTTCTCTCTGAGTAAGAGTTTCGCCACAGCACATGATAGGTGTAATTCCATGTTCGAAAGCTTTGAGAACTTTCTTGTTAACATCTTCGTTTGTTTCTCCGAAGTATTCTCTTCTTTCGGAATGTCCAAGAACAACATATTTAACTCCGGCATCTACGAGCATTGCAGGGGAGATTTCTCCTGTGTATGCACCTTTCTCTTCAAAGTACATGTTCTCAGCACCAACCTGGATGTTTGTTCCCTTAGTAGCTTCTACAACCGGGATGATATCGATTGCAGGTACGCAGAATACTACGTCTACTTCATCGTTAACTACTAATGGTTTTAATGTTTCTACTAATTTAACGGCTTCGCTTGGTGTCATGTTCATTTTCCAGTTACCAGCGATAATTTTCTTTCTTGCCATGATGATTTATCTCCTTAGTATCCCTGTGGGATGTTATTATATTCTTATTTATCGTTTGCTGCTGCAACACCCGGGAGTTCTTTTCCTTCCAGGAATTCAAGAGATGCACCGCCACCTGTGGAGATGTGTGTCATCTTGTCGCCATAACCAAGGATGTTAACTGCAGCTGCAGAATCACCACCACCGATAATAGTTGTGGCATCTGTTTCAGCAAGTGCTTTTGCAACAGCTTCTGTACCATGAGCGAAGTTTGGCATTTCGAAGCAGCCCATCGGTCCGTTCCATACAACTGTCTTAGCATCTTTTACTGCATCGCTGAAGATCTTAGCTGTCTCTGGTCCGATGTCGAGTCCTTCCCATCCTTCCGGGATCTCTCCAGCTTTTACTACCTGAGTATTTGCATCATTAGAGAAATCATCTCCGACAACGTTATCTACAGGAAGAAGGAGTTTTACACCTTTGGCTTTTGCTTTTTCGATCATGTCAAGTGCATACTGGCAGTAATCTTCTTCCAGAAGGGATTTTCCGACTGTTCCGCCCTGTGCTTTTGCAAATGTATATGCCATTCCTCCACCTATCATTAATGTATCTACTTTATCTAATAAACTGTCTATTACTCCTATTTTATCTGAAACTTTTGCTCCACCTAATATTGCTACAAATGGTCTTTCTGGATTGTTAATAGCATTTCCTAAGAATTTTAATTCTTTTTCTATTAAGAATCCTGCTACACCTGGGATATAGTCTGCTATTCCTGTTGTTGATGCATGTGCTCTGTGTGCTGTTCCAAATGCATCATTTACAAATATTTCTGCCATTGATGCTAATTTTTTTGCAAATTCTGGGTCATTGTCTGTTTCTTCTCTGTGGAATCTTACGTTTTCAAGTAGCATTATTTCTCCTTCTTTTAGATTTTCTGCTTTACTTGTTGCGTCTTCTCCTATTACGTCATTTGCCATTATTACATCTTTTCCTAATAATTTTGATAGTTCTTTTGCTACTGGTTTTAGTGAGAATTCTGGTTTTACTTCTCCCTTTGGTCTTCCTAAGTGTGACGCTAATATTATTTTACAGTTTTGTTCTAATAAATATTTTATTGTTGGTAATGCTGCAACAATTCTTGTATTATCTGTTATATTTTGATTTTCATCCATTGGTACATTAAAGTCACATCTTACAAACACTTTTTTTCCTTTTAAATCAATATCTCTAATTGTTTTTTTATTCATTTAAGATTCCTCCCTTTATATTAGATATTTTATTTCATATTTCATGAACATTATCATTTTATAGTATTTTTTTCTAAAATTCAATAGTTATGCATGTTTTTTATAATATTAAACAAAGCAACTTTAGGTCGCCCTTTGTTCTCGCCGATTTGAGTTTTCGACTAAAATAAGAAAATCTCAAAGGCAATAGCGATTATAGCATTTTTTTATTATTTTACATGTATTTTATCTATAATCACTCCTAATTTCTGTGCCAATTCACTTGTCGGTTGATTATTTACTAATAAAGAACTACCTTGCTCTATATTAACTTCTGTTAAATTTGTACAACCTTTAAAAACAGAATTAGTCCAATCTCCATTCAAATCCACCTCTATATTATTTACACTTTTTGGTATAGTTATTGTTGTCAGATTAGTACAATCTTCAAATTCACTCTTTCTTAATATTTTTAAATTTTGAGATAATATTATACTAGATAAATTTGTATTATATGAAAATATATAATACCCTAATTCTTGTACTGTATCTGGTAATTTTATATTTCTTAAATTTTTACACTCCGAAAAAGCCATTGAACCAATTTTTACAATTCCATCTTTAAATTGTATTTCCTCTAAATTCTTACACCTAGCAAAAGCAGTATCATCTATATTTTTTATAGTACTTGGCAATATAACACTTATTAAATCATTTTCAAAACAAAATGCATTTTTACCAATATCTGTCACTCCTTTTTTATTTAACAATTTACTTATATTTATCGTATTATTATCATCCAAAATTTCTTTATCTTTTAGCCAAATATCAAAATTCTTTTTAGCATCAACATCTGTAGTATAATCATATAAATATGAAGTATATTCTGTACTTTCTAATCTCAAACCTTCTTTTATGCTTATGGATTTGAAATATTAAAAGATTTAGATGAAGATTATAAATTTGATTTAAAAACAAACTATGGCAGTAATGAAGAATATTTGAAAGTAACAACTAAAATATTTGAAGATTTACAAGAAAATCTAATTGATTTACAACAAGAACTAATAAAAGCAGTTACATATATTTATAATTTAGATAATATTAAAACACTTGAAAAATATACATATTGGAAAGATTTGCCGTTTACTTAATAAAAAGATAACAAGGCTATGGGAGAATATAGAAGAATATATCAAAGATTATTTATGCAAGTCAAAAAAATAAAGGAAACAAAGAAATTGAAAAAGAATTTGAAACTTGGAAGAAACAAGCTAAATCAAAAATTAACAATATGAAAAAAGACAAATTAACCGAGGCTCAAGTTTATAAATGGCTAATTAAAAACGATTAAGCTTTTAAAGAGGAGTAACAATATTCGATTTGTTACTCCTTTATTCGTTTTTTGCATTTTTTTCTATATTACTTAAACTTTTTATCAATTTATCAGTTATGCAAAAAAATTCTTTTTGTGTTTTATTATCTAGCTTTTTTATCTCTCTAAACATATCTTTATACTTTATTTCTAATTGTTTATCTAATTTAAAATCATCTAATAGTAAATAATCATAAGTTGTATCTAATTCTTTTACCATTCTTCCTAATAAAGTTAAGGAAGGGCATTTATTTTTTCTTTCTATATTTGAAATATAACTTGGTACACTATCAATTTTTTCTGCAAGTTCCTCTTGTGTCAAATTTCTTCTTATTCGTAATTCATGCACTCTATTACCAATATTTCTATTTATAATTTTACCTCGCTTACAATAATACTATTTATATGATATTATTCTAAGCAGTTTTTTTGAATAAATACATTAGAACAAAAATATTACTTATAGTAACATTTTTGTTGTTAATTTTTAGGTTGCTTTTTGCTCTTATTTTTGAATTTTTTTGTCGAAAATTTGTTGAATTATAATTTTTTTATGCTATAATACATATAGATTTTTTACAAAAGAGGAAAGGGGGATTTTATCAATGAATGATGAAAAATACGAAAAAGCATTAAAAGATGCTAGATGGGTGGCTTTATTTATTCTTGTATTAGTCATTATAATGTTTGTTTTACAAATAGTTAGTGGTCAAATGAAAACTGTTACAATGATTTCTGGTATCATTCAAATGGCATTACTTATTGCAACTGCTCATGGAATGAAACAAAGAGCAATGTATCGGACCAATCTGTCGGAGTTATAGTTTCAATTTTAATGATATTAGCTTTAGACTTAATTGACACTATAATTGGTATTTTTTATTTAATTGACAATATAAACATAATGCGTAAAATGAAAAACAACTAGATAACACATAAAAAGCGAATTTTAAGATTCGCTTTTTATTCTGCTCTTTGATACAAACTTTTTCTCTCTAAAACGATAGCTGTTCCGTATATTACTATAATTCCTATTTCAACTATTGCAAGATATTGATATAATTTATTTTTTACTTCTTGTATTGCCTTTTCTTTTTCTGCTTGATATACAGCCATATCGTCATCATCATAAATAATAGACATCAAATGCTCTCTGTACTTCAATCCTAAGTCATCTTCGACAACTTCATCTACTGTTGAACTAACATTTGCAAAAGTTCCTAATACTTGAATAAGTAATATAACAATTACTACAAAAGAAATATTTTTTAAAACATTTCCTACTTCTGTTTTATAAATTGTTCCTTTTTTGAAAGCCTGCCTATTTGCTAGTTTAAATGTTACAAACACCATTAGTGCTTGAAGTGCAAGTACAATAAATCCTAATAATATAAAGTTTTTATTATCTTCAAAAAAATGCACAGTCAATCCATAAGCAATTCTACAAACTACATACGATATTACACCATATAAAACAATTCCTAATAGTAGTTCTCCTGTCATTTGATTAGCTGTATATATCTTTTTTTCGTTTAATTCTTCTTCATTCATTTATATCTTCCCTCTTTTGTTTATTTTTTTAATTATACTACTAATAAAAAAATTTTTCCATACTTTTTTTAATATTTGGTCTTTTTTTGTTCTTAAATTTAATGTTTTATAACTCTAAATTCCATTCTTTTTCCTTATCTTCTTTCTCAATTTGCTTTTCTACATTAAACAAAGTATGGTTTTCTTTTTGAAAATCTCATATCAAATTATCTTCTGATGGCATATCAAACCTTTGGCATATCCAAGTAATGAATTTTGCTATTGTTTCGTGGAATTTATCTATTATTCTATAAAGTTTATTATTTTCTTTTTCAAGCCTTTTTATTTTAGTCTATCAAACTCTTTATCATATCTATATTTAGGAGTTTTTATTGAATAGTTCAAATATAATTTATCTTTATCTATATTTTTCATTTGAATAATTCGTATTTCTTCTTTCGTTATGTCTGTATATTCCTTTTAGATTTTCTCTTTTGTACTTCGTATTTCTAATAATTGCAAAACTCATATTAACAACCTCCTTTTACTGATTTGATTATATCTTTTTACTAAAATTTAGTCAGCATACTATTAGAATTATTTATTCAAATGTAGGATAATTATTTTCTCCTAGTTTCCATTTCTTCCATTCGGATGGATATTCATTATTCTCATCTTTATATTCATTTAATATTTGAACAAATTCATATGTTAATATCTCATTTTTATTTTTAAAATTAGCATTTCCTTCATATGTAATACCATTAGATATCCCTATATTATTTGTATAATACACATTTTCTAAAATTAATTTTGTATCTGTTCTTGAATCCGTATATCTTTTAGCTAATATTCCAGTTGAAACATTTGCTTCAACATTTCCAATGTTCCAACAATTTTTTAAGGTAATGTAATTTTGTGAGCATATATATGACTGTATTCCTACTAATCCAGATGCATAATCTTTACCTATTATGTTTCCTGTATTAAAAGAATTATATATGTATATAATTTCTTTTGTATCCCATGCTACTCCTCCTACAGTTGCTACTATTCCACCTGATGTTTTATTACTATTTATATCAGCAATATTATAACAATTTATTATTTTAGTATCTGCACTGCTTCTAAAATAAGATAAAATTCCAGCTGCATTATCACCATTTGAATCTATTTTTCCTCTATTATAACAATTTACTATTTGTCCATCCAAACTTTGTGTTCCAACAATTCCTGCACACGGTTTATTACCGGAAATCTCACCATAATTTACTGCATTTTTTATTTCTTTCACTCCTGTTCCAATTATTCCACCACATCCTGCATTTCCATAATTTCCATTTGTAATTTTTATTTTTCCATAATTAATAACGTTCTGCATTTTTAATCCATTTGATGATATTCCAACAAATCCACCAACATGATTTCCTCCATTAACATTAACTTTATTAATACAATTCCTAATTTCTGAATATTCTTTATTAGCACAATTTCCTATAAAACCTCCTGCATCCCATTTTCCATATATATCACCTGTTAATTCTAAATCACATATTATAATTTTATTATTAGAAAAAGAAATTAATCCTATTGTGTTATATTCACTACTACTGTTAATATACAAATTTGAAATTCTTTTATTATTCCCATCTAGCATTCCTCCAAAATTTTTAATTGGAGTAAATCCTTCTCCAGTTGTCATTTCATTTATTAATGCATTTCCATCTTCTTCGTTTTTATTGATATCTCCAAAATCTATTCTATCACTATTACTATATGATAACTTTGATTTAAAATTTAAGTTTCTTTTCAATTTTATATATTTATTATTTAATGAATCAGGATGTTTTACTTCTACAATATTACCATTTTCAAATCGTATACCAGTTCCATTGGTTATATTAGAAAGCACAACTAAATCTTCTATGCACCATATTTCATATGGATGTTCTTCACTACCATCTAAATCTTCACCATCTATCCCTTTAGTTATATCTCCTGGATTATTATCTTTAACAATTTCTTGTGGTTCACTTATATTTCCATCACTATCAATCGTATAGTATCTATTTGTTTCATTAAATATAATTTCATATTCTTTTTCTTCATTTATAACCGTTGTTTTTCCTTCACCAGTTTCCATATCTAGTTGTTTTTTTAATTCATTTTCTTCTATGTTGCCGTATTTATTATTTCCCATTGCATTTGTAGCTGATTTTTCAACTATTTCCTTTTCATTCGCTATTTCATTTTTTTCTTTGCTTTCCACAACCTTTTTTACTATTCCATTATCTCCTGATAAAGCTCCTATTGTTATTCCT
>ENA-OOZN01001601-OOZN01001601.1-human-gut-metagenome-genome-assembly--contig:-NODE-1601-length-14484-cov-3.759373_pt1 | contig 14484 bp, 9 predicted proteins | sample MGYA00241187_ERZ501397 | MGnify/ENA primary metagenome ERZ501397 (study PRJEB25962, sample SAMEA2042921) | human gut metagenome | biome: human gut; feature: human-associated habitat; material: faeces... | reverse complement strand
CTGCTGAACTGTCTTGATTGCATTATTTTATGGAATTGCTATAGAAGACGAAAGGATGAAAATGGATAATCATATTTTGGTTGTAGAAGATGATGCAGCAATTAGAGAAGGAGTGAGGATACTTCTTGAAGGTGAGGGATATATTGTTCAGGAAGCAGAGGATGGATATCAGTGTTTGAAAAAAGTATCAGATGATATTGACCTTGTTATTCTTGATATTATGATGCCGGGAATATCCGGGATAAAAACTTGTGAAGAAATTCGAAAAATCTCACATGTTCCAGTGTTGTTTCTGACAGCCAAAAGTCAGGAATCTGATAAATTACTCGGACTTATGGCAGGAGGTGATGACTATCTCGTGAAACCATTTTCGTATGCGGAACTTCTTGCCCGGGTTAAAGCGTTACTACGAAGATATCATGTATATAGTCAGACATTACAAGGTGAGAAGACAAAAGAACATTGGATTGAATATGGAAAAGTAAAAGTGAATACTCAATGTAATGAGGTATTCCGCAATGAAAAGGAAATCAGTCTCAGAGAAATGGAATACAGAATCTTATTGCTTATGATGGAAAACCCGAAAAAGGTATTCTCGGTAAAAAATCTTTATGAGAGTTTGTGGGAGGAGCCGTTCTTATATTCATCTGGAAATACTGTTATGGTGCATATCCGAAGATTACGAATGAAAATCGAAGATGATCCACAAAAGCCAAAGATGATTCAAACCGTATGGGGAAAGGGATATCGCCTTGGATAAAATTTGCGGAAATAGTTTGACAGGCAAGATAATTTGCTATCTTATGCAGGGGTTATTAGCAGGTTTATTAGTGTTAAGCGTGACATATTTCGGGGGAAAGGGGTTACTGCAACGCTTTTTCTTTCGTACAGGATATGTTTATGCTGAAGAGACAGAACGTGCAGAAGAACTTCAGGAATATGTCACACAAAATAAGTTGAGTGCATCTGATTATAAAATGTTGAAAAAATGGGGTACAGAACGAAATATTGATGACTTCACGATTTCAAGGGGAAAATGGCTGTTGTTTGATATTTCCTACAACGGAAAAATTATGTATGGCAGCAGAGAAATACCAAATCTGACATGGAGAATGTACCACAGAATTTCATTTAAGGATGGAACGGCAGATGTATATATATATGAAGGAACAGCGGATAAATATTTTAACATATTGATGGTCTTTTCTGTTGTACTTGGAGTCGCGGCGTGTATTGGAATTGTTGTATCTGGAATGTATGAGAATGTAAAATATATACAATGCCTTATGAAAGAGGTAAATATAATCAGCAGAGGAAATTTGCAGGGGAATGTAACTGTTCAGGGAACAGATGAAATTGCACAGTTAGCCAGTGGACTGGAACATATGAGACAAACATTGGTGAAAAAAGAGCAGATAGAGTATGACCTGAAGAGTGCACAGGAGAAGCTGGTGTTAGGAATGTCACATGATCTGCGTACTCCTCTGACTGGTTTGATGGCATATCTTGAGATTCTAAAAAAGCAGCAAAAAGAAGGTGCGGTTACTCAGGAATATATAAATAAAGCCTTTGATCGTGTGCTTCAGATCAGAGATTTGTCGGAGCAGATGTTTGAATATTTTTTTGTAAATTCACGACACCATATAGAACTGGAACCTGCAGAAGATATTATGTGTGCTTTTGGTGATTATCTTTCTGAACTGTGTGCTTTACTGGAATATGAAGGATTTAAAGTAAATACAGATCGGTTGGAGTGGAGACAGATATCTGTATGTATAAATACAGATTTTATCGGCAGAATTATGAATAATATTATTTCTAATATTGAAAAATATGGAAAACATGAAAATGAGGTATGTATACAGCTTTGTTATGGGAATGAAGAAGTAGGAATCAGTATTCAAAATAGTATTACCAGGTTTGATTCTGAGCATCAAAAAACAGGGATTGGGTTGCAGAATATTTCTATTATGATGGAGCAGATGGATGGGCGAATGGAAGTTAACGCAGACGATTTAACTTATTGTATAGTTTTGTATTTTCCAGAGAAAAAAGAGTATCATAAAATTTCAAAAGTATAGAGAAATCTGTTGGCATAGATGCCTGTTCAGGCAGACAATCATAAACAAGGTATCCGCAGAGTAGAAAATTATTTACACGCCATAGGCATTGGAAAAAACCTATGGCGCTTTTTATGTCCATTTCTGAAGGAGTACCGGAAATAAAACTGGCACAAGTAAAAATGAAGATGGAGTTTCAGAGTGAAAGTGATGGAGCACCACTCTGAGTGAAATTTACATAACATGACCCACTTGAAAAATCACCTGTTCTTTGTAAAAAATATAAAATTTTGTGCATGTTTTGTATTATATCTTTTATGTAAATTCAGTATAAACAGAGTTATTATAATGACGTAAAATCCAAAAAAATCAGAGAAAATTGTTGAGGTACATAGCATGAAATCTAAGTACATGGCAGTAATACCGTTTTTGTTTGCTTTTGGGATAAAGGAGGAATTCACTTGATCGAACTCAAGAACATTTCCAAGGACTTCGGCTCGGGCGAAAAGGCCGTGCACGCCGTGCGCGACGTGTCGCTCTCCATCGGCTCGGGCGAGATCTTCGGGATCATCGGCTTCTCGGGCGCGGGCAAGTCCACGCTCGTGCGATGCATCAACCTTTTGGAGCGGCCAAGCTCCGGCAGCGTCTTCGTCGCGGGACAGGACTTGACGGCGCTCTCTGCCAAGGACCTGCGCGCGGCGCGCAAGAAGATCGGCATGATCTTCCAGCACTTCAACCTGATGCCGTCGCGCACGGTGGCCGGAAACGTCGCCTACCCGCTCAAGGGCAGCGGCCTGAGCAAGGAGGATATCCAGAAGAAGGTCGCAACGCTCTTGGAACTTGTCGGCATCGGCGACAAGGCGGACGCCTACCCCAGCCAGCTCTCCGGCGGACAGAAGCAGCGCGTCGCCATCGCCCGCGCCCTTGCCAACGACCCACAGGTGCTTCTGTGCGACGAGGCGACCTCCGCGCTCGACCCGCAGACAACGAAGGCGATCCTGCACCTTCTCAAGCACCTCAACGAAACGCTCGGCATCACGATCGTGCTCATCACGCACGAGATGGCCGTCGTCAAGGAGATCTGTGACCGCGTCGCCGTCATGGAATACGGCCGCGTCGTCGAGCAGGGCGAGGTCTTCACGGTCTTCGCTGAGCCCAAGCAGGACATCACGAAGAGCTTCATCCACACGACCTCGAACCTCCAGAAGGTCGAAGAGCTCATCGCCGAAGATTCCCCCGTCACGCGTCTCCAGCCCGGCGAGCTCATCGTCCGCCTGTCCTATGTTCAGCGCAACGTCAACGAGCCGATCATCTCCGCCGTGTCGCAGATGTTCAACGTCTCGCTCAACATCATTTTCGCCGATATCACCATCGTGCAGGATTCTCCCATCGGCGGAACGGTCGCCATCATCAGCGGCGAGAGAAAGCAGATCACGAAAGCGATCGAATACCTGATCGAAAAAAATGTCGGAGTGGAGGTCATCAAAGATGCAAGAGCTGATCGTTAACATTGCCCCAAACCTTGCAAGCAAGCTGCCGGACTTTTATAAGGCCCTCGGCGACACGATGCTCATGGTGCTCTGGTCGGGCCTCATCTCGTTCGTATTCGGGCTTCTGCTCGGCGTGGTGCTCACGGTGACAAAGCCGAACGGCATTTTGGAGAACAAGGTCGTCTACCAAATTCTCGACAAGCTCGTGAGCCTGTTCCGCTCCATCCCGTTTATCATCCTACTGACGTGGGTCATGCCCATCACGCGCGCACTGGTCGGCACGGTGCTCTATGTGCGCGGCGCGATCGTGCCGCTGGTGTTCGGCTCAGTGCCGTTTTTCACCCGTCAGGTCGAAAGTGCGCTCGCCGAGCTCGACGGCGGCCTTATCGAGGCGGCGCTCTCGATGGGCTCGAGCCCGCTTGAGATCATCTTCCGCGTGTATCTCAAGGAGAGCATCGCGGCCATCGCGCGCGGCACGACCATCACGATCGTGAGTCTCTTAAACCTCACGGCCATGGCCGGCGTCGCCGGCGCGGGCGGCCTCGGCGACTTCGCCATCCGCTACGGCCACGACCGCAACATGGCCGACATCACGAACGTCACCGTGCTCGTCCTTGTGCTCATCGTCTGCGTCATCGAATTTGTCGGCGGACGCATCGTCAAAAAGAACACGCATTAACGTGATCCCCATACAGCCCCTACCCACCCCATTACAAAAAATTATTTTAACGGAGGATATTTCCATGAAGCTCAAAAAGTTCTTTGCTCTCGCCCTTGCAGCCGCCACGCTCGCCCTCGCGCTGACCGCCTGCGGCTCCAAGGCCGACGACTCCGCCGACAACAGCGATGCCAACACCGACAATCAGACCGGCGAGACCGTGACCGTCAAGCTCGGTGTGGTCGGCGGCATCTATGACGACCTGTGGGCGCCCGCTAAGGAAGCGCTCGCCGACGAGGGCATCGACCTCGAGATCGTGCAGTTCTCGGACTACGTGACCCCGAACAACGCGCTCGCCAACGGCGACATCGACCTCAACGCCTTCCAGCACCGCATTTATCTCCAGAACGAGATCGACAACTACGGCTATGCGATCCAGAACATCGGCAACACCTTCATCATCCCGCTGAACCTCTACTCCCAGAAGGTCAGTTCCGTTGACGAGCTCAAAGACGGTGACGTCGTCGCCATTCCCGACGATCTGACCAACGGCGGCCGCGCGCTCAAGGTGCTCGAAGCCGCGGGCCTCATCGAGCTCGACCCCAACGCCGCCTTTAACCCCACCGTTGACGATATCACGAGCTACAAGGTCAACATCACCATCGAAGAACTCAAGGCCAACACCATCCCCTCCGTCCTGCCCGACGTGGCCGCCGCGGTCGTGAACGGCAACTACGCGCTCGACTTTGGCCTCAAGACCGACGAGGCCATCTACAAGGACAGCGTCCTCGACGTGGAGGATTACTGGAATCTGATCGCCGCGCGCACCGCTGACGTCGAAGACCCCGACACCGCCACCATCTATGAGAAGGTCGTCGAAGCCTTCCAGTCCAGCGCGACGGAGGACGTGTTCAACAACACCTTCGGCGGTTACTTCATCGCAGTGGGCTGGGATCAGGACTTGATCAATCAGTAAACACCATCTGACCGCCGCCGCGCTCCCGCAATGCAGGGAGCGCGGGCGGCGGTACGCCTTTCCGGGAGGAATTTATTATGGCACTTGATCTTTCCGCGCTGCGGCGCATCATTGCAGACGAAAACCGCCTGCTCACCGGCGCGGACATTCCCGCAGAATACCAGAGCGACGTGCTCGGCCGCGTCCACGGCAGCGCCGAGGCGCTCGCCTTTCCCTTATCCACCGAGGAGGTGAGCGCGCTCCTGCGCTACGCGCACGAGCACCGCGTTCCCGTCACGCCGCGCGGCGCGGGGACAAATCTTGTCGGCTCTACCGTGCCGCTCGAGGGCGGCATCATCCTCGACCTTTCCCGCATGGACCGCGTGCTCGAGCTCGACGAGGACACGATGACCGTCACGGTCGAGCCCGGTATGCTCTTGCAGGACTTGCAGGCCTATGTCGAAGCGCGCGGGCTGTTCTACCCGCCCGATCCCGGCGAAAAGGCCTCGAGCATCGGCGGCAACATCAGCACGAACGCCGGCGGCATGCGCGCGGTGAAGTACGGCGTCACGCGCGACTACGTGCGCGGGCTCGAGGTCGTGCTCGCTGACGGCACGGTGATGCAAATCGGCGGCAAGCAGGTCAAGGACGCGAGCGGGCTCTCGCTCAAGCACCTTCTCATCGGCTCGGAGGGTACGCTCGCCGTCATCACAAAGTGCCTGCTGCGCCTTGTTCCCAAGCCCGAGGCCTCGCTCAGCGTGCTTGTGCCGTATGCCGACCTGAAAACCGGCATCCAGAGCGTTTTAACCATCCTGCGCGCGAACGTGAACCCCACGGCGGTCGAATTCATGGAGCGCAAAGTCGTCGCGCTTGGCGAACGCTTCTGCGGCGTCTCTTATCCCCGCCCCGACGCCGGCTCTTATATTCTCTTGACCTTTGACGGCAGAAGCGAAGAGGTCACGGCCAATGCCGCGCGCGTGCGCTCCCTTGCACTGCAAAACGGCGCGCTCGACTTTATCGAGCTCTCCGACGCGCGGCAGTGCGCTGACATCTGGCGCGTGCGCGGCGCGCTTGTCAAGGCCGTGGAGGCCGTTTCCGAGCAGGAGCCGGTCGATATCGTCGTGCCCATCAGCCGCACGGCGGACTTCATCCGCTTCATCAACGACTTGGAAGCCCAGAGCGGCATGCAGATGGTCAGCTTCGGCCACGCGGGCGACGGCAATGTGCACCTGTGCGTCGTGCGCGGCGAGCGGGATGAAGAAATGTGGCAGCGCGAGCTGCACGAAAACATGGACAGGGCCTATGCCGAAGCCTATCGCCTCGGCGGCGTCGCCTCCGGCGAGCACGGCATCGGGCTATCGAAGCGTCCCTACTTCCTGCGCCAGACGGCGAAGGAAAATTTACAGGCCATGAACGCCATCAAAACGGCGCTCGACCCGCAGCATATCTTGAACAACGGAAAATCTTATCTCACAGGAGGAAACAATAATGCAGGCACTTTCTGACCGCACCGCGAGCTTTACCGATTCCGTCATCCGCCGCATGACCCGTATCTCCAACCAGTACGGCGCGGTGAATCTTTCCCAGGGCTTCCCTGACTTCGACCCGCCCAAGCCCATCCTCGACCGCCTCTCTCAGGTCGCCTACGAGGACTATCATCAATACTCCATCACCTGGGGCGCACAGGACTTCCGCGAGGCGCTGGCGAAGAAGCAGTCCCACTTCATGGGCCGCGACATCGACCCCAACGGCGAGATCGTCGTCACCTGCGGCAGCACCGAGGCCATGATGGCCGCAATGATGACCGTCGCCAATCCCGGCGACAAGGTCGTCATCTTCTCCCCGTTCTATGAAAATTACAGTGCCGACACGATCCTCTCCGGCGCGGTGCCCATCTATGTGCCGCTCACGCCGCCGTCGTTCACGTTTGACCCCGAAGTGCTCGAGGACGCGTTCCGCCAGCACCCCAAGGCGCTCGTACTGTGCAACCCCTCGAACCCCTGCGGCAAGGTCTTCACGCGCGAGGAGCTTGAGATCATCGCAGGTCTTGCCAAGAAATATGACGTCTACGTCATCACCGACGAGGTCTATGAGCACATCATCTACGCCCCGCACAAGCACACCTATTTTGCGACGCTGCCCGACATGTGGGAGCGCACGCTGTCCTGCTCGTCGCTTTCCAAGACCTATTCCATCACCGGCTGGCGTCTTGGCTACATCATCGCCCCGCCGGAGATCATCGACCGCGCGAAGAAGGTCCACGACTTTCTCACCGTCGGCGCGGCGGCGCCCCTACAGGAGGCCATCATCCCCGGTCTCAACTTCGGTCAGGACTACTACGACGCGCTGCAGGCCGAGTACACGCACAAAAAGGACCTGTTCTTAAAGGGCCTTGACGACCTCAAGATCGTCCACAATGACCCCGAGGGCGCTTACTACGTGATGCTCGACATCTCGGAGTTCGGCTACGAGAGTGATCTTCAATTCTGCGAGGACCTTGCGAGCAAGGTCGGCGTGGGCGCGGTGCCGGGCTCGAGCTTCTTCCGCGAGCCGGTCAACCACCTCATCCGCCTGCACTTCGCCAAGAAGGACGAAACGCTCACCGATGCGCTGAACCGCCTCGAATCCCTGCGTGAAAAGATCCCTGCCAAGGGTTAAGAAAGGAAATTCGCCATGAACGCCCTGAGAGAAGAGTGCCAGCAGCTTCGCGACGAGCTCATCGCACTGCGGCGGGAATTTCACCGCGCCCCAGAGCTCGGCCTGCACGAATACCACACTGCCGCGCGCATCGAGCGCGAGCTTGACAGGTGCGGCATCCCGCACGAGCGCGTCGGCGAGACCTCCGTTGTCGGCCATTTGACCGGCAACGGCAATGGAAGCGGCCTTGTCGTGCTGCGCGCGGATATCGACGCCTTACCCATTCAGGAGACGAACGACGTGCCCTACCGCTCGCAAACGCCGGGCATGATGCACGCCTGCGGCCACGACGCGCACACGACGTGTCTTCTCGGCGCGGCAAAGGTTTTGAGCGCACACCGCGCGGACTTTGGCGGCGAGGTGCGCTTCCTCTTCCAGCCCGCCGAGGAGATCGGTCAGGGCGCAAGGCCGCTCATCGCCGCGGGCATGCTGGATGGCGCACAGCGCGTCTTCGGGCTGCACACGGCGTCCGACCTTCCCGCGGGGACCGTCGGCGTCAAGCCGGGAGCCAACAACGCGGGCGTCGACCACTTTATCATCCGCATCCACGGCAAAAGTGCGCACGTCTCCACGCCGCAGCTCGGCGTGGACGCGCTCTATATCGCAAGCGAGCTCGTCGTCGCGCTCCAGTCCATCGTCACGCGCATGACCTCGCCGGTCGAGCCGGTGCTCATCGGCGTGGGCAAGCTGAACGCCGGCACGGCCTACAACGCCGTGGCCGAGACCGCCGTGCTCGAGGGCACGACGCGCATGTTCTCGCCCGAGAGCCGCGCGCACCTTCGCGAAACGATCAACGCCGCGGCCGCACACATCTCCGCCCTTTACGGCGGCACGGCAGAGGTCGAATGGGACGACTTCGCCACGCCGCTCACGAACGACGCCGGTGTGTGCGGGGAGGTCGAGCGCGTCGCCGACGCGCTCGGCATCCCCACGACGGCAAACCGCGCGCTGTCGCTCAGCGGGGACGATTTCGCCGAGTATCTGCTGCAAACGAAGGGCGCTTACGCCTACCTCGGCACGGCAAACCCCAAAAAGCCGCACACCTGCATCTCCAACCACCGCGGCGATTTCGACATCGACGAGGAAACGCTCCCCCTCGGCGCGGCGCTCTACGCGGCATACGCGCTGTCCACCCTGTGCGAGGGCGGGGAAAAATAACGTCATCTTCCGCCGCGGCACGGCACAGCCGCTGCCGCGGCGGAAGCGCTTCTCCCTCGCTCACGCGATATTCATGCAGGAAAAGTGTGGTAATATTTCACAAGAAGCCCTTCTCCGATGAAAAAAGATTCTCAAAATTTGGAGAAGTGGAAAATTAGGGATTGACATTTTCCCAGCACGGGAGTATGGTAACGCCAACAATTTCAAACGCCCGATCGCGAGGTCGGGAAGATAGAGGCGCGGCTGACAAAAGTAGCGCGTTCGCACCGGCACAGGAAGCCGGAGCGCGCGAAAGGGGATGCCGCCGAAGTGGAAACGGTTCCTGTGCCGTTTGCCGCTGGTTCGTCGGAGAACATCCGCCGGACTGTCACGTATGTGGAGCGCTATCGAGGTCGGCAAGCTGTTTATCCCCCCAAGGTGATGACCGGTTTGCCGGATTGCAGTACAGTTGCAGCCGTAAATGCTTCACGAAGCATTTACGGCTTTGTTTTTTGTCTGCATCGGGAGTGCGAAAACCCGAAAAAAGCAGGACTCCCCTGTTTTTGAAAAATCAACCTCATCACAAGAAAGGAAACCACCACCATGAAGCTCAGAACCTTTACCGCCCTCCTGCTGGCGGCCATCATGCTCTTCGCACTCACCGCCTGCGGCAGTCAGGCTGCCGACGATTCCAGCAGCGATCAGCAGCAGGAACAGCAGGACACCGCCACGAACGAAAGCAACGAATTCCGCGTCGGCATGGAGTGCGCTTACGCCCCCAACAACTGGCAGGAAAGCGAAGCGACGGACTCGAACGTCCCCGTTGAAAACGTCGCCGGCGCGTATGCCGAGGGTTACGACGTGCAGATCGCCAAGGCCATCGCAGAGGGCCTCGGCAAGGAGCTCGTCATCGTCAAGCTCAGCTGGGACGGCCTGATCGACGCGCTCAATCAGGGCCAGATCGACGCCATCATCGCCGGTATGATGGACACCGCCGAGCGCCGCGAATCCATCAACTTCTCCGAGCCCTACCGTGAGACCACCTACGGCCTGATGGTGCTCGCCGATTCCCCGTACTTAAATGCCACCTCCATTCAGGACTTCTCCGGCGCGGCCGTCCTCGGCCAGCAGGGCACGGCGCTTGACGATGTCATCGAGCAGATCGAAGGCGTCGACCACTTAAGCCCCGTCGGCAGCGTGCCCGACATGATCTCCCGCCTGCAGCAGGGCACCTGCGACGCCATCGTCATCAACGTTGAGAACGCGCAGGGCTACCTCGCTTCCAACCCGAACTTCCGCCTCGTCACCTTCGATGAGGGCAGCGGCTTCACGCTCCCGGCCAAGGGCTCCTGCGTGGGTCTGCGCAAGAGCGACAACGAACTCCTTGATCAGATCAACACTGTAAACCCGGATGCCAAAATATTACTGGTATCTCCAATCTACCTTGGGGAGAGAATCTGGGAAGAGGATTTTGATCCGGAATTCGATAAGAATTCTATCGAAGTATCATGGAATCTGCCCCGGGTGTATGAGAAAATCGCCAGAAGAAGAAATATTTCTTATCTTCCGGCTTCAGAATTTGCCCGACCGGGAGAAGCCGATCAGGAGCATCTGGATGAACTGGGACATAGCAGACTTGCAGATGCAATTTATGAAAAGCTTGCAGGATGAAGCCTGAAATGTTATGATAGTTCACAGATGTGCAGATGTAACGCTTTAACTAAATCAAGTAAACTACCTGCTTTAACCGAAATAGCAGTGGATTGAAAAGTAATAAGTGGAACAGGCACACCAGAGCGTTTTTCAAATATGCTCTAAATCATAATAATAGAAGGAGAATAAAGTAACCATGGATTTTGAGTTTATCCGCGAGCAGACACCTCTTTATATTGAGGCAGCAAAGCTTACACTTCACATGGCGGTGATTGGTGTGTTGCTTGCCATTGTGGTTGGGCTTGTCTGCAGCATGATTAAGTATTTCAGGATTCCTGTACTTCGTCAGATCGTGGAATGTTACATTGAACTGTCCAGAAATACACCATTGTTGATCCAGTTGTTTTTCCTGTATTTCGGTCTTCCGAAAATAGGGATTGTCCTCAGTTCAGAACAGTGTGCGATCACAGGACTGACCTTTCTCGGAGGCAGTTATATGGCAGAAGCCTTCCGAAGCGGCCTGGACAATGTTCCGCCCATTCAGGTGGAATCCGCATTAAGCCTTGGAATGAGTAAGAGTCAGGTATTTACAAACATTATCCTGCCCCAGGCAGTATCCAATTCTATTCCGGCATTCTGTGCAAATGCGATCTTTCTTATTAAGGAAACCTCCGTATTCAGTGCAGTAGCACTTGCAGACCTGATGTTTGTGACAAAAGACCTGATCGGAATTTATTACAAAACAGATGAAGCCCTGTTTATGTTGGTAATCGCATATCTGATCATACTTTTACCAATCTCACTTATCTGTTCATTTGTAGAAAGGAGAGTCCGCTATGCAGAATATGGGGATTGAGGTTCTTTTTAAGGGAATCAACTCATTAAGACTCTGGCAGGGCTTGTGGGTAACAATAAGAATTGCACTGATTTCCATGGTATTTTCCATAATCCTTGGATTTCTTCTTGGGATGGTAATGAATATCCCAAATAAAATCATTAAGTTTATCTGCCGCATTTACCTTGAAATAGTAAGAATCATGCCGCAGCTGGTGCTTTTGTTCTTGGTATATTTCGGAGCGGCCAAGCATCTGGGGATGAATCTTTCCGGTGAGACAGCGGCAATCATTGTATTTACATTCTGGGGAACTGCTGAAATGGGTGATCTGGTGCGAAGTGCGCTGATCTCCATTCCTAAACACCAGTATGACAGCGGATACGGTCTTGGATTAAACAAATGGCAGGTCTATCTTTATATTATCCTTCCGCAGACTATAAGAAGACTTCTTCCATCCGCAGTGAATCTTCTTACCCGAATGATCAAGACCACATCACTGGTAGCTCTTATCGGAGTAGTAGAGGTGTTAAAAGTTGGAAAACAGATCATAGATGCATCACGTTATACAAATCCGACAGCGGCCCTCTGGGTATACGGTGCAGTATTCTTTATGTATTTTATCATATGTTTTCCATTTTCCAGACTCTCCAGAGTACTGGAAAAAAAGTTTGCTGATTAATAGAGAAATGAGGATAAATGAATGGGACAGCCGATTTTAGAAGTAGAACATTTAAAGAAATCATATGTAAACAATGTTCCTATTCTGGATGATGTTTCCTTCTCTCTGCAAAAGGGAGAAGTGGTGGTGATCGTAGGACCTTCCGGATGTGGAAAAAGTACCTTCCTGCGATGTATCAACCGCCTGGAAGAGATTGACACCGGTGTACTGAAGCTTAACGGTGTAAGCTATGAGAAAGAAAAAAAGAATATAAGCAAAGTCAGAGAGAAGATAGGAATGGTTTTCCAGAGCTATGATCTTTTCCCGAATATGACAATTTTAAATAATCTTCTTCTGGCACCAATGAAAGTACAGAAAAGAAATAAAGAAGAAGTGAAAAAGGAAGCGGAGCAGCTTCTTGACAGAGTTGGTCTTCTGGATAAGAAAGATAATTATCCAAGGCAGCTTTCCGGTGGTCAGAAACAGCGAGTTGCCATTGTACGTGCCATGCTGATGCATCCGGAGATCATGCTTCTGGATGAGATTACAGCAGCACTTGATCCTGAGATGGTAAGAGAAGTACTTCAGGTAGTACTGGAACTTGCAAAGACAGGAATGACCATGCTGATCGTCACTCATGAGATGGAATTTGCCCGTTCCGTAGCAGACAGAGTGATCTTTATGGATAAGGGAAACATTGTAGAAGAGAACACTCCGGAACAGTTCTTTGATAATCCGGAGACTGACAGGGCAAAACAGTTCCTGAACAGTTTCCATTATGAAACAGTGAAAAAATAGAATAGAGGAAAACAGAATATTTTATAAATCCTGAAATGGATGATAATATCCATGAAATAGCAGGATATCATAAGAGCTAGTACATCGTTTCGTAAATAACTATACCAATCGCGTAGGATGCGGATTCGAGTGTGCTGGTATAAAAACGCAGGCGTAGCGGGCTACGCTGAGGCTTTTAGACCTGTGCAATCGGATTCGCAGACAAGTGAGTGGTATAGTTATTTCGAAAACGATGTACTAGTTATAAAAATTATAATAAAATCAAAATTTTTTAAAACATGGAGGAAAAGAACATGAAGAAAAAAATATTAGCAGTCTTATTAGCAACAGGTGTAGCAGCAACAACACTTCTTGGCGGAAGTATTCTTGTAAGTGCGGCAGATGACGGTGGAAACACTGCACAGGCCCGTACTCTGGATGAGATCAAAAAAGACGGAAAGATCAAAATCGGTGTATTCAGTGACAAGAATCCATTTGGATATGTAGATGAAAACGGTGATGTTCAGGGATACGATATTTACTTTGGAAAAAGACTTGCAAAAGACCTTCTGGGAAGTGAAGACGATGCAGAATTTACTTATGTAGAGGCAGCAAGTCGTGTAGAATATCTGCAGTCTGCAAAAGTAGATGTGATCCTTGCAAACTTTACAGTAACCGATGACAGAGCGGAGAAAGTAGACTTCGCACTTCCATATATGAAGGTAGCTCTTGGAGTTGTTTCTCCTGATGATGCGCTGATCAAAGATGTAAAAGATCTGGAAGGCAAGAAGCTGATTGTTGTAAAAGGAACAACAGCAGAGACATATTTCACAGATAACTATCCGGATATTGAACTTGTAAAATTTGATGAATACCAGGAAGCATACGATGCGCTTCTTGATGGAAGAGGAGATGCATTCTCCACAGACAATACAGAAGTACTTGCATGGGCTCAGCAGAATGAAGGATTCTCTGTAGGAATCGAATCTCTTGGTGATATTGATACGATCGCACCAGCAGTACAGAAGGGTAACACAGACCTTCTGAACGCAATCAACGATGAGATTAAATCTCTGGCAGATGAACAGTTCTTCCATAAAGATTTCGAAGAAACTCTGAAACCTGTATACGGTGACAACATCAATCCGGATGACCTGGTAGTTGAAGGTGGTGTTGTGGACAGCGAAGAGAAAGCTGAGGATGCAGATGCAGCAGAGACAGAAGATTCTGATGCAGCCTCCGATGACACTAAAGATGCGGAAACAACAGAAGAACCGGAAGAGACAGAGGCAGCAGACGCTGAATAAGCAGTGTAAATGCAGTATAAAAGTTATAATTTTGATATTCTCTAAAGTATTGATTTATAAACAAAATGAGACGCACTCCATTAGGACATTCCTGTGGAGTGCGTTTCATTTTGAGATAATGATCAATTTTTGTTTATTGCAAGTGTGTCAGATATTTCAAAATTCTTTCATTTTTGTATGTGACTTTGTAAATGGGAAAATGGTTACTGTTCACTCCGTTCACAGTAACGTAGCCAAAATTCATTCCAGATTGCCTG
>ENA-OOZN01001595-OOZN01001595.1-human-gut-metagenome-genome-assembly--contig:-NODE-1595-length-14524-cov-3.389453_pt1 | contig 14524 bp, 9 predicted proteins | sample MGYA00241187_ERZ501397 | MGnify/ENA primary metagenome ERZ501397 (study PRJEB25962, sample SAMEA2042921) | human gut metagenome | biome: human gut; feature: human-associated habitat; material: faeces... | reverse complement strand
GCTTAGACCTTTTGACCCTGGCATCATAAAATAAAAAACCGTACATTCATTATAGAATGTACGGTCCTTTTTTGTAAAGATGAAATACGCTGTCAGGCAGCGGATAGCATCGAAGATGGTACGTGTGAGCTTATTTGTCGCTTAAAAGCTCCTTCGCACTGGTCAGCAGTCCCGCCATGTTCTGAATTTCGGACGGAATGATGATCTTTGTAGACTTGCCGTCCGCAACCTTTTCCAGAGCCTCCAGACTCTTTAAACGAAGTACAGAATCATCCGCTCCTGCATCCTTGATGAAACGCAGACCGTTTGCAGTCGCCTGCTGGACTTTCAGGATTGCTTCCGCTTCACCTTCTGCCTCACGGATCATCTTTTCTTTCTCTGCTTCTGCGCGCAGGATTGCAGACTGTTTTTCTGCCTCTGCTTCCAGAATTGCGGATTCCTTTTTACCTTCTGCTACCAGGATGGTAGATTTCTTTTCACCTTCAGCACGCAGGATCGCTTCACGGCGTTCACGCTCTGCCTTCATCTGCTTCTCCATCGCATCCTGAATTGCTGCGGGAGGAATAATGTTCTTTAATTCGACACGGTTTACCTTGATGCCCCAGGGATCAGTTGCGATATCCAGGGATGCACGCATCTTGGCATTGATCGTTTCACGGGAGGTCAGGGTCTGATCCAGTTCCAGGTCTCCGATGATGTTACGCAGGGTTGTCGCGGTCAGGTTTTCAATCGCCATGATCGGATTTTCAACTCCGTAGGTAAACAGCTTGGGATCTGTGATCTGGAAAAAGACAACGGTATCGATCCGCATCGTAACGTTATCCTTTGTGATAACGGGCTGAGGCGGGAAATCCGCTACCTGTTCCTTTAACAGTACACGCTTTGCAACCTTATCGACAATCGGCACTTTAAAGTGAAGGCCAACGCTCCAGGTATCCTGATATGCGCCGAGACGTTCTACGACATAAGCCTGCGCCTGCGGTACGATCTTGATGCAGGACGCTACAATTGCAATTGCAAGAATTAAAATAATGAGTATTACCAATCCACCTATCATAATTACCCTCATTTCCGCGGTCTTACCGCATGTTGTCAGCAGTCTCTCTGCTGTTTGTTACAGGTTCTTCTGTTTCGATCTCGTCCGGAACAACGATCAGCTTCACGCCGTCGATCTTTTTTACAATGACGACGGTACCCTCTTCAATCGTCCCCTCAGTTTCCTGAGATCTCGCTGACCACTCCATGCCTTTGAGCGTAACCTGTCCGCAGCTGTGCAGGTTATCAATCCTGCCGGTCACGATACCGCGTTCCCCAAGCATGCTGTCCACATTGGTCTTCGCCCTTCCAACATTGAAATAGCGCATGGCAACCGGTCTTGTAAAAACAAGCATCAGCACGGACACTACCAAAAACAGGATGACCTGCACCAGAACCGGCGCACCACAGGCAGCTGCAATCGTCGCAACAAGAGCTCCGGCTGCAAACCAGATTGTCGTCAGCCCCATCGTCGCAAGCTCAATCAGCACAAGTAAAATCAACAGAGCCAGCCAGGCAAATACTTCCGTCATGTAACTCCTCCTTTCCTGTGACTTATGACTATCATACTACAAAAATCATGCCCCGTCTACCAAAATACATGATGTCCGATCACAATACCTTCCCTGCTTCCTGCCCGCCTAAAATGCGTCGCCATTCCAACCGGGGTGCTTCCCGCCATCGCTTCCTGCGCCGCCTGCAGGCAGCTTGCCTTGATCTTTCCACTTGCGACAACGCGTCCAACCTGTCCGCTTCCCGCCGGTGTAAACTGTCCCGAAGCATAGATAACTCCCTTGACCGTATTCGGATAAGCGCCGCTTCTGACCCGATTCATCACGACTGCGCCGACAGCTACCTGTCCTTCGTAGGGCTCTTCTCCCGCTTCACACTGAATGAGCGCCGCCAAAAGCACGCTGTCGTCCGCAGCCAGTGCAGCAGCCTTGTTCGCTTCCTTTTCCGCCTGCGCTGCCTTTTCCTTCTTCTGTTTCTGTGCGGCAGCTTCTTTTTCCGCCTGCAGTCTCGCCGTTTCCGCTTCCTCGCGCGCTTTTACCTGCTCAACCGTCTCTCCGTAATCGATTTCAAAATCAACCTGGACATATTCCGAAGACACATATCCGGTCTTTCCGCCGTAATTGACCGCAACCCAGTCCGCCGTGATTTCCTGATCCTCGCTGAAACGGATCTGCTCTTCATCCACGACCTCATACTTTGCACCTTCTTCCAGCAGATCATAAATCGCAGCATCTCCTGAAGGTTCTTTCCGGATTCTCAAAGCGCCTGTTTTGGTCGTTGCCACAATCCGTCCCGCGTCTTTTGCCTCTTTCCGCGCCTCTTCCCCAAACAGCAGATAATCGTTGTTCGCCCAGCCGGTCAGTTCGCCGGACTCAAGCTTTGTCCAGCCGTCCTTTTGTTCCAGCACTGTACCGCCACAGTCTGCATACAAATACCCTGCAAGCTCTGCCTCGCTGTCCGGTTCCGTCCTGACATTCAACACATTCTGGACGCTCGTCATCACGATCGTTCCGGTCAGGTCGTCCATTTTCGTTCCATCGCCGGACGAAGCCTTGGTTTTGCTGTCCGCACTGTCGGACGCTGCATCCGTTTCCTGCTCGCCGACTGCGGCGATTGCTGCATCTGCCGCATCATTTTGGGATGCTGCGTTCGGACTGACCTGTTCCTTATCCGCTCCTGTCAGCCACGCCTCCACGCCAACGCCCTTGTGCCAGTGCGCGCTTTTGCTCGATTCTGCCTCTGCCTGCAGACTGCTTCCGGCCGTCCACAAAAAGACGACTCCCAGCGCTGCAGCCCGCAGCCAGTGCTTCCCCCTTTTCTCACATTTTCTGCTCCAGCCCATAAATCGATGATCCTTTCTATCCCCTCATATCCGCAGACAGTAACGATAGCTGAGCCTCCATTGATTTTCCGCGCCTTTGGCGCTCCCAAAATCGGCTCATCAAATGTTACAATTATATTACATGATTAGCGTCATCATATCAAATCCGTCAATTACTGTCAAGTGTGCGCCCTGCGAGGATTCTATTGTCATGAATACAAAAAAGGCGTGTGAAAAACAATCCTTTTCCACATGCCTTTTTTCGCTCTTTTTCTGTCAGAAACAACAGTTTTTTCCCTATCCTCTTCTGACGATTCATTTATAATGCTATTGGGCCAAATGCCCCGGCTATGATACTGTTTTAGTAAAAAACGTGATGTCCGATTACCTGTCCGGAACGACCGTTATTTCTTCTGAAAAACAGCTTGCCGCCGACCGGCTGTGCACCGGCTAATGCTTCGATTGCTGCCTGATAGCAGGCTGCATCTGCCTTGTCACTGCTCAGTGCCCTCTGCAGCGAACCGTTTCTAACAGGGGAAAACTGTCCTTTTGCGTAAACAACCTCGGTGATCGTATTGGGCTGCGATGCACTCTTGACGCGGTTCATGATGACATTGCCTACCGCAACCTTACCAACGTAGGATTCACTGCCTGCTTCACAGTAAATAATATTTGCAAGCAGTTTTAATTCCTCTGCGGATATCGCTGCGGTCTGCGCCGCCTGGGCTTCGGCTGCGATGCGTGCTGCTTCCTCGGCTGCTGCCTTTGCCTGCGCTTCCGCTTCGAGCCGTGCTGCTTCCTCGGCTGCCTGTACTTCTTCTATCTCATTCTGTGCTGCTTTACTCGCCTCTGCCTGTAAAGCTGCTGTTTCATCCTGCTGTACTTCTTCCTCTGCAAAGAATTCATCTTCGGATGCTGTTGCTCCTGTCCGTTCAGCGATCACCTGCTCATTGGCTGCAACAGCCTCTTCGTTGGAAATCTCTGTCTCGACCAGATTTTCAGCCGGTACCCATCCTGCAATTTCTCCCGCCTGGATCTGCACCCAGTCGTTGTACTTTGCAAGGATCGCCACATGACCGTCATCCATGACCTGACCAACCACCGCAGACGCTCTGTTTGCTTCTGCATGAATGTCCAGCATGTCTTTCGCATCAATGACACCGATACCACTTGCCATAGCGGTTGTCGTATATGCACCCATCATCATAACAGATGTTAAAATGCCGACTGCACTACGAAACAACTTTCTGCCTTTTCCGTTCATTCTTACCTCCATAAATCTTACTCTGCTTCCCCAGCCATTCTGCCGGTGAAATTCAGGAGCTTTTTGTGGGACGCTCCTTGTTACAGAGCTGTTTCAATTGTTACAAACTTATTAACAATTGTTACGCATGATATGATAGCAATATTACAATCAAATGTCAAGTCGTTCGCCCGGAACCACAAATTTCCGTTAGTTCCCCACAAAGGTTTTTCTTCTATTGTGATATTTTTACAACAAACCTCTGAAATCATCGCCTTTTTCTTACTATTTTTCAAAGTTTTCAACAAATGCCGCTTTAACATAGTAAATTCTCTTTTCATAAAAAGGACAGCCATTTTCTGCGGTTTTTTCGATTTTTTATCAAAAAAAGAAGACCTGACGGGATTATTTTTTCCATCAGATCTTCCTTTATTCCTGTTTTTAACATTTTTGTAACAAACTATTTTACAGGCTTCTGGACTTTTCCACCGCAGTGATGACCGCATCGGTCACTGCGCCGCGGAAGCCTTTTTCCTCTAAAACGCGTACCGCCTGAATCGTGGAGCCTGCCGGGGAGCAGACCATATCCTTTAACTCTCCCGGATGCTTTCCGGTCTCAAGCATCAGCTTCGCGCTGCCGAGCACAGCCTGTGCAGCGCATTCATATGCCTGGCTGCGCGGCATGCCTTCCGCAACTGCACCGTCCGCCATCGCCTCGATCAGCATAAAAATCCAGGCAGGCGCACAGCCACTAACGCCGGTCAGCACATCCATCAGACGTTCCGGAAGCTCAACCGTCTTGCCGAAACTGTCCAGGACAGCCGCCGTTTTTTCTTTCATCTCAGGAGTTACCCTGCTGCCATAGCAGACTCCGGTACAGCCTTCCCCGACCAGCGCCGGCGTATTTGGCATCGCACGCACAAACGGAAGCGGCGCACAGAACTGCTCTTCCAGCCACGCAAGGCTTTTGCCTGCCGCAATGCTCAGAATCGTCTTACCGGTCAGGTCAAGGTCGCTGATCTGTCCGATCACTTTCTCCAGAAACTGCGGCTTTACGGCAAGAATCAAAAGCTCTGCCTGCCGCGCGGTTTCCAGGTTATCGCCTGTCACCGTGATGCCAAACATTTCATGCACTTTGCTTTCCGTCTCCGCCGTTTTTGCAGAACCGAAAATTTCCTCCGGCACAGCCAGGTGATTTCTCAAAACTCCTCCAATCATCGCCTGCGCCATATTTCCAAGTCCGATAAAACCGATTTTCATCTGTGCCTCTCATTTCTGCGCACGCTTTTTGCGCATGTCGAGTTTGTGTCAAGTGCGCGCAGACACAAATCTCGAGCTTGAAAAATGTTATTTTTCAAGCTTCGACCTTCTTTCAAATCGCCCTCTGCCGATGCGCTTCATACATCAGAATCGAAGACGCCACCGCTGCATTTAACGACTCCACTTTGCCCTCCATCGGAATCCGGATGTAACAGTCCGCAAGCTCTGCAGTCTCTTCCCGCAGGCCGTTGCCCTCGTTACCGATCAGAAATGCCGTCCCCTTTGTGTAATCCTGACAGGCATAGGAATTTTTCCCGCGCAGATGCGCCGCGTATACGCTGACACCCGCCTGCTGTACCTGATGAACCGCCGCCGCAAAATCGTCCGCATAATAAAACGGAACGCGGTAGATGCTGCCCATCGTTGAACGGATAACCTTCGGGTTGTACAAATCGACTGTATCCCGGCTCATGATAATCCCGGAAACGCCTGCGCCCTCGCCGGTTCGCAGCATCGTGCCGAGGTTGCCGGGGTCCTGTATATTTTCCAGAAGCAGAAACAGCGGTGCTTTGTCCCGCAGCATTTCTTCTATATTATAGTGAAACTGTTTCAGCACGCATAAAACGCCCTGTGGCGTGCAGGTGTCCGATATTTTAGAAAAAACGCTGTCTGAAACGACTTCGTAGCCAACCTCTTCCAGATGCTCCCTGCAGCTGCACTTTTCCAGAAAGGATTCCGAAACATAGACCTCCTGCAGCTGCTCTCTCGGTGCTTCCAGAAACATCTTCACACCCTCTGCCAGAAAAACGTCCTCCGTTCTGCGCAGCTTCGACTTTTGATTCAATTGTACCAGCCTTTTGATCCGGCTGTTGGATGCTGCAGTAATCATGCAGGTTCCTCCGTTGATCTTTATGAAAACGCACAACGGCCACACACGTTTCGTGTGCAGCCGCCCCTTTGCGTCCTGTATCGTCAGGTGGCCAGCGCTTTGCTGACCTGATAATGATATTCGGGAATTTCTTTCTGCATCGCAAGTGCTTCCTCAATATCATAGTCTACAAATTCACCATGTTTGTAAGCCACAACACGGTTCGAGCTGCCTGCGCAGAGGATGTCTGCCGCATAAGCGCCCATGATAGAAGCATAATAACGATCCAGACAGGTCGGGCTGCCGCCTCGCTGCATGTACCCCAGGATGGTTGCTCTGGTTTCCACACCCGTTGCTGCTTCAATTCTCTTCGCCATGGAAGTAGAATGACCGATACCTTCTGCATTGATGATCAGATGGTGGGTTTTGCCCTTTTTCCGGTTGTTGATAATATTGTTAATCAGCTGCTGCTCGTCATAGTCGTACTTTTCAGGAAGAAGGATATCCTCCGCGCCGGTGCCGACGCCGCACCACAGTGCGATATAACCAGCATTTCTACCCATTACTTCGATAATACTGCAGCGTTCATGTGAAGATGAAGTATCCCTTACCTTATCGATTGCCTGCATCGCGGTATTGACTGCCGTGTCGAAACCGATCGTATATTCGGTACATGCAATATCCAGATCGATCGTGCCCGGCAGACCGATCGTATTGATCCCAAGTCTGGACATCGCCTGCGCACCTCTGTAAGAGCCGTCGCCGCCAATAACAACCAGACCGTCGATGCCGTGTCTGCGGCAGATCTCCGCGCCCTTTTTCTGTCCGGCTTCGGTCTTAAATTCCAGACAACGTGCGGTTCCCAGAATCGTACCGCCCTTCTGGATGGTATCCGAAACGCTGCGGGCATCCATATCTATGATTTCTTCATTTAACAGGCCCTGATAGCCTTTTTTAATGCCTTTTACTTTGACGCCGTTGCAAATCGCTTTCCGAACAACCGCACGGATTGCCGCATTCATACCCGGCGCATCTCCGCCGCTTGTAAGAACTCCAATTGTCTTTATCTTAGCTGCCATTGTTCCTCCTGTCTGCCGCTGCGGGCTGGACTTCAATCTTAAGATTTCAAAATCCGTAAAACCATTTTTTATTTTAATCGAAACGGGCTTTCTTTTCAATGGTTTTGTGAAACTTACATCAGCTTTACGTTTTCTTCTCCAAACAACTCTTCCAGCTGCTTTAAAAGCGCCTCGTCCCCATGAACGGTCTGATTCGCCCCAAGCTGCTTCATCGCGCGCGGATTTTCCACATAAATCACCACAGTATCCTTGCCGTCGGAAGCTGCGATTGCCGAAAGCAGCTTTTTTTCCTGCTGCTGATAGGCTTCCATCGTCGGAAACTTAATCCAGAGCTTTTTGGGAATTTCGTCAAACGTCTGCACGGATTCACAGATCAGCTTCGCATCTTTGTCCTCCTCTGCAGAAACACGCCCCCGCAGGAGAACCTTTTCATCCTCCATCAGCTTGCTGCCGTACTGCTCATAGGTTTTCGGGAAAACGATAACTTCAATCGTTCCAACCAGATCCTCCACCTGTAAAAACGCCATCACCTTATCGTTTTTGGTATATTTGATCTTCTTTTCCTCGATAATTCCGCCGATAACCGCCTTTGCTCCGTCCTGAATATGGACGCTGTTTGTCTCCTCATCCAGCATAAAATCTGCCGTCGTATTAGAAATATTCCTGCGCCAGAGCTGCTCGTATTCCTGCAGCGGATGCCCACTGACATACACACCGAGCACTTCTTTTTCAAAGGTCAGAAGAATTTCCTTCGAATATTCCCCGACATCCGGGAAGCGGATTTCATAGTTTTTCTTTTCCGACTCGTCCACCAGATCGAATAAGGAAAGCTGTCCCGCCATATTATTTTTCCGATTCTGCTGATTCTGATCCATCAGCTGCACAAATACGCTCATAAACTGCTTGCGTGTTCCCTCAAGGCTGTCGAATGCACCCGCTTTGATGAAGTTTTCCACGTTGCGCTTATTGACTTCCGTATCGGACATTCTGGAAAGAAAATCCTGCAGGTTTTTGAACACGCCCCGCTGCTTCCGCTCTGCGATCACCGCGTCCGCAACCGGATGTCCTACACCCTTGATCGCAGTCAGTCCGTACCGGATTGATTTTCCCGATACCGAAAATCCCGGCTCTCCCTCGTTGATATCCGGCGGCAGAATCGCGATTCCCATCTGGCGGCAGACCAGAATGTATTCCGCCACTTTTCCGGGGTTATCGATTACAGAAGTCATTAGGGACGCCATAAATTCCACCGGATAATAATATTTCAGGTAAGCCGTCTGGTAAGCGACAACCGCGTAGCATGCAGCGTGGGACTTGTTGAACGCGTATTTTGCAAAATCCATCATTTCCGCGTAAATTTCCAGACCGACCTTTTCCGGAATGCCCCGGGCCACACAGCCGGGCACGCCCTCCTCGGGATTGCCGTAAACGAAATTCGCCCGTTCTTTTTCCATGACAGACTGCTTTTTCTTGCTCATCGCACGGCGAACCAGGTCGCTTCGTCCCATCGTGTAGCCGCCGAGGTCGCGCACAATCTGCATAACCTGCTCCTGATACACGATACAGCCGTAGGTCGGAGACAGGATCGGTTCCAGCTCCGGACAGGAATAGGTGATTTCGTCATGATTGTTTTTTCCTTTAATATATTTTGGAATAAAGTCCATCGGCCCGGGACGGTACAGGGAAATACCCGCGATGATATCCTCCAGGTTCTGGGGCTTTAGCTCCTTCATGAAGCTTTTCATCCCGCCGCTTTCCAGCTGGAACACGCCGTCCGTCCTGCCGGTGCAGAGCGAATCCAGCACTTTTTTATCGTTATAATCCAGATGTTCCATATCGAGCTTCACACCGGTGTCATGCTCAATCATCTTGACCGCGTGGTCGATTACTGTCAGGGTTCGAAGCCCCAGAAAGTCCATTTTTAACAGTCCGAGCTCTTCCAGCGTCGTCATCGTAAACTGCGTTGTGATCGAACCATCCGACCCTCGTGAAAGCGGTACAAAATGATCTGCCGCCTCCGGGCAGATCACAACCCCTGCTGCGTGCATCGAGGTGTGGCGCGGCAATCCTTCCAGCCGTTTACTCATATCAATCAGCACGTGCACCTGTTCATCGCTCTCGTAGAGCTTGCGCAGCTCTGCGTTCATTGACAGTGCCTTATCAATCGTCATGTTCAGCTCATTCGGAATCATTTTTGCAATAGAATCCACAAAGGAATACGGCAGATCCATGACGCGCCCGACGTCGCGGATGACACCCTTTGCCGCCAGCGTACCGAATGTGACAATCTGCACAACCTTTTCTTTTCCATATTTGCGTCCGACATAATCGATGACCTCCTGTCTGCGTTCATAACAGAAGTCGATATCGATATCCGGCATGGAAACGCGTTCCGGGTTCAGGAAACGCTCAAACAGCAGGCTATAACGGATCGGATCAATATTCGTGATATGCAGGCAGTAGGAAACGATGCTTCCAGCTGCACTTCCACGTCCAGGTCCTACCGGAATACCGTTTTCTCTGGCATAGTTGATAAAATCCCACACGATCAGGAAATAGTCCACATATCCCATGCGCTTGATAATACCCAGCTCGTATTCCAGACGCTTCTGCAGCGTGCCGTCGTCCTCCGGATAGCGCTCTTTCATGCCGTCAGTGCACAGCTTGTTCAAATATCCCCAGGAATCATAGCCCTCCGGTACATCAAAATGCGGCAGCTTCGTCTTACCAAACTCGATTTCCACATGACAGCGGTCTGCAATCCGCTGTGTATTTTCCACTGCCTCCCACGCATAGGGAAACAGTCCCTTCATCTCTTCTTCGCTTTTGACGAAATACTGACCGCCCTCGTAACGCATCCGGTTTTCGTCGGAAAGCTTTTTGCCGGTCTGGATACACAGAAGGATATCGTGGGGCTTTGCGTCCTCCGCATAGGTGTAGTGCACGTCGTTCGTGCATACTAACGGGATGTCCAGTTCTCGCGACATCTGTAAAAGCGCCATGTTTACGGTCTGCTGCTCCGGGATCCCATGATCCTGCAGTTCCAGAAAATAATTATCCTTCCCAAAAATCGACTGATACTTTAATGCGCATTTTTTTGCTTCCTCCGGCAGTCCTTTCTGGATATAGCGCGGCACTTCACCTGCCAGACACGCAGACAGCGCGATAATTCCCTCGTGAAATTCCTCCAGAACCTCCATATCGACACGCGGCTTGTAATAGTACCCCTCCGTAAAACCGCGGCTAACGATTTTGCTCAGATTCGCGTAACCAGTATTATTTTCCGCCAGAAGCACCAGATGGTAATACCGGTCATCCCCGCCGGTAATCTCCCGGTCAAAACGGGAATTGGGCGCAACATAGACCTCACAGCCCAAAATCGGATTGATACCCTCTGCCCGCGCCGCACGGTAAAAATCGATCACACCGTACATTGCGCCATGGTCGGTAATCGCCGCAGCCGTCATGCCCAGCTCCTTGACTCGTTTTACATATTCTTTGATTTTATTGGAACCGTCCAGCAGGCTGTACTCTGTATGGACGTGCAAATGTGCAAATGCCATATTTTTGTAATTTCCTATTCTTGTTCTGTCTGAGTTTCCTTTGCTGTCCCATCGGGCGCAGCGAAGTCAAAGGCAGGACTTTCTGTCCCGTTTTCTGACTTTTGCCCGCTCTTTGTCACAGACTTCGTGCCGATGCTGCCTGTCCGGTCGGATGCTGCCGCATTGTTTTCACTGATACTGTCTGCTTCCCGGTCAGATACAGCGCTGTTTTGACTGACTGCGTTTTGTCCGGACACATCACCGCTTTCATGAACCTCTTTTACACTGCCTTCTCCGCTGTCTGTCAGTACAAGTCTGTCGTTTTCCACTTTCCATGTCTCGTACCAGCTTCCTTCCGCGTCCGAAAAGTTGACATGAATCCTATCGTTTTCCCCGGATAAAATCTGTATTTTCCCGGAATCTGATCCAACCTGCCGCAGGATACTCTTTAACACTGCTTTGCCGTTTTTATACTGTAACAGCTCTTTTTCACGGATTTCTTCTAATCGATACTCTGTCAGTGTGCGCAGGCTGATGTCATAATATCCCGGCGCGGCTTCTGTCCCGGCAGTCCATGCCATCAGATCGCCGTCATCATCCAGCTCAAAGTGCCCCATCTGTTTTAACAGGCGCACTGCTCCTTGCTCCTGCACGCCAAACAACATGTCGCTGACGCCGGACACTTCGTAGCCACGATACAGCACAAAAGCGCTTCCCAACTTTTCCAGCTCCTTAAAAGCAAAATTCTCTTCTTCCAAAACTGCGCCGTCCGCGCCGACAAACCACAGGTCGCATACCGGCGCGCCGAACGCTCCGTCGTACCTGCCGATCGCCGCAAACGTTTCTTTTTTGCCGTTCCCATCGTAATCCGCCGTCTCTGCAAAACACAGCGCATCGTCCGGGTACTCCTGTACCTCCAGAATCTGTGCAACCGCCTGACCGACCGCCGCGCGGGCTGTTTTCTGCACTTTATTCAACCGGTTTTTCGTAAATTCGTTTGGAATATCCTCCAGGCTCTCCAGCGCTTCTTCCTGCTCCAATCTCGACGGGAAGAAAAATCCATCCCCGCTGATCGTCTCCGATGCTTTGGTCAGCTTTCCCTGATCCAGGCTGCTGATACACCAGCTGTACTTCGCAACCGCATGATCGATTCCTTCTTCCTGTCCGACCGACTGCCCGGCTTCTCTGCAGCGATAGGCAATTTTATCCTCCCCAATTGCATAAAACCAATAGGTATATTCTGTATTTTCATCCGTCTGCGTGTAGAACTGCTCTTCCAGCTTTTCCTTCCACGCCTGTGCCTCTTCATCCGAATCCTCTGCAGACACATACGCCAAATATTCCGACGCTGTCAGCTCCCGATACGAACGCTCTGCAAATCCGTCCGCTGTTCTTTCATAATAAACAGGAACCGTCTCTTCTGCACTGTCCCATTCCGAAACAAGCGGATCGTACACAGTCTTCTCCGCAGGATAAAACGTACAAACGCCGTCCTTTGTCGCTTCGATCGTCTCGGCATCCTCCAGAAGCTTTTCGCACTTTTGATCTTTTACCGTCCAGACAGCCGCCTGTTTTTTGCCGGAGACTTCCGTTTCCAGAATAACAAACGGATTCCCAATTCCCGTCACCTGCTGCAGTCCGGTCACGACGATTCCTTTTTCCAGAAGCCTTGCCGACTCGCCGTCATAATACCAGAGATCGCCGGAAATCCGCCCGCGCGCTGTCAACGGCGTGCTCTCAAACATCAGCAGAAAGCTTTCATTTGCGTTGCTGTCATACTTCGCCATGTTCTGCAGGCAAAGCGTCTTGTCACCGTACTCCTTCTGCGAAAGAACTGCCGTCAGCGCTGCGTTTTCTGCGCGGCTTAAGCGGTCGTGTCCCGCCAGCTTACCGGTAAACGCATCCGATTTCTGCGCGTATGCTTCATAAACGGAGTCGGTCACTTCTGTCATCAGGGCCGGAATTTGAGGAGCTGTTGCTGCCGCAGATTCTGTAGCGGTGTCGGTCTGCGTTTCGCCGGCCGCAGGCATCTCGCTGTCTGCTGTTGCCGCGGTATCGCCGTGCTGCGCTTCGCCGCCGGTCGCTGTTATGCCGTCCTGTGTCCCACCATCGGTCGCAGCGGTGCTATCCTGCACCTCATCATCGTTCGCTGCAGCGGTACCGGTTCCTGTACTGACATTCTGTATTTCGCCTGCTTCAGACGTCTCGCCATCTGCTGTTGCCGCAGCATCGCTATCCTGCGCCATAGCGTCTGTTGTTTTCCCTTCCCAAAAGCTCTTTCCGGCTTGCTGCGCTCGCGCTGCATATTCACTGATATTCGGCGTGCAGCCTGAAAACAGCATCGTTGCCGCCATCAGGCATGCTGCTGTCACCTGTTTTCTTTTCATAAATTAAATCCTTTCGTTTGCCATAGGCGGAAACCCACTACCTTCAGGTGGTGGGAGGAGCCTTGTGAATCTTTCGCCATTAACCCTGACTTTCAATATACTTTTGTATAGTCGCTGACGATACTTCTCCAATACTGCAAGCAAAGTATCCGTCTGACCAAAATATCCTTTTCTTCCAATACTGTTTAGACAGAAACGAACCATACTTTTGCCATAGGTAATATGTTGTTTCTTGTTTTACAATCTTAACAATGTCGCAAACTCTATCAGTCGTATCATAACTTATTAAGAAATGCATGTGGTCTTTGTCTGCTTCCATAGCGATTATTTCGTAGCCACGAGTATTAGCTATATCAAAAATCTTTTACTTAACATCGTCGGCAATAGAACCTTTTAGTAGTTTCTTACGATATTTAGTTAACAAGAACTATATGTACTTTTAGACTGTATTTTCGTCTGTTATGACGATTATATCTATTGTCCATAGCCTACCTCTGATAATCATTGACATTCACTAGCTATTATTATATACTATATCTAGTGAAATATCAATGAAGGGAGTACATCTATGGAACAGATGACTATAACAGCAAAAGTTCAAATAGTCGCTACTGATGCAGATAAAGTTTTGCTTGATGAAACTATGTCTGTTTATCGTGATGCCTGTAATTATGTTTCAGACTATGTATTCCAAACTCATGATTTAAAGCAGTTTTCACTGAATAAAGTTTTGTATTCTACTCTAAGAGAAAAATTTGGTCTGAAATCGCAAATGGCTCAGTCCGTTTTGAAAACGGTCATTGCAAGATATAGAACTATTCTCGAAAATCAAAATAAATGGATACGACCAACCTTCAAGAAACCTCAGTATGATTTAGTTTGGAACAGAGATTATTCTTTAACGCAAAACTGTTTTTCTGTGAATACGCTGAATGGTCGTATTAAACTGCCATATTTCGCTGAAGGTATGTCTAAATATTTTGACCACACAATCTATAGGTTTGGTACAGCTAAGCTCACAAACAAACATGGTAAATATTATCTTCACATACCAGTAACTTATGATGTCGAAGAAAGTAATATTTCTGACATTTGTAATGTCGTAGGCATTGACAGAGGAATTAACTTCGTTGTTGCAACCTATGACAGTCATCACAAGTCTGGATTTGTTAGTGGTAAAGCTATTAAACAGAAACGTGCTAACTATTCCAAGCTTCGTAAAAAACTCCAAATGCGACATACGCCATCTTCAAGGCGAAGACTAAAAGCTATCGGT
>ENA-OOZN01001589-OOZN01001589.1-human-gut-metagenome-genome-assembly--contig:-NODE-1589-length-14584-cov-2.778787_pt1 | contig 14584 bp, 15 predicted proteins | sample MGYA00241187_ERZ501397 | MGnify/ENA primary metagenome ERZ501397 (study PRJEB25962, sample SAMEA2042921) | human gut metagenome | biome: human gut; feature: human-associated habitat; material: faeces... | reverse complement strand
AGCAAAGCAAATCATTGATAATAAATATGAAGATGAAATTATCAATGATGGTTATCTTCATGTAAAAGGATATGGAATATCCTTTTATAAAAAATATTGTTATATAGAAAAAGCGCAGGACGAATAAAGATCCTGCGCTTAAAGTTTATTGACTTGTTTGATTTTTTCTTCATCAGAACTGTTATAGTTTTGTGGAAGTGATAACTTCATTGATTGTAGTCCTAACAGTTCCATAACAACATTAACATCTAAACATTTTTTCATGCAATGTTCTTTATACATATTTCTTAGATCTTTATAAGTTGTTTTAAAACCGAGTTGTTGCGTGATTTTATCGAGACCTCGTTGAAGCTTTTTAAAATCACTTGCATGTTGATTATTTGATAATAAATAATCATTTTTATTTTTATCTTTTAAATAAATTTCTAAATACTGGATCAATGATTGAGGAATAACAATATTTCTTTTAATTGGCCATTCGACATCAGCAACTTCATATATTGTTTTAGAGCCTCTTTCTTCATTTTTTACTCTTTGTGTTCTTTTAGTAATAGATATCATTTTTTTATTTAAATCAATATCACTTACTTTTAAAGCACAGATTTCACCAATCATCATTCCTGTATCCATTGCCAGTAAAATACCCAAATGAATTGCATCAATTGTATTTAAACAATATTGATGGAGTTGGTTGAATTGTTCGTCTAATAAGGATGCGTTTTCTTTTTTTTCTTGTTCTATTTTAACTAATGAAAAATCAATATGGTTAAGTCCATATTGATTTTCATAAGTTATATAGATTGCTTTTAAAACATTTTTTATACTTTGAACAACACTTGAAGAAAGTCCTTGATCTAATAAAGAGATAAAATAGTCTTTAATAATTGAAATATCTAATTGATCTAAATGATAATTATTAAAAAAATCTAACAAGTATTTATTTAAAATCATATCGTATTTATCATACGTTGAAGGTTTTATTTTTCCTTTTTTACTTCTTAACCACTCAAAACATAATGTTTGACTATTAAGCAACATAATCCCTCCTTATGATTTTCTCCATACCATCTTATTAACAACACCTGTATAAGATTGAATAATTTTAACAACCTTATCTGAGACATTTTCATCAACATAATCAGGTACAGGAATTCCTAAATCATGATTGTTATTCATTTCTACTGCTACATCTACTGCTTGAAGTAATGAATCTCCATCAATACCTGCTAAAATAAAATCTGCTTTATCTAAAGCTTCTGGTCTTTCTGTACTTGTACGAATACATACTGCTGGAAAAGGATGTCCTACAGATGTAAAGAAGCTACTTTCTTCTGGTAATGTTCCACTATCACTGACAACTGCATAAGCATTCATTTGTAGACAGTTATAATCATGGAATCCAAGTGGTTCATGTTGAATGACTCTTGGATCTAATTTAAAACCACTTGCTTTGATTCTATTTCTTGAACGTGGATGACATGAGTAAAGAATTGGCATATCATATTTTTCTGCCATTTTGTTAATGGCATTGAATAAAGATAAGAAGTTCTTTTCTGTATCGATATTTTCTTCTCTATGAGCACTTAATAAAATATATTTACCTTTTTCTAAACCTAATTTTTGATGAATATCACTAGCTTCAATTTCTTTTAAATTATTGTGTAATACTTCTGCCATTGGAGAACCCGTAACATATGTTCTTTCCTTAGGTAAGCCTGTATCTGCAAGATATCTTCTTGCATGTTCACTATAAGCTAAATTGACATCTGAAATAATATCAACGATTCTTCTATTTGTTTCTTCTGGTAAGCATTCATCTTTGCATCTATTTCCTGCTTCCATATGGAAAATAGGAATATGTAATCTTTTCGCTCCAATGACTGATAAACAACTATTTGTATCCCCTAATACTAAGACTGCATCAGGTTTAATTTCTGCCATTAGTTTATAAGATTCAGAAATAATGTTTCCCATTGTTTCTCCTAAATCATTTCCTACAGCATTTAAATAAACTTCAGGTGCTTCTAATTTTAAATCATCAAAGAATACACCATTTAAGTTATAATCATAATTTTGTCCTGTATGTGCTAAAATCACATCAAAATATTTTCTTGTTTTATTGATTACTGCTGCTAAACGAATAATTTCAGGTCTTGTTCCTACAATAATCAATAACTTTAATTTTCCATTTTCTTTCCATTTAATATCTTTATAATCTGTCTTTTCCATTTTATTCTCCCATATAAAAAAGAGCTTTCGCTCTTTTATTAATTATATATTTTATGCTTTTTAAAATAATTATCTGTTTGTTTTTTTATTCTATAATATGAATCTAATGCATCTGCCCTATATTCTGGGCTATCTGGTGTATCACCAAAATAACTGGTATACCACTTGTCCACTACTTTTAAAAACCAATTTGTTTGAGAAAGTTGTCCTTGAGCAACTGCAAAAGTATTAAAATCCTCTTTTACTCCTTGATAAATTCCTAATGATTTAATTCTAACACCATGTTTGAGAAAATAACGATCTATTTTTTGGCTTTTTCTTCACTTAAATAAACTTCCATCAACATCTTATCATTTCCTTTCAAAAATAACACAACTATTATAAATAGTATATCATATTCTATAACGAAATAATAAATGTCCTTTTAATTAAAACTATTTTCTTTAGAAATATATCTTTTTAAGCTATATTCATCACTAACGATTGTCACATCAAATTCTTTAACACAATATTGTAGCCATTGATATAATAAAGACATCTCTGTTATATGTTGTATAACATAAGCCATTGACATACACTCTATAGAAACATATCCAGAATATTGTCGATGATTAAAGCCAATTTCTAGAAGAAAGCTCTTTATATCACTCCAAGCTTTCTTATAATTTTTTGAAGGGTAGTATTTTCTAAGCAATGCGTCACTTAAATCAAAATTAAGCGCCTTTTTGCTTTCTAACATACTCTTTTACTTGAGATTTTGCTTTATAATATATTTTTAATGCATCCTCTCTATACTCTGGACTATCTGGCGTATCACCAAAATAACTTATATACCATTGATCAACTATTTTTAAAAACCAGTTTGTTTGTGGCAGTTGCCCCTGAGCAACTGCAAAAGTATTAAAATCTTCTTTTACTCCTTGATAAACACCAGGTGATTTAATTTTAACACCATGATCAAGAAAATAACGATTAATTTTTTGATAACAACTCTCTAAATCAATATTATTTTTCTTTGCTTTTTCTTCACTTAAATAAATTTCCATCAACATCTTATCATCTTCCTTTCTTTAATAATAAAGTTAGTATCAATAGTATAACACCCTTCATTATTATATATGATAAAATATTGATTTTTTCTTTTAAAAATTACACTTTTTCAAAAAAAGTATCTGGATGATTGGGATCAAATGACTCATTTGCCCACATCACAGTTACTAAGTTCTCTGATTTAGATAAATTAATAATATTATGCGTATATCCTGGTAACATATGAATTGCTTCAATCTTATCTCCTGTCACTTCAAATTCAATCACTTCATCACTACCTATTTTTCTTTCTTGAATTAATCCATGACCTGATACAACGATAAAAAATTCCCATTTGCTGTGATGCCAATGTTGACCCTTCGTAATCCCTGGTTTAGAAATATTGACAGAAAACTGTCCACATTTTTCTGTCTTTAAGAGCTCCGTAAAACTTCCTCGATCATCTTCATTCATTTTCAAAGGAAAAATTGCTTTTTCCTTTGGTAAATAAGATAAATATGTACTATATAACTTCTTAGCAAAACTTCCTTCAGGAATCTCTGGTATCACTAAACTTTGTGGTTGATTTTTAAACTCATCTAATAACTCAACAATCTTTCCTAAAGTCACCTTATGTGTTGTTGGAACATAACAATACTTACCATCCTTATCTTCAACCGCATTTACACCTTCAAAAACACAATGATGTTCCTTACCTTCTAAAATGTCTAGCATCTCATTTACTAAATCATCAATATATAATAATTCAAGTTCAACACTTGCATCATTTACTTGAATTGGTAAATCATGAGCATAATTATAACAAAAAGTAGCAACTGCACTGTTATAATTAGGACGACACCATTTCCCAAACAAATTAGGAAAACGATACACATAAACAGTACTTCCATTATCTCTTGCATAATCAAAAAATAACTCTTCACCAGCTAACTTACTTTTACCATAATCACTTCCTGCATATCTACCAAGTAAAGTAGCTTGAATAGATGATGATAACATCACCCCACATTTATTATCATACTTCTTTAAAGTATCTAATAATGTACTCGCAAAACCAAAGTTACCTTCCATAAACTCACTTAGATCCTTTGGCCTATTGACTCCTGCTAGATTAAAGACAAAATCGCATTCTCTACAATACTCATCTAATCTATCTTCATCTCCTAAATCATATTCATAGATTTCATCTATCACTACATCTCTTGTTCTATCTTTATTCTCTTTTATATTCATTAATGAAGCTACAAGGTTTTGTCCTACAAAACCTTTAGCTCCTGTTACTAATATTTTCATTGGGACCTCCTTTATTGTATATAAAAACAACTACTTAAAGTAGTTGTTTAAATTTATTTATATCTACTAGTTTGATATAACCTTATACCTGCTAATCTTTCTAATCTGTTTTGTTTAAGTTTTGGAGCAATTTGTCTATTTAATTCTTCAACACCAAAACTAGTTATTGGAGTTACTACATGGGGTTCTACTTTAACAGATGATGCTGATCTAGCCTTTCGTTTCATATATTTACCTACCATTTATATACACCTCCGTTAACACTTTATAGAAGGTATACTATTAGTATGTTATATTTGCAAGTAGTTAATAATTTTAAATTTCCTTTATTACTTTTTAATCCTTTTTATTTCTTTTAAATAGTTTACCTAAAAAACAATTTTCCCTTATTATTAAATAATACTTATCAAAATACTTCTTGTTATCATTGCAAATATCTGAATTTAAATATGATTCAGTTCCCATAATTGTATTAACAGTATAAGTGTGTATCTAAAAACAAGCTATTTTTCCTCTGTCATTTTTATAATTTTAATTGCATCTTCTTTCGATAAATTACTAAATAGACCTTTAGTTGTATTACTAATTCTCTTTTCACTTAAAAAATTAGGATCTATTTTCTTTTGAATTATACCTAACAATGATTTTAAAGCTTGGTTATTAGATTGATACTCTAAACCTTTTTTACATATTATCTCGGCTTCTTCTAATTTTCCTATAGACATCAAATAGCTTGAATGTGCATGTGCATTTTTTGCATTATGTCTATTTTCATACCTTTTGTCAGTTAAAAAATATGCTTTTTCAAAATGTTCAATTATTAAATCGAAATTTTCCAAATATTCTGGTTTGTTATTATACATTTTCTTTAAACAATCAGCGTATCCATGATGTGCACTAACATTATTTGGATTTATTTTTAACGCATTTTCAAAATATTTTTTTGCTAATTCTCTATTATTAATACTTTCTTCATAAAAAGCATATTCTGTCCAATAATGATCCTCATTTGTATCATATCCAACTGCCTTATTGAAGAAGTTTCTAACAATTTCTTGGTTTGAACCCAAATTTTTTTCTTTTAAAGCTCGTTTAAAATATGGAAATGCATATGTAGTTTTTTTTGCTATTAACTGTTTATATTTTTTATCAAAAATTTCGTAATCACCATGAATTTCATATTCATCAATCAGTTCTTTTACTTCCTCAGCTATTTCTTTTTCATCAAAAGTAAAGGCTTTTGCATGCTCATAATACGTACTTGTTTGATTTTGAAAATGCTCTTTCTTTTTATAATACTCTTTCAATTTTTCGCCAATGGCTTCAGTATCTACCTCTGGATTTCTAGTCAACTCTCTATTTGCAAATATTTTCACTAAATTTGGAGCTATATATTCATTTCTTTTTTTATTACAAAAAGATAACTGATGTAATTTCATAATTGAATCATTTACAGAATTTAAGGAATACTTTTTATTTAAAATATATGCTATATCAGTTATTTGGAATCCTACATCTGTTGAATCTGCTGTAGATAAAATATATAATACTTCTTTATCTCTTTGAGTTAAATTATCAAAAGTATCCTTAAAGCAAAATTCCATTGCCTTATCGTAATACGACTCTTTATCTTCAATTGAATTTAAATTTTGAATTAATAATTCTGGATTGCTACCACAACAAATTTTATAAATTATCATATTAGTAATAATTGGAGAACCTTGCGTTTTTTCATAAATTTCATTTTCATAATTTGATATTTGATCTTCGGTATGTTCCTTCTTTACATCAAAAATCTTAAACTGACTTAGATAGTATTCGTGAAATTGTTCTCTTGAAAAACCAGATATATTAATTCTACGATAAGAGAAGTCTTCCATATTTTCTCTTGTAGTTAAAATTACTTTACTATTTTTTGGAATGTGCATTAAAAAATCTGTTATATCTTTATCATTTATTGTTTCCATATTATCTACTATTACTAAAGATGGATATGTTTCTAATGATTTATAAATTAATTCATTAATTTCTTTTTTATTATCTGTTTCAAGTTGAATACCCAATGTTTCAACCAACTCATCAATAAATTCATCATAATTTATTTCAAACTTCTTTAATTTTTCAATAGCACCTGTGGGTTTAAAAATAGTTAATTTACCTGTAATCCAAATAATATAATTTGGTTTAAAATCTTTTATTTTAATTTCTTTATTTAATATTTTCTTACAAAAGTTATAAATAAAAGAGGTTTTCCCAATACCTCCTAACCCATTAATTTGTATACATGATATATTGTCATCTAATACCTTTAAAAAATCCTTTAACGTATCTTCTCTTTCCACATATCTATCATATGGAGCTTCTACGCTGTCAATATTTGTTATAATTTCATTAGTAGAATTCCTAATTTTTTTAAACTGTGTGTCATGATTAATGATTGTATTTTCACAACCCTTTCTACCATACATTTCATATTTTTTAAAAACTGTTTTATTTTGTTTATTTCCCTTGAAATTTTCTCTTTCATATGTACCGTCTTTAGTAAAACTGATCAAATCATCTTCCACATGTTTAGCTACATAAATTAAATAAAACGTCTCATCTTTTATTTCATGAACACCTACTGCAATATTAACTCTAAAATTTACATAATTTTTCATAAAATCTAAGATATTTTCATGCTTTATTATATCACTCCTACTATCTAATCCTATAAATTCAAATTTTCCATTATGTTCTTCTTTTACACCATAAACAATATATCCACCTCTTGTATTAGCAATAGCAACTATATCCTTAATTAATTCAAGTTTATCCTTTCTATTAGTAAACTTAAAAACTTCTTTATAATCTATTTCTTCGCCTTCAGAAGCAATATCTTTTCTAATGCGCTCTAATTCTTTCTTTGAAACTTTATCTTCAATCATTTTAAACTCCTTACTGAAAATTATTTATAAATAATATTTATATTTTTACTCATTTAAAGCATACTTTTTACAAGTTAAAAGGAGTAATTATAATAAAATTTAAATAATAGAATCAACAATAATTATTAATAATTACTTTTTTACTTGATTTAATTAATAATATTATTTAGTTATTCTTTAATTACAAATGATTTGTTTAATTTTTTTATATTTGATTTCTTAAAAAATTGTCTTGCTTTTTTCACTGTAAGTCGAGCATAGTATTTTTCTATATAATCATCTTTTTCTATTATATCCATAATTTCATTTATAAGTTCTATTTCTTCTTTAGTAATTTTATCTTGCCTCTCAATTTCCATTACTAAATTTTCTAATCTATCTATGCTAACTCCTATTTCTTTTCTATTATTCAATTTAGAAATACTATCAAAAGAACATACTTTAATTTTACTCATTATCATTTTCCTCCTTTTTATAGAGATTTTCTTCTTCATTAAATCGCAAATAACCTTCCATATCAAATTGGAATCTTCTTATATACGCATAAACAATTTTTGATAAAATTTTATCAAATTCAAAAAAATCTAGTAAATATAGATAATCATCATATTTTTCATCTGCAACAGTTATTCCAAAAGTAATATATGGAATTGTTGTTTTTTTTATAGTCTTTTCATTTCCTTCAAATCTTGGAATAATTGTTATAAAATTATTCCATTTATCATCTAACTTTCTTTTACAAATATCTTTATTACAAGAGTATACTAGTGAACAATTTGATTCATAGGAAGCCTTTATTAAATCTTCCCATCCAAAATCAGACAATGCTTTATCAAAACAATCAAGACTTGTAAACTTATGTCTGGGAAACAGTGCACATATTTTTTTATAATTAATTTTAGAATCAGTATCAGATTCTATTTCATTAATACTTAATCCTCTAAAATGAATTCTTATTTCATCTTTATTTTCTTCTAATTTGCCATTATCTATTACTGTAATTAAAATATTACATATAGTTTTTAGATAAGTATTAAAATTAAAATAAATATCGTCTTTATTTTCATTAATCTTCTTCAAAAAATTAGCATTTTCATTTTTAAACAGCGAATTGCTATATAATATCTCTCTTAACTTTTCTTTTTGAGATTTTTGATTTGTAATAGTATATGCTAAACGATCAAAATTATTATATAATTCTCTTCGCATTTTCCATTCAAATTCTAATAATTGATTATTTACTTTTTTTATTTTTGCTATAATCTCATTATTAAAATAGTATGATTTGTTATTTGTCCCATTATGAGTATTTATAGAAAAATATGATTGATTATCTATTATATTTATTGGTAGAGTAATTTTATCTTCCTTAATTTCTTTATCAGTATATATTGAAAAATCTGTTTTAAATTTTCTCCTTTTTTCTGTAGCACGTACAAACACATCAATAGAATTGATATCTAAATTAAATATATATTTTGAATATGTATGTTTAAAATTATTATCATTAGTATCAGGCCAGCCAATTCCTGAAACTAATGTAAGTAATGATTTATTCTTATTGTACCAATTAGTTACATCTGTATCATGTATATGTCCACAAATATAAATATCAGCATTTAGTCCATCAGAAGATAATATTTCATTTTTTAATAATTCTTGATCATTGGCTGTAAAAAATTCAACAGGATGATGTGCAAGAACAATAGTCATATTAATATTTTCTTCTATATCTTGATACTCTTTTTTTAATTCATTTATTTGGAATTCACCTATTCTTAAAGCATTTTTCCTACTTTCTTTTTCACATGACCATGCCGTGTTTAACAAGATAAATGCAATATTTATATTATCTATTTTTTTTAATATGACACCATAAGTACTTTTTATTTCTTTTTTAATGCCAAATATTTTTAATATTTCTTGTTTTAAATCCTTAAATTCTAAAAAACTTGAATCGTATGTATCCCATTCTTCTTTTTTCCATTCTTTTGATATATCATTTGTATGATTTAGAACATATTGATTTTTATATTTTAAAGATGAAATTTTTGTATTTTTATCATGATTACCTGGTACTATAAATACATCCTCTATCTTATTATCTAATACAACTTTTAATTTTTGAAAAAATTCTAAAATAAGTGTCTTCTGATTAAAATTTGCTTTATGAAACAAATCACCTGTAACAACTAGGATAATATGTCTTGAATTTGTAATTTTTTCTTTAATATCTTCTAATAAATATTTATGTACAGAGCTTAAACTATCTATATCTGACCAAATATGTAAATCAGATAAATGAAGAATTGTAAAATTATTCATTTTTAAACCTCCTCCATAGATTTATATTCTAAAATATAATAAAACCTAACATTCACATTTAAAATTTTTCTATAACAATTCATCTCTTTCATCACTAATATAGAATTAATAATATTATTTATTTTATTGTTCATAGTTATCAACCTAATATATTACATTATAAACTAAATTAGAAAAATAAAAGTTAGCATATAAATATTTAGCTTATATCAAATCATTTCAAAAAATTTTTATCATTTAGAAAAAATTAAGCATCACATAAAAATTTATTTAATTTATATTTATTTTTTTCACTAATTTTTCGATGATGAACCTACCTTTTTTTGATATAGTTAAAAATAAAATGCCAGTAATAATTGTTGCAAAAGAAGAAATAATTGAAATTAAACAATTATTAATTAACGTAATTGTTACTGGAGTGATAACGCTGATACTTGCACATAACAAATATATTCTCTTATCACGAGTAACCTTTATTGAATACAATTTAAATAAGTAACTGTATCTCTTATTGTCTTATTTACAACTTTATTTCCAATTTTCTTTTCGATTGATTCTATATATTCTTTTTCTTCTTTTCTTATTACTTTCCAGCACATAATATCACCTCATTTTTTATTTCTTTGATAGTGTAATCGTAAAACCGTCTCCTACATCAGACCATTCTCCAAATATTACATTTACTCTACTTTCATCCTTTTCTATTTCCCCAGTATGTGTATCTTTAATCGACATATATGATGATGAAGATGAACATACAAATGTATATTTATCTTTTTTGTTTAACAAATTACAATGTACTATAAGCTTTTTACAAGGGTATTTAACTTGATAAAATAAAAAAAATTGATCATTATTTTTTATATATTCTGTTTTATGTTTTATATATAAATCATCAGAATTACTGTAATGATTGTAATTTATCTCATTTATTATTCCATAAGGTAATTGCTTCGTCTTTGACCTATTTATTTTTTTTATAACTATATTCTTTAACTCATCATTACCATTGATTTCAAAAACTAAATTTTTGTAAGAATCTCTTTCTTCCCCACATTGAAAAACTGGTTGTGGATTATAATATAGTTTATCTTTTTTTATATTTTTGTAGATAACATTAGTTAATATGCTAACTTTTAATTTATTTTTTTCAATAAATTCTAAATCTATATATCTCTCGAATTTTTCTATATAAGTTCCCTCTTTAAGAATTTCTTTCATTCGAGACAATGTAGTATAAAAATATTCTTCAATTCCATTAGGATTTTTTAAATCAATATCATTGTCAATTTTTATCCACCCTAACCTATTGTAATTATTTACAGCATTAATAAGTGTTTGAGAAACCTCGTATGCTAGTTCTTCCTTATTATGCCAAAAAGAACATTGTGATTTTTTAATTTTTGTTTTAAAAGCAAGTAATTTTTCTGCCTTAAAACCTTGATCAATATATTTAATATTAACATTTACTTCATCAGAAATAATAAATGCATAAATAGGTTTCTTTTTTAATTTGGCATAATTATATTCTTTTTCAGTATAACTAATATTTCTACTAGTCAAGCTTCCATATCTATGAGCAATAATTAAAATATAAAAATCAGAATCATCTATTGCTTGCTTAATTTGTCTCCATTGATTTTGATCATCAGCATGAAACAATTCCATACCTATAGGAAAATGCTCTAATCTTAAAATTGTTTCTATTATTTTTTGTCTTTCTTCTTTTAAATCGATAAAAGTTGAACTTATAAAGATTTGATATCTTGTTTTTAATTTCATTTTTTCGCCTTCTAACTGATTATATATTTGTAAAAAAGTATATTTATTTTTATGTTTATTTTTTTTATTTTACCAATGTTCTTTTACAAAAAACAGACATCATTACTCCATACACTATAACTCCTACTATAACTTTTATTATTAGAGTAATTATATTACTTCTAATTAATGGAACATAAAAAACAATTATATACATTACTATTGAAATCAATAAAAACGGTACACATTTCTTAATATATAATTTTATATCTAACTCTTTTCTAACCTTATATGTTTGATATGCACAAACACTAAACTCAGCACATATCGTTCCTATAGCTGCACCAATAGACATCAATTTGGGAATCAAAATAAAATTAATAATTACATTTACAAATGCTCCTAAAAAAACAGAAATAATATATATTTTATCTTTTTGATTTGGTATTAAATACTGTGTTCTAATGACATTAGCCCACGATACAAAAATAGAAGATAAAACCAATATAGAAATTACATATTTACACTTTTCAAAACCATTTCCATAAAATATTGGTACAAATTCTTTACTTACTGCACACAAGCCAAATGCCATAGATGTTGATAAAATAACAGATATTATTAATGATTTTTCAATATACTGTATACTCTCTTGTCTTTTACCATTTGAAATCATATTTGATATTCTTGGTAACATAACAGTTCCTAATGAAGAAATAGCCATAACAGGAATTTGTGTTAATTTATTAGAATTTTCATAATAACCAACTTCCGTCATACTACTCATCATTCCTAACATAATTCGATCCATAATTGTATATAAACTAATAGCAACGACAGGAATAAATAATGTTAAATTTGGTTTAATATGTACAAATATATCAGATAAAGAAATTTTCTCAAATGATATATACTTATTTATAAACATCCATAAAATCAATTGACTTAATAATGGTCCACATACCATTATTAAGCCATAAATATATAAATCATTCTTACTTTTTACAAGTAAAAAAATAAAAAACAAATTCAATAATTTTATTACTGTATTTCTAGTTACTGTTAATTTAAACTGCTCCATTCCAAAAAAGAACCAATTTATATCCAATGAAACAGATACTAAATAAATTAATTGTATCCATGCCATCAAATGATCAGATGACATAAATAAAATATAAAAAATATAAATCATAATAACAATTAATGACATTATTAATTGCATTGCATAAATACTACAAAACGTTTTAGACAACTTTTCTTTATCATCCCTTACACTAGCTATTGTTCTATTACCATAATTATTCAATCCTAACAATATAAATAAACCAAAGTAAGTTGCTATTGAATAAGCATATGAATAAATCCCTATTTTTTCAGCTCCCATTATTCTTGAAATATAAGGAGTAGTAACTAAAGGAATAATCAATGCTAATACATTATAAAAAGCATTATATAAAAAATTTTTTTTGATACTATTAATAACTATTCCTCCTATCTATTTTCCTAAAATCCATTTACAATATTTATTTATAAAAGCAACAAAAATATGAAGTATAATCATTGTAAAAATAAATATTATAAATTTAATTAAAAATAAAATATAAAAATTTGTACACATTAAAGATAGCTTATTTGGTACAAGTAAAACTATTTGATTTAAACAAACATATACTATCGAATTTTTCCCTACAAATTTTAATTCACTTTTTAAATATGTATTATTAGTCCATATCTTACAAATACAAAATAACCCAATCGTCATTAAAGATGCACACAAGTAATATAAAACTACATTTGAATATTCACCATTTCTGACATTTACATATCCATTAAAAAAACAAATAATACTTGCTAAAATAATAAAGACAAAAGAAAAACTTTTATATTCAATTGTTTTCTTTTCAAAAATTATTCTCAATGTATATCCTATTTCAAATAATCCAACTGCCATAAAAGAAATATCTGTCCCAAAAGGCAATCTAAAATATTTTGGAATAATACATCCTAGTATAGAAAATATAAACACTAAGAATCTTCTCCAACTCGAAGAAAAATTTTTGAATATTATAAAATAAATAATTTCAACTAAAAACAATGATGTCAAAAACCATAATGCTCCAGCAATAGGCATACCACTTGTATTAATAAAAAATATATGTTCAAGTGGGTTTAATAAATTCGAAATAGATAAATTATTTTTAAAAAAACATAATATTATCCAAAATAAATAATGAATAAGTGCAAATAAAAAATAAGGGATTAATAGTGGCTTTGACTTTCTTCTAACAAAATTAAATAAACTTACATCTTTAACATGAAAGAGAAAACCAGAAATAATAAAAAACATCGGCATATGAAATGAATGTATCCATTTATCATAAACAGAGCCAAATTCTATATGCCCTGTAACCATCAAAATAATTCCTATTCCTTTTAATATATCTACTTCATCTATTCTTTTAGTCTCTTCCATATAAATCCCTTGTATATACTTTTTCTTCTACATCATCTAAACAACTATCATAGCGATTAGCTATGATTGCTTGGCTTAATGATTTAAATCTATTTAAATCATTAACTACTAAACTTCCAAAGAATGTACTTCCATCTTCTAATGTTGGTTCATAAACGATTACTTTAGCTCCTTTAGCTTTGATTCTTTTCATAACTCCTTGGATTGATGATTGTCTAAAATTATCACTGTTTGATTTCATTGTTAATCTAAAAATACCTATGACAGTTTCTTTCTCTTGTTCCTTGTCATAAGTATTTTTATCTTGATAGCTATAGTAGTTTGCTTTTTCTAATACTTGATCAGCTATGAAATCTTTTCTTGTTCTGTTACTTTCTACGATGGCTTCTATTAAGTTTTGTGGCACATCTGCATAGTTAGCTAATAATTGTTTTGTATCTTTTGGTAAGCAATATCCTCCATATCCAAAGGATGGATTGTTGTAATGTGATCCTATTCTTGGATCTAAACATACTCCATTGATGAT
>ENA-OOZN01001581-OOZN01001581.1-human-gut-metagenome-genome-assembly--contig:-NODE-1581-length-14672-cov-2.966135_pt1 | contig 14672 bp, 13 predicted proteins | sample MGYA00241187_ERZ501397 | MGnify/ENA primary metagenome ERZ501397 (study PRJEB25962, sample SAMEA2042921) | human gut metagenome | biome: human gut; feature: human-associated habitat; material: faeces... | reverse complement strand
AGGAAGCCGTTGTCGAAGATACTTACCGCGAGAAAGAGCTTGTGGAGGATATTGAAGCAATTCATAGTAAAGCTGAAAAGAGAAAGGAGAAATAGATGTCAGCAGCAGTAGTTTTTATATTATTTGTGATATGTCTGGTCATTGCTATTCCGGTATCTATTTCCCTGGGAATAGTGGCAGTGCTGCCGGGCGCGTTTGACTCATCTTTTACAGCCAGTGCCAGCTATGTTATCCGCTCTATGCTCGGTGGTATAGACAGCTTCCCGCTTTTAGCGGTGCCTATGTTTGTGCTTGCGGGAATCGTCATGGCACACGGCAAAATCTCACAAAAATTGTTTGATGTATTTTATAGGAAAAAGAACCGCAGGAATCCCATGTGCGGTTATCATCACCTGCTTGTTCTATGGAGCGATTTCCGGCTCTGCGCCTGCAACTGTTGCGGCTGTCGGAAGTATGACCATTCCGCTTCTTATGGAGCTGGGCTACAAAAAGGATTTTTCAACGGCAATTGTTGCGGTTGCGGGAGGACTCGGAGTCATCATACCGCCAAGCATACCTTTTATCATGTATGCGATGGCAACCGGTGAGTCGGTCAGTGATCTCTTTCTTGCAGGAATCACTCCGGGACTTTTGATAGGAGCGCTTCTTATGTTTTATGCATATTATCACTGCAAGCGCTATGGAGAGGACAAGGAAAAGATAAATGCAAAGGTTTCTGAGCTTAGAAGCAAGGGGCTTTTTAGCATATTGAAGGACAGTATATGGGCACTTTTGAGCCCGGTTATAGTACTTGGATGCATTTACGCCGGTATAGCTTCGCCTACAGAGGCTGCGGTGATTTCAGTATTTTATGCGCTTTTTGTAAGTCTTTTTATTTACAAATCCATAAAGGTAAAAGAGATATGGGGCATCATGGTGGAGGCGATGAAGACATACGCACCTATATTGTTTATACTTGCCGCATCGACTGCGTTTTCACGCGTGCTCACACTCATGCAGGTGCCACAGACAGTCAGCGCATGGATACTCGCACATTTTACAAATGAGATAGTGCTTCTTATCGTGATAAACATTTTCCTGCTTATTGTAGGAATGGTCATGGATACCACACCGGCAATCCTGATTCTGACCCCGATCCTGCTGCCGATCATACAGGCAATCGGTATGGATCCGATTCAGTTTGGTGTGATCATGGTTGTCAACCTGGCGATCGGCTTCGTAACACCGCCGATCGGCGTCAACCTGTTCGTGGCAAGCTCCCTGACCGAGGTTCCGGTCATGCAGATCGCAAAGAAGGCTATGCCGATGATCGGTTTCTTCCTTGTGGCACTGCTGCTGATTACGTTTATTCCGGCGATTTCGATTGGAATTTTATAAGGAGGAGCGAAGGACGATGAAAAAGATGACAAAAAAGAAAAAGCTTTTCCGAAAAGTGACGGCACTTGCTGCTGTCATTGCGCTTGGCGCATCGCTTGCCGGCTGCGGCTCTTCCGATGGAGAGACGACACAGCGCTATTCCTGGCCGCTGGCAACGGCGAGCCCGGAGGACACGGTAACGCAGATCTTCGCTGAGAAGTTTGCGGAAGAGATTTCAGAGCTGAGCGATGGAAGGATGAAAATTCAGGTTTACGCAAACTCAACGCTTGGCGGCGACCGCGATCTGCTGGAAACGTGTGCTGACGGCGATATTCCGTTTGTCGTACAGAATACGGCACCGCAGGTTTCTTTTATGGGGGATCTTGCCGTGTTTGATTTGCCGTGTGTGTTTGATTCTCTCGATGAATGCCGTGAGAAGATTGATAATCCGGAGTTTTACGATCTGATCAGCAATGTTTATACGGAGGGCGGCTATCACCTGCTCGGTATGGCAGATCAGGGATTTCGTGTCATGAGTACGAATAAGCCGGTTTACAGCTTTTCGGATTTCAAGGGCCAGAAGATCCGTACCATGGAGAACAGCTACCATCTGGCATTCTGGAAAGCCATCGGTGCCAACCCGACGCCGATGAGCTTCAGTGAGGTTTACATCGGCCTGCAGCAGCACACGATTGATGCGCAGGAGAACCCGTATGAGGTCATCGTTTCGAATAATCTGTATGAGCAGCAGGATTACGTAGTGGAAACGAACCATCTGCCGCATCTGATTTCCCTGATTGTCAACGACGATTTCTTCCGGGATCTGCCGGAAGACGAGCAGGAGATCATGACAGAGGCCGCAAAGATTGCGACCGAGTACGCAAGAGAGCAGTCCGATGCCCGTATCGCCGACAAGATCGCGACAATTGAGGAGAGCGGAACGAAGATTCTGACACTCGATGACCAGACAAGAGAGGAGATCCGAGAGGCATCGAAGAGCGTGTATGCGTCGATTAAAGAGAACATTGACCCGGCGATTTACAATGCTTATATGGATGGGATTGAATAGAAAATGGTGACGATTCAGAGCCCTGTCTCGATGTTTCTCCCGTTTTGCATGACTCTGAACAACTGCAAAAAAAAGAAATTTCCCGGCTGCGGGGTGCTGAAAAACGGTGCTTCGCAGCCATTTTTTTTCTGTCCGGATCGCTTTAAAATCGCTTTGAATTTATAAAATCTGCCTTGCACCGTCGAAATTACAAGATTATAATGATGTTTGGAAGGTTTTTGAGCTATTACTGATGAACAAGGGAGGCAAAAAAATGATTTTTGAACACATGGACCGGATTGTATTTGCAGGAGATTCCGTAACAGATATGGAAAGTGCACAGCCGGTGGGGGAAGGTTTATTTGAAAATGTCGGAAAGAGCTACGTTCGAATTGTCGAGAACATGCTCGCAGCATTCTACCCGGAGATATATCTTCGCGTGACAAACTCCGGTATCAGCGGAAACACAAGCCGCGACCTGCTGCAGCGCTTCGACCGTGATGTCGTATCCTTAAAACCGGACTGGGTATCCATCTGCATCGGCATCAACGACGTCTGGAGACAGTTCGACAGCCCGGCTATCCCGGACGAGCAGGTATCGCCGGAGGAGTACCGTTCCAACGTCGAGAAGATGATTCTTTCCGTAAAAGATAACGTAAAAGGTGTTTTTCTCATGACCCCATATTACATGGAACCAAATGCAGAGGATTGGATGAGAAAACGTATGGATACATATGGGGCAATCTGCCGTGAGCTGGCTGAAAAATATGGCTGCTGTTTCATCGATCTGCAGGCTGTTTTTAATGATTACTTCCAATACCGCCATTCTTCCTACATTGCCTGGGACAGAATCCATCCAAATCAGATCGGGGCAACCGTGATCGCGCGGGCATTTTTGGAAAAATGTGGATTTGACTACAATCACAGACCGGGAGAAGAATAAAAACTAATATAAATACCATAACAAAAGCAGAAATTTGCGTTTTCGCGAGAAGTGCAGATTTCTGCTTTTGTAACCCACTAAGATATATCATAATTACCAGAGCTTGTCGGAATGGAAAGTTGCCGGAATGATAGAAACTCGCACCACTGGTGCGAGAAATTAGTTGGAACAATAATATTATTTCGAATGACAAAAAGATATGGCTGGACGAAAAGAGTTTTAGCTAATTCTGTCTGAAAACAGCTGACAGAGTCGAAAAAAGAGAAAAAGAATCGGTAAAATTTTGCTTAAATTACCAAAAATAATTGCTGTTTTGGGACAGTTATGGTATATTATGACTATACATACATTTATGTGGCGCTACATGGGGACATAAGAGTGAGACATAAAAGAAAGGTAACTATTCAGAACCCCATCTCGATTCCGCTTGCGCTGCATCTCGATGTTGCTTCTCGCCATATGAAATTCCAGAAAGCCGCGCATTCATGCAAGCGTGATTCACGATTTTCTTCTCTTTCGCATGGCGTTGAATAGTTACAAATAAAGAATAGAACAGGAGAAAAAAAGATATGTATCTGGAAGAGTATAAGAGATGGCTGGAAGCTGACCTGGAAGACGCAGACCTGAACCCGGAGCTGGCACGGATTGAAGGAAACGATGAGGAGATCAAGGATCGTTTTGCAGTATCTCTGAAATTCGGAACCGCAGGACTTCGTGGAGTGCTTGGCGCAGGAACAAACCGTATGAATATCTATGTAGTACGTCAGGCAACACAGGGTCTTGCAAACTGGGTAAAAACACAGGGCGGAAACCAGACGGTAGCCATCAGCTATGACAGCCGTATCAAGAGCGATGTATTCGCAAAAACAGCAGCAGGCGTTCTGGCAGCAAACGGAATCAAAGTCAGAATTTACGACGCACTGATGCCGGTACCGGCACTTTCCTTTGCAACCCGTTACTACAACTGCAACGCAGGTATCATGGTAACTGCATCCCACAACCCGGCAAAATACAACGGCTACAAAGCCTACGGCCCGGACGGATGCCAGATGACCGATGATGCTGCAGCAATCGTATACGCAGAGATTCAGAAAACCGATATCCTGACCGGCGTAAAATATATGCCGTTCGCAGAGGGCGTGGAAGAAGGACTGATCCGTTTTGTCGGAGAAGACTGCAAGAATGCCCTGTATGAAGCAATCGAATCCCGTCAGGTTCGTCCGGGTCTGTGTAAAACCGCCGGACTGAAACTCGTTTACAGCCCGCTGAACGGATCTGGTCTTGTACCGGTTACGCGCGTATTAAAAGACATCGGCATCACCGATATTACCATCGTTCCGGAGCAGGAGTACCCGAACGGATACTTCACCACCTGCAGCTATCCGAACCCGGAAATCTTTGCAGCACTGGAAAAGGGCCTGGATCTTGCAAAAGAAACCGGCGCAGATCTGATGCTGGCTACCGACCCGGATGCAGACCGTGTTGGTATTGCCATGAAGTGCCCGGATGGAAGCTATGAGCTGGTAACCGGAAACGAAGTCGGCGTTCTGCTTCTCGACTACATCTGCGCAGGCCGCATCGAGAAAGGCACCATGCCGGAGAAACCGGTTGCTGTAAAATCCATCGTGTCTACACCGCTGGCAGATGCAGTTGCAGAGCACTACGGCGTAGAGCTCCGCAGCGTTCTGACCGGATTCAAATGGATCGGCGATCAGATTGCAAACCTGGAGGCAGACGGCGAAGTAGACCGCTTCATCTTCGGATTCGAGGAGAGCTACGGATACCTGGCTGGCCCGTATGTAAGAGATAAAGACGCAGTCATCGGCTCCATGCTGATCTGCGAGATGGCAGCTTACTACAGAAGCATCGGAAGCTCTCTGAAACAGAGACTGGAAGAGATCTATGCCGAGTATGGCCGCTACCTGAACAAAGTAGACAGTTTCGAGTTCCCGGGACTTAGCGGAATGGACAAGATGGCCGGTATTATGGATGGCCTTCGAAAAGAGCCGCTGACCGAGATCGCAGGTTCCGCTGTTGTCAAAGTAACCGATTACGAGAAACCGGAAGAAACAGGACTCCCATCCGCAAACGTTCTGATCTACAAACTGGCAAACGGTGAAACCGTCATCGTCCGCCCGTCCGGAACAGAGCCGAAAATCAAAGTATACTACACAACACTTGGTAAGGATCTGGCAGAGGCAGAAGCAGAGAAAGAAAAACTCGCAGAGGCTTTGAAACCGATTCTGGCATAAAGAAAATAAAAGAATAGAAGGGCGTGGCTTTGGTCACGCCCTTTTTTGAACCGAAATTTCTTTTGAAAAGTGTAAGATTTTCTGCAAAATGGCGTGATGATAGATGAAAGGGGGATTTCCATATGGAGGATACTCATATTGTCCAAATGTACTGGGACAGGAACGAAACAGCGATCAGCGAGTCTGCGATGAAATATGGTACATACTGTACGTCCATTGCACAGAATATTCTGCGGAATCCGGCGGATGCAGAAGAATGTGTCAACGACACCTGGCTTCACGCGTGGAACGCTATGCCGCCGCACCGGCCGTCTCTGTTATCCACATTTCTTGGAAAAATAACGAGAAATCTTTCGTTTGATCTGTATAGAAAAATGCATCGCAAAAAACGCGGAGAAAGTCAGATGGATGCGGTATTGGACGAGCTGGAAGAATGTGTTTCGGGAAAAGATGATATCGAGAGGCAGTGGGAGATGAAAGAACTGATCGCGGAGATCAATCAGTTTCTGCAGAAGCTGCCGGAGGAGAAACGATGCATGTTTGTCCTGCGGTACTGGTATGTAGACAGTATCGGTGAAATCGCGGAGCGGCTGGGAAGAAGTGAAAATTATATTTCAGTTTCATTAAACCGGATCCGTGGAAAATTGCATACACACTTGACGGAAAGGGGGTTCGAATTATGAAGAAAGAAGAATTGTTTGAAGTGCTGGGAAATCTGGAGCCTGGTATGGTGGAAAAAGCACGGAGTGATCGCCACCCGCGAAGAGGCGTATGGAAAAAATGGACGGCCGCCGCAGCCTGCGCGGTGATCATCGGCGGAGCTGTGCTGGGGGTTGCGACATGGAGAAACGGTCGGGAGGGTTCTGCAGTCCGTTATCCGTCGGGGGTAACGACGGTTCTGGCGGCTTATCCGGCATCTGTGGAGCGGACAATGGATGCACAGAAATTCATGGAAAGCGATGCACACTGGGACTGGTGGGATTCGTACCGGGAGTTGACAGCAAAATCAGCAGAACTGCAGTCGGGAATGGATGCATATTATCAGAACCTGATGAAACAAATGCTGGTTTCAGAAGATGAAAATACCGTCTGCTCGCCGATCAATCTGTATATCGCGTTTGCGATGCTGGCGGAAACTTCGGATGGAAATACGCGGCAGCAGATTCTCGACATGCTTGGCGCTCAGGATATGGATACGTTGCGGGAAAATGTTTCTTCACTCTGGGAAAGCAATTATGCAGACACGCCCGCGCTGAACAGTGTGTTGGCAAATTCGCTGTGGCTGGATGGTGAGGAAACATACAATGACACAACGCTGCAGCGGCTGGCGGAACAGTATTATGCATCGACCTTCCGTGGGACTCCCGGATCGGAAGATGAATCAGGCTCTGCGGACCTGGACGGATGATAATACCGGAGGGCTTTTAAAAGAATACACCGAAAATATGGCGATCGCCCCGGAAACGGTATTTGAACTGGTATCAACCATCTATTATAAGGCGATGTGGCGGGAGAATTTCTGGGAAGTAAATACAGAGAAGGAAACCTTCCACGGAGCTGCGGGAGATACCACTGTGGACATGATGAAGAAAACGGAATGGATGGATGTCTACCAGGGCGAACATTTCCGTGCAGTCAGCCTTAGCCTTCAGGACAGCGGCTCCATGTATTTCCTGCTTCCGGATGAAAATACCGATGTCAATGAACTGGTATCGGATCCGGATCTGATGAAGGTTATACGGCGGGATGAAAGCAGTGATAACTGGTATTCCCCTATGGTGAACCTGTCTGTTCCTAAATTTAAAGTATCGGAGAAAACAGACCTGATCGAAACGGTGCGCGCACTGGGTGTAACGGATGCACTGGATGCGGATCTGGCAGATTTCAGCCCATTAACAGGGGACAAAGAGAATTTATACCTGAGCAAAGCAGACCACGCCGCCATGCTTGAAATCGACGAAAACGGAGTAACCGGAGCAGCGTATACAGAACTCGGCGTTTCAGAAACCGCAGCAGAAATACCGGACGACGAAATCGACTTCGTACTGGATCGTCCATTCCTGTTTCTTGTCACGGGGCAGGACGGATCGATTCTGTTTTCGGGAGTTGTGAGAAATATTGCAGAGACATGAAAAAAAGGAGCCGGACTGTCCGGCTCCTGTGTCTGAGACACGTTACAGTATCTCTTCGGTGCTTATTTTTGCTCTGCGTTCCTTTGTCGGAGCAGAAAAACAGACAAAATCAGTACAGCAGGGAAAATGCAGCCGGCCAGCATACCTGCCTTCAGATCGTCGCCGGTGTTTTGTGTGACAAATCCAATAACAAATGGGCCAATGGAACCGCCCATATCTCCGGCCATGGCGAGAAGTGCAAACAGTGCAGTTCCGCCGAGTGGAATTTTAGAGGATGAAATACTGATGGTTCCCGGCCACATAATTCCTACAGAGAAACCACACACAACGCAGCCTATAAGATTTAAAAGAGGATATGGTGCGAGAGCTGCAGCCAGATAACAGATCAGGCAAAGTGTACCGGATGCGATCATAAATTTTGTTAAGTCAATTTTTTCCCCGTATTTACCATAGAAGGTTCTGCTGATGCCCATCATCACAGCAAACAGGCACGGTCCTGCAATGTCTCCAATGCTTTTTGAGAGACCTAATGCAGACTCGGCATAAGCGGAAGCCCATTGCGCCATCGAAATCTCGCTTGCTCCGGCGCAGACCATAAGAACAAGGGAAATCCAGAAAATGGGAAGACGGCACAGCTGACGAATGGTAAGTCCTTCTTCGCTTCCGGTGAGTGATTCAATCGGGCAGGAAAGGAAATTAAACGTATTGTACAGTGGAAGTACAGCCCAGATACATGCGAGGATCGGCCAGCGTTCCATACCAAAAACTGCCAGAAAAGCAGTGGAAAGTAAGATGACGCCTACAGACCCCCAGCAGTAAAAGGAGTGAAGCAGACTCATAACGCTGTCCTTATTGTCAAACGGACAAGCCTCTACGATTGGGCTGACAAGAACCTCAATCAGTCCGCTTCCGGCGGCATAGATCATGGCACTGAGCAAAATTCCTGCATAGGCATTTGGCAGAATATTGGGCAGAAAGGCAAGTCCAATCAGGCCGCAGGCGGAAAGAATCTCAGAAGCAACGACACACCTGCGATAACCGATTTTATCGACATATCTGGCACAGAACAAATCGACAAGAAGTTGTGTGAAAAAGAATACTGTCGAGATAAACGCAATTTTTCCAAGAGAAATATGGTAAGTTCTGTGAAAGGTAAGAAATAGTAAAGGTGCAAAATTTGCAGAAATTGCCTGCGTGATAAATCCAAGATAACAGGCAATTAAGGTTTTGTGGTAGTTCTTTTTCATGATGATATACTCCGTTTTTTAAAATGGCAGAACTGCTGCGGCCGTAGTGTTCGTTTCGTTGCCGTTCACCGTGTTCCATGGAGCGACAACGATTCTTTTTGTATAATAACGTAAAATAGTGTCGCTTTCACTGGAATATATCGTCTGTTTATTGTATAATATCGTAAAATAGAGAGGGGCGTGCCTGAAAAACGGAGGCGGGGAAAGATGGAATTTAATACATTTTATAACAAGATCCAAACGGATGAAAGCATGATGGAAACGATACAGCATGGAAACAGTGAATATCCGTTTCAATTGTATTACGACGATCTTGCGTTGTTTGATTTTCATTGTGTAGAATGGCACTGGCATGTGGAGTTTGAGTTTGTTTTTGTACAGGAGGGAACAGCAACCTTCTGGGTTGGCGAAAAGCAGTTTTCACTGGGACAGGGAACGGGCATTTTTATTAACTCAAAGATTTTGCATCGCTATTTTTCTGAAGGCCATGCGATTGTGCCAAATTTCGTTCTGAAACCGACATTTCTCGCTCCGGCAGACAGCCTGATTTACAAAAAATACATTGCACCGATACAGGCGTGTAAGGTGGACTGCATTGTCTTTTGCAGGGAAATAAAATGGCAGGCAGAAGCACTGGAGCTCATGCAGAAAATTCTCAAAGCGCAGGAATCAGACAAAGACCGGGAACTGGTTACTTTATTTCTGACGCAGGAATTGTGGCACTTGCTTTATTTGCACATGGATTCGGAAGTGCTGCAGAAAAAAAGAGAAAATACGGCATCCTCACAGGGAAGAACACAGCTGATGATGCAATATATTCATCAAAATTTCCGACAGAATCTTACATTGGAGGATATCGCCGGGCAGGCTATGGTGAGCAAAAGTACGGCATTGAATCTGTTCCGAAGATATCTTCACGATACGCCGGTGCATTATCTGGTGAAGTATCGTCTGCAGGAGGCTGCAAAGCTTCTGGCCACGACGGAGAAAAAGATAACTGTAATTTCCGGCGAGACGGGATTTGAAAATATGGATTATTTTTGCAAAACATTTAAGAAATATTATGGGAGGACACCAACGGAATATCGAAGAAAAAAACAAATGGATACGGATGACAGAGAATGGATCGTTCAAGATGTAGTGTAAGAGGAAACGGAAAAATTACATTCTGAAAAAGGAGCGGAATCTGGTGTGGGTTCTGCTCCTTTTTGAATGGAGAATTATGAAATATACTTATTCGGCACAGCCAAAAACTCTTCTACATATTGTTCCAGTGCCGCAAGCAGTTCTTCAAGCGGAAAGACCTTCAGATCCTGCGCGGCTTCCGGCGGGACGGAGAGGAAGTGATGGAGGAGGTCAAGTACCTGTTGGACGTTCTCATACGGAATTTCTGCGATTCCAGGGTTCGTGACGTTAGGATTGAGATCGAGCGGGATGCAATAGCGGTTGACAAGATATGTATTCATTCGTGTATAGTCCCCGTAATAATACTCCTCCGTGAGATATCTGGAAAAAGGAATGGATGTCCGCGATTTTTTGATATAAACCGTTGCAATCTCATCTCTCATATCTGTAATTTCTCCATCCGCATTATAAAATTCCACAATCTGCGGAATGAAATCCTTAAAAAATTTCCGGTCAATATAAAGATGAAAATAATATCCCAGTGCGCTCGAATCTGGCAGAAGTGAACGGTATTTCGCTGTAAACCGTGTAAGATCCGGGAATACCATCATTTTTTCGCGGTAAAGCGGGTCGCGGAAATGGGAGGATTCTTTCTGCTGCGTCGCATCCGGCAGAAGATTTCCGATTAGGAAATCATTTACCGATGAAATCGGATATGGAAAATCCGGGTGGGACGGGAGGTGCTTTAACAGCATTTGGGCTGCGGTGAGATGTAAGATAAAACCTGGCATGGGAATGAAGGTGTCCTTTCGTATTTGCTTCTAATCTAAACAAAATGGCAGCGTTTGTCAAATTCTATTTGAGTAGCGTAAATTCTAAAAAAAACATAAACACTGGCAAATTTCTTGACATGGAAATTTGCCGGTGTTATTATTTAACACGCGTAAATAAATAACACTGTTAAGTATTTGCACAAAAAGGAGGGGGATAATATGAAGGATGCATTTGAAAAACTGTTTCGTGCGGTGCACCAGTTTAAAAAACTGAACGTATCAGACCTGGTTCCGGGACTCAGCAGTTCCGAATTTTCCGTTATGGGTGCGATTTTGCAAATGGGAGAAAACGGAAAAATTACAAGCTCAGAGCTGGCGGCGAAGACCAAAACACTTCCGCCGGCTGTGTCGCGCACACTGCGCGGACTGGAAGAAAAAGGATATGTAGAGCGGAGCGTTGACAAAAAAGACCGCAGAAATACGTATATCAGTCTGACAGAGAAGGGCTGGAAAAAGGGGGAAGAGGTACGGGACAGAATGCAGGACTTTGGCTGCTCTGTGATGTCACAGTTAAAGGAAGAGGATATAGATCAGCTGGTTGATTATCTGGATCGTATCTATGAGATCGCAGAAAAAGAAATTGACACCCGAAAACGACAGAATTAGTGTGCCGGCAAGCTGGTACACAAAAAAAGACAGAAAGGGGAAAAAATGAGTAAGATTTTCAAGAATATGCTCCCGTACTGGAAATCGATTCTCGTGATTCTTATGCTTTTGTTTGTCCAGGCGTGGTGCGACCTGTCGCTCCCGTCGTATACATCCGACATCATCGATGTGGGCATTCAGAACAGCGGCGTCGAGCACGTTACGCCGAAACGGATCACCGAGGAAGAATTTCAGACGGCCGAGTTTATCATGACGGATGATGAGGTGGATTTATGGGAAAGCCTCTATACGAAAAAGGACGGCTATTATGAACGGAACAAAGCTTCTGAAAAAGAACTTGATGAAACAGACGATACACTGACCGTTGCACTGCTGATGAATTACCAGATGGGTGCGATGGAGGAGGATACCTTTAAACAACTCATGGCACAGCAGACCGGTCAGGATGCGTCGGTGTTTGAAAACATGACGATTGAGCAGATCGGCGAGATGATGCATGTGGAGCTGAAGAGCTTCCAGCAGGAAAAAGAGGATGACGATGGAAACAAAGTCGAAGTCACCTGTGTGGATGTCCGTCCAATCTTTGCAGCGATGCTCGAGAGCGGACAGATGGATAAAGACACCGTGCTCTCGATGCGCGACAGCATGGAAAAAACGCTTGATACGATGGGAAGCTCCCTAGTAAAATCGATGGGCATTGCGTATGCAGTTTCCGCAGACAAAGCGGCGGGTCTCGATGTAGACCAGATTCAGAAAACGTACCTTCTGACTGCAGGCCTCAAGATGGTCGGCATGGCACTCCTGATGGGTGTGGTAACTGTTCTCGTCGGACTGTTTGCCTCCCGCGTCGGCGCCGGAATCGGCCGCGATCTGCGCGAAAAAGTATTCAAACGGGTTGTCGGATTCTCCAATGCGGAGATGGATCAGTTCTCCACCGCATCGCTGATTACCCGAAGCACGAACGATATCCAGCAGATCCAGATGGTCTCCGTCATGGTGCTGCGAATGGTTGCCTACGCTCCGATCCTTGGCATCGGCGGTGTGCTGAAAGTCATGAAAACGGGAGCCGGTATGGAATGGATCATTGTTCTTGCGATCATCGTCATTCTCGGATACGTGATGCTGCTTGTCTCCCTTGCGATGCCGAAATTTAAGCTGATGCAGAAACTGGTTGACAACATCAACCTCGTATCGCGTGAAATCCTGACCGGACTCTCTGTCATCCGTGCGTTCGGAAGAGAGGACAAAGAGGAAGAGCGCTTCAACGGTGCGAATAAGGAACTGACCAAAACAACCCTGTTCACCAACCGCGTTATGACCTTTATGATGCCTGGTATGATGATGATTATGAACGTGCTGACCGTCGGAATCGTATGGTTCGGTGCACATAAAATCGATGCCGGCACGATGCAGGTCGGTGCAATGACTGCATTTATTACCTACGCCATGATGATCGTCATGTCTTTCCTGATGCTGACAATGATGTCAATCATGCTGCCGCGTGCCGCTGTTGCCGCCGGCCGTATCGATGAAGTCATTCAGACAGAATCCTCCATTCAGGATGTCAAAAATCCGGAGCAGCTGGAGGTTCATAACGGAGTTGTCCGCTTCGATCACGTCAACTTCCGTTATCCGGGCGCCGAGGAGGATGTGCTGCATGACATCGACTTTGTTGCCGAGCCTGGCAAGACGACGGCGATCATCGGAAGCACCGGCTGCGGTAAATCGACGCTGGTCAACCTGATCCCACGTCTCTATGATGTGACGGGCGGAAAGATTACGCTCGACGGAAAAGATATTCGAAACATTACGATGAAGGATCTGCGCGATGAGATCGGTTTCGTGCCGCAGAAAGGTGTGCTGTTCTCGGGAACGATCGCATCCAACCTGCGCTTCGGAAAAGACGATGCGACGGATGCGGAGATCGAAAAGGCAGCCGCAATTGCGCAGGCAACCGAGTTTATCGAGGCAAAAGATGACAAATACGAAACCGCGATTGCACAGGGCGGAACGAACGTATCCGGCGGACAGAAACAGCGTCTGGCGATTGCGCGTGCGATTGCAAAAGACCCGAAAATCTTTATTTTCGACGACAGTTTTTCTGCACTTGACCTGAAAACGGATGCGGCGCTTCGAAAAGCACTGGCGGAGAATGTCAAAGACAGCACCGTGATCATCGTGGCACAGCGGATCAGCACGATTCTCCATGCGGAGCAGATTCTGGTGCTCGATGACGGAAAAGTAGTCGGAAAAGGTACGCATGAGGAACTGCTGAGAAGCTGCGAGGTTTATCAGGAGATTGCGAAATCCCAGCTGTCAGAGAAAGAGCTTGGACTGAAGGAAAGTGAGGTGGCTGACCATGAGTAATGAAATGAACCAGCAGCCGCGCAAAAGAGGACCGATGGGACGGATGGGCCGCGGCATGCAGCCGGGCGAGAAGCCGAAAGATCTGAAAAAATCGATCAAACAGCTCGCCCAGTACATCGGAAAATATAAAATTGCGATTTTTATTGTTATGATCTGTGCCGCATGCTCAACGGTGTTCAACGTTGCCGGACCAAAGATTCTCGGAAAAGCTACGACCGCACTGTCCGAGGGACTGATGGAAAAGATCCGGGGCACAGGAAGCATTGATTTTGCAAGAATCGGAACGATTCTGCTGTTTGTACTTGGCCTGTATCTGATGAGCGCCCTGTTCAGCTTCATCCAGGGATGGATCATGACGGGCGTGACGCAGAAGGTGTGCTATCAGCTTCGAAAAGAGATTTCGGAGAAGATCAACCGTATGCCGATGAAATATTTTGAGAGCCGCACGTACGGTGAAGTGCTCTCACGCATCACAAACGATGTCGATACGCTTGGCCAGGGACTGAACCAGAGTATCACGACGATCATCACCTCGGTGGCAACGCTCATCGGTGTTCTGATCATGATGCTGAGTATCTCCCCATTGATGACGCTGATCGCGCTTGTGATCCTGCCGATTTCAATGGGACTCATCGGACTCGTGACAAAGAAATCACAGAAATTCTTCCGTGCCCAGCAGGAATACTTAGGCCATATCAACGGTCAGGTTGAGGAGGTTTACGGCGGCCATCTCGTCATCAAGGCATTCAACCGCGAGAAGGAT
>ENA-OOZN01001571-OOZN01001571.1-human-gut-metagenome-genome-assembly--contig:-NODE-1571-length-14738-cov-2.472928_pt1 | contig 14738 bp, 10 predicted proteins | sample MGYA00241187_ERZ501397 | MGnify/ENA primary metagenome ERZ501397 (study PRJEB25962, sample SAMEA2042921) | human gut metagenome | biome: human gut; feature: human-associated habitat; material: faeces... | reverse complement strand
ATTTGTTCTTACCCGTATAGAAGGGATGTGAACTGCTGGAAATTTCAATTTTCACTACCGGATAGGTTTCGCCTTCAAATTCTATGGTCTCGCTCGTTTTGCAAGTAGAACGTGAAAGGAACATGTCACCGTTGCTCATGTCCTTGAACACTACGGGACGATAATTCTCAGGATGAATATCTTTCTTCATTGTCTTATAAATTTTTGTCAGTTCAACTTATAGCTGGTAACTATATGTGTAATGGTCTGATTTACGAGGTGCAAAGTTAAGCCTTTTATTCAGAACCGCCAAACTTTCTGCGGAATATTTTCGGCTATAATCCGCTCCAGCTTTCTATATTATAAGTCTGCTCTACCGGTATTTCTATCCGGTCGGGCAGATTGCAAAAGAAATCGATACCTGTCTTCTCTTCCAGTTCGTCGATGCTGACGGCCCACGTGCGGAGTGATGGAGTCGTGCCGTATCGTTTGTGTTCCACCCAAAAACCGATGGCTTTGTAAGTGTTTTGTCCGCCGTCGTACTTTTTGCAGAGCAAAGCCATGAAGTAGTACTTCGGTACGGCGATTTTCGTGGGGGAACTGGGGTCTTTTCCACCGATGTATTCTATGATTTGGTCGTCACGTATCGTTCCGCCTTTTACGACAAAAAGTGTGTCGCGGAAATTGTTGTTGCGTCCCCAATTGCGTACTTGCGTTTCGAGGTCCGACCAGTTGGGGGAGTTGAAACTGCCCATTTGCGGACTCATGTTGGAGAGGTAGAACGTTTGTCCGTTGGCATCCATGGAGAAGAGGCGGTCGGCCGACGCACAGAGGTGACCGCGCTGGTAGCCGCTCCGGCTGAAATCACTCAATTCATTTCGTTCTCCGGCGGGAATATCCGGATCGGGTTGGAAGGGATCGCCCTCCCAGACTTTGCCGTTCCATTCTGTACCTTTCCAATTATTGCGATTCCAGCTTGTTCCGGACGTCGTGTTGGTAAAGACGAAAGCAACCCATCGCGAGTGTTTCTTTTCTTTGTGCCAGTCTAAGGTGTAGTTCAATACTTGCTCTCCTCTGTAAGTTACGTAATGGGAATAAATGTCGCCCGTTTGGTCGTCCAGCCTCGGCATCTCCAGATTTCTGGCGTTTTGTATAACCGTAGGATTGGCGTTCTGGTTCGAGTTGTCGCCCGATGTTCCGTCGGGAGTGTCGTCATTGCAGGCGATGAGCAAAAATATTGCACTAAGGAAAAGGATAGAGTTTATTTTCATTGATATTTATAATTTCTTTTTCTATTTACAAATATAAGGGATTTCTTTTTTTCTTTGCAAGGTTTTTGCAAGAAAATAAGGAGAAGAAGAATATGTTTTCCGCAATTCGTTTACATGAATTGTCGGAAACAAAGAAACCACCCCTGCAACAACTTTATTTTGTTGCGGGGTGGTTTGTATTATTCTCTGCTTTTTCCTTATTTTATTCGGCGTAAGTGATTTCTATCGTTTTGATACGCAATTGGACTCCACCACTACTTGACGTATGGTCATTTACTATTTTCCAATTGTTACCGTCTATTGTGGCATAAAGTTGTGTGTTGCCGACATAATTAGTACCTTGGTAGGAATCGCAGTTAAGTACAACTTTGGCGATGGGCTTGGAAGCTTTCAACGTCATCGAATTGAGTGCATACATGCGTACGCCTCCTGTGGCCGTATAGAATTTAGGAGGATTGTTGCCTTCCTCTTGTGCAAAGATGATTTCAGTCCCTTCTGAATCAGTAGCTCCCAAGGGGGCACCCGCATTTTCCCATCCGAAAGAGTTGAGGTCGGTGGTCGTTACGTTGCCCGACGCGGTGGCCTCAGGAGCTGTCAGGCTCACGGTCGCTCCGTCTATGGCAATCAAGGCATCTCCTTCTCCACCCGGAGTAGGTTCTGGGTCTGTACCCGGTTCTTCCGCGTTGCCGGATAACACCTTGATACTTTTCACCTCCCAAGTGGAGGATTGAGTGTCTGTACAAGTATGACGAAGGGCTACGACAACGTTACTACCTATAAATTCAGACGGAATATTGATTTCCTTGTTCTTGAAAGTGAAATCTGCGTTAAGCCCATCGGTATCATAAGTTAACTGTGTCCACGTTGCGCTGTTTACATTACCTGTATAGTCCTTGCTTATGAGTATGGAATTATTGGCATTAAGATCTCCGCGTTCATAGTTGATGGCCATATTGATAGCCATATGTACAGCCGATGTGCTGCCAATCGTGAAAGCCGGACTCACGAAATAAGTCTCTCCGGCTTGGTTTTCTTTTTGTCCATCCCCGTTAAAGTCTTGGTAACCGGTAATCATGGCACTTTGGAAGTCATTGTACCATTCAAGGGTTCCGGAAACTGAAGTTGACGTAAAACCACCCAATGAACTTGTGAAATCCTGATTGAGATATTCGCCTTCCGGGTTTGGTTCTTCCGGTGTATCCTCAATCTTTCCTTTGATGACCTCTATTTTCTTTACCTCCCACGTCGAGGATTGGGTGTCGCTACAAGTATGTCTCAAAGCTATATAGACTTTTCCTCCCATAAACTCAGCAGGAATAGCTGTTTTCTTATTCTTGAATGTAAAGTCGGAATTGAGTCCTTCAGTATCATACGTTAATTGTGTCCACGTTGCACTGTTTGCATCGCCTGAGTAATTCTTGCTGATAAGAATTGAATTGTTTGCATTGAGGTCACCACGTTCATAGTTGATGGCCATATTAGTAGCGACATACGCTTCTTCGATTTGTGACAGGTCTATTTCCGGACCGACAAGGAAAGTTACTCCAGCTTGGTTTTCTTTCTCACCATCTCCATTAAAGTCCTTATATCCTGTAATCATGGCACTGGAATAATCATTGTACCATTCGAGGCTTCCGGATGTCGAAACGGAAGCAAACTCTCCGAGAGATTGTGAAAAGTCTGCACTGAAGATAGCTTCGCCTGATTCCTCCGGCATGTCGCCTATCTCTTGTCCGTCGAGGATGGCGGCTGTCACGCTTTTCACGCCCGACCCACCGAAGTACTTCTCCATGGTGCCATAGAGCAAGACTTCTTTGCCTAAGTTTTCTGGATGGGCTTGCAGGTTGAGTGCGTTACGCACATCACCGCTCGGAAGCTGTACGGCCATGCAGTCATTGATATTCTTGCTGTCGGGCGAACTGGCAATGACGATGTTGGGAGCACCAGCTCCGTCAGCACCGAATACTACGTCTGATATGGTGTAACTCGGGCCGCCGTCTCCGGTTGAAACGGGAATGTAGCCCACGATATAGGCTTTTACCCAAGCATATCCGCCGTTTTGGTTCAGCGAAGCACCTTTGACGGTATAGGGGGAATCTTTGGTTCCGGTTCCGTATATGCTGTTGGCATCTCCCTTGCCCGGTATGTCGTAAGGAGCGGGAACGTCATTACATGCCTGGAACAGGAACATGCCTAATGTCAGGCATAATAGGCTGATAAAACTTTTCGTTTTCATATTATTTCGTTTTTGTTGGTGAATGCATTTTATTGAATGTCTCTTGAAGTGCGTACGGTGAGTTGCCATTCGCCGTTATATTGGGTGAGTAACCCTGTGATGTCCACTTTTCCCATCTTCATGTACTCCGTGGAGAAGTTGGCGTAAGTGCTGGTGCGGAAGGGAATGTTGGTATTTCCTACCTTAAGGGTACGGTTTACACCGTTTCCTCCGTCGCCTTCTGCTTCCGGAGCATATTGCGTCAGTCCGTCGGCTTCTACAAATTCCGCATCGTTGATCTTGACAAAGAATGCCGCGTCGGCTTTATTGGCCGAAGACAGCCAGGCTTCGTCGATTTCCATAGGAGTCAGTTCGGGATAAGAAAGGTCTGGCTGGCCGATAACTTTGACATGTTCCTTCCATGTATATTCCGGCATGCGGCCTATCTTGCCTTGGTACAAGGTGCCTAACTGGGCCATGGAACCGTAACCGCCTACATAAAGTCCTTTACAGTTGATGGCTATTTTCTGGCCTACAGGTAAGAAAGCATACAGTCCGGTGGCGTTTATGCCCACAACTAAAGTACCGCTTCCGTCGTTGACGTACAGGTTCTTGTAGATGTTACCGGATTCGTCATCGCCTACCACCACACCGGAGATGACCAGATTCTCTTGTACTTCTTCCGCTTTGTTGCTGCTGACTATGCCGGCATACTTTGTCTTTAAGTCAGCGATAGTCGTATTGGCTTCTCCTACAGCGGGATTGCCGTATGTATAATTAGTCGGGTCGTCATGGTGGTCCATACAGCCGGAGAAGACGGCCGCCAACATGGAGACGAGCAATAATTTAATATTTTTCATATTCAAGTTCATTTTAAAAGGTTAGAAGCGGAATCCTATGTTGAGGAACCCGTTGAGTCCTTGTGCGTAGTAATATTTAGAGTGGCGTGAGAACTGGTAAGGACGCTCGCGGCCGTCATCGTAGGCATCGTCGCGGTTCTGTTCGTATCCTCCGGTTTTCATGTCCGTATTGTTGGTCACGTTGTTCAGCGTCAGGTTGATGCTCAGGGCGCGGCCTTTTTGCAGGCGGATGTATTTTCCGATGGAGAGGTCGAGCATGAAACCGCCGTCGAACTCTTCCTGTCCGGGGATGTTTACGCTTACCTTATTGCCGTCTTCACCTACGGTCCCGTTCTCGCCGGCTGACACACCCAAAACCTTACCTAATCTGCGGTAAGTGGAGAAGTCGATGAATCCGCGGTGGTAGTAGTTACCGTTGATACTGAAGAACCAACCTTTCACATTGTAGTCCAGTCCGAGACTGTAGGCAGAGAGCGGAGTTCCGCTTTCTTTCATTCCGTCGATGTACACGACATCTTGCGTAGTTTCGCTTTCGTTTTCGTAAGTCAGATTGGCGTTCGGGTTGTTCACATATTCGGCGTTGTTGAATGTGCCCAACGCTTTCAGGGTCAGGTTTGACGTGAGTTTTACGCTGGCGGCCAGTTCTACTCCCATATATTCTTTCTCTACCCCAGTCATCGACAGATAAGTGTAGCGCGACTCCTGGTCGTTGTAGAACTGGTCGAGTTCGGTCACATTGTTGAAACGCGTGTAGTAGCCGCTGACCTTGAAAGCGAAGATGGGTCCGTTGAACGCATAGCTGGCTTCGGCAGTCATTACTTCCTCGTTGGTCAGATTCGTGGCGAAGTCGTTCTTCAGACGGGGAGCGATGAAGGCATTGTAAGGCAACGGTGCGTTTTCTTCATATCCAAGCCCGACGTTGAACACGTGTTTGCCTCCGATACGGAAAGTCGCTCCGGCCTTGGCTCCGCTTTCCAAAAATTTGGCTGTGCCGCTCTTGCCTTTTGAGTTGTTGGCCGCACGACCGTTGCGCATCAAACCTTCACGTTCCATGGTCGTTCCGCCCAAACGTCCGGCAAAGAACAAACTGTAGAAGCTTTTATCGAATTGGTAGTTGGCCCAAACGTTGGCTTTGTTGACGAATATATTATAATTGTAGCCAAACTTGTCGTCTTCACCGATCAGGCGGTTGGGATTGTCCAGATCGTTTTGAATCATGCTGGAGTTGTAGCCGTAGTCACGCACGGAGAATTTGTCTACGTCCGTATATTTGTTGGCACCCAGCAAATCTTTCATGGTTTTGTAGTGCATGCCTTTGGTGGTGCTGGCGTTTACGCCGGCTGTGATATAACCGTACTCGTCCATGTCGCGTTTCAGGGTGGAACCGAAGTTGAAGGCCATTTGGTCGTTATGACGATTCTCTACGTAGTACAAGGCTTCGCCACCTAACGTGTTTTGTTGGGCGTTGGCAAAGTACATGGCATCCCAATCGAGTTGGCGGTGGGACTTTGCGCTGGTCCAGTAATTATATGCGTTTTGCCAAGTCTCCACATCCTCGTCGCTCAACGGTTGGTTGAATACGTTGCCGCTGATTTGTCCGCTCGGTAACTTTTTGTAGTAATCCGGACGCGGGTCGGCGGCATTTCCACTCCATCCTAAAGCGCTGCTGGCATACATGCTGTATTTTCCGGAGAACGATGTAGACAGCTTGGTTCGTTCGTTGATGTCGAAATCCCAAGTGACAATCGCTGTCGGTTCGAAAGAATTTACCACACGTGCATTACGCTTTTCGCCGTTTTGGTAACCCCAGTTCGGGTTGTAGTAATGGTCGTTGGCCAACCAGTACGCTTCTTCTGTGGAAGAACCCTGCTGGGCACGTTCGGTGGGGGAACCCCAGGTCGTGAAGCTCAAGCTGTGTCGGTCGTTGAACCGTTTCTCGAACCCTAACAAATAGCTGAACGAATTGTAGAACGTACCTTCTACGAATCCTTCATTGGCCCAACGGTAACCGATGGAACCGGTGAAGGCCCATCCGTTGCTCATCAGTCCCGAAGAGTAGGTGTACATGCCTCGTGCACGATAGTTTCGATTGGTACCGGACAACGATAATTTGTGGCCTGTGGCGTATTGTCCGGCCCGTACATTAATATTATCCGCTCCTCCCACCGACGTATAACCGAATTGGTTCATCAGGAAAAACGGGGAGCCTTCACGGTTACGGGTTGCGTCGTTCAGTCCTCCGATGGAACTGTAACTGAATACGCCTCGTTCGGCATCGTTGAACTGGATACCGTTGATGAACATGTCGTTGTTGGAATTTTGATAAGCCCTTAGGCGGAAGCGCATGGGACTGAATAGATAGCCCACTTCAGACAAGTACAGGTCGTTGCCGACTCCTGTGATGGCCGAAACGGTCTGGCCCGCGTCGTCATCTTCATTGAGTTGCGATTCTGTGAACGAAAAGTCCGCATTCTCATTCTGTGCCCGTTGTTGGAGCACGGCCAGAGTGTCTGTCTGTTGTGCGTGGAGCAAGGCTGACACAAAGAATGCCGATAGAATCAAAGTTGTCTTTTTCCCCATATCTCGTAGATTTATTATATTGTTGTTACAAAGAAACACATTATTTTCAAATTAAAGTCATCCCGGACTAACTTTTTGCCATTTTTTTTTGGCTCGGTAGCCGAAAAAAGCCATATTTGTAATAGAGAAATAACAAAACGTTAAAAAAACATCTTATGAAACGAATGTTTATGGTTATGGGCTTGTTCGTGCTGCTGTTTACGGCGGCACGTGCCCAAGAGAAGAAATTCGGCATGTATGCGGTTGGGTTTTATAATCAGGAAAATCTTTTCGATACCATTCATGACGAGGGGAAAAACGATTTCGAGTATCTGCCCGATGGGGCTATGAAATGGAACGGAATGAAGTATTTCGCGAAATTGAAGAACATGGCCACTGTATTGTCGGAGATGGGGACAGACAAGTTGCCCAATATCGGTGCGTCTGTCATCGGGGTGTCTGAGGTTGAGAACAGCCGTGTGATGCAAGATTTGGTGGAACAGCCGCCTTTGAAAGCACGTGGAATGAAGTTCGTTCATATAGAAGGGCCGGACAAGCGTGGCGTAGATTGTGCGCTGATATACAATCCCCGTTTCTTTACACCGGAAAAGTCGTTTCTGCAACCTTATGTATATGAGGCGAAAGACAGTGCTTATCATACGCGTGGCTTCCTGACCGTACAAGGTAAACTGGCGGGCGATGATGTGACCTTTATCGTATGCCATTGGCCCAGCCGTGCAGCGGTTTCATACTATAGGGAGCGTGCAGGGAAACAAGTCCGTATGTTGAAAGACAGTATCAGCAAGGCAAATCCGGAAATGAAAATCATCGTGATGGGGGATATGAACGACGATCCTTTCAGTCCGAGTATGGCGAAAGCTTTGGGAGCCAAGCGCGAAATGAAAGATGTGGGCAAGTCCGATTTGTATAATCCTTGGTGGAACGTGCTGGCTAAAGACGGACGGGGCACGTTGATGTATGACGGCAAGTGGAACTTGTTCGACCAGATTGTAATGACTCCCAATTTATTGGATTTGGATGGCAAGAAGGATTATTCGACCTTGAAGTTCTTTAAGAATGAGATATTCTCGCGCAATTATCTGTTTCAAACCGAAGGGCGATACAAAGGCAATACCAAGCGTACGCATGCCGGCGGAGTGTGGTTGAACGGTTATAGCGACCACCTTCCGGTTGTGGTATATTTGGTAAAAGAGATGAAATGACGCTACAAGCACTCCCCCCGAAACGGTAAAATACGCTTCGGGGGATTTTTTTTGTTTAAAAGATATGGGCGGGAGATTGGATTTGAAGAAAAATGCCTATCTTTGTCCTACCAAAAAAGAGTGAAACGAATTGTTCTTTTTATAAATTATAAAGATATGGTTAATTACAAAGACTTAGGCTTGGTGAACACCAGAGAGATGTTCAAAAAAGCCATTAATGGCGGTTACGCCATTCCTGCTTTCAACTTCAACAACATGGAGCAGATGCAGGCTATCATTCAAGCAGCCGTAGAGACCAAGTCTCCGGTGATCCTTCAGGTTTCTAAGGGTGCCCGTCAGTATGCCAACGCTACGTTGTTGCGCTATATGGCTCAGGGTGCTGTTGAATATGCAAAGGAATTGGGTTGCGCCAATCCTCAAATCGTGTTGCACCTCGACCACGGAGATACTTTCGAGACTTGCAAGAGCTGTATCGACTCAGGTTTCTCTTCAGTGATGATCGACGGTTCTCACCTTCCGTATGACGAGAACGTGGCTTTGACGAAGAAAGTCGTAGAATACGCTCATCAATTCGACGTAACCGTAGAAGGTGAGTTGGGCGTATTGGCCGGAGTAGAAGACGACGTTGTGGCTGAACATCACACCTACACCCGTCCTGAAGAAGTAGTTGACTTCGTAACCAAGACCGGTTGCGACTCTTTGGCTATTTCTATCGGTACTTCTCACGGTGCATATAAGTTCAAACCCGAACAGTGTCACGTTGATCCCGCTACAGGCCGTTTGGTTCCTCCTCCTTTGGCATTCGATGTATTGGACGGCGTAATGAAGGAGCTTCCGGGCTTCCCCATTGTACTGCACGGTTCTTCATCTGTTCCTCAGGAAGAAGTAGACACCATCAACAAATACGGTGGCAAGTTGGAAGCAGCTATCGGTATCCCCGAAGACGAATTGCGTAAGGCTGCCAAGAGTGCAGTTTGCAAAATCAATATCGACTCAGACTCTCGTCTGGCTATGACGGCTGCTGTTCGCAAGGTATTTGCTGAGAAGCCGGCAGAGTTCGACCCGCGTAAATATTTGGGTCCGGCTCGCGACAACATGAAGAAATTGTACGAGCACAAGATTGTCAACGTTTTGGGTTCTGACAACAAGTTGTAATCCGGTCGTACGACATATAAAAGTTAAAGGGCTGCTTTCGGGCAGCCCTTTATATTGTTCCAAATCCATTTCAGTAAAAGGCAGGCAGGAAGGATTCCATAGCAGAACAAAACGCTGAACAGGCAGCAGTGAATCTCATTAACCTGGCTGGCCAGGGTAAAGCGTGCAAAAACGCCTTCTCCTGCTCCAAAGAGCAGATATTGCGGGTAAAGAACAAGCTTTTCCATACCGCGGTCCAGAATTAGTCCGGTGAGGCCGCCATGTGAGATTTTCCACAGCTTCTCTTGAATTCGGGAGGTCATGGTATAATCAAGATTCTTAACATCAAAGTTGTCAGCAGGCCATATTTTAATTAGAAAGATGCCAAGGAAGATTGCAGCCAGTATCATGGCAGTTCCCCATAATTTTTTAGAAATATGGTAATGTGTAACCGTACGATACAGAACATATAATATAGCAAGGCTGGTAAAACTTAGAAAACCGAGCAGAATACCAGTAGATTTTGTTGCCAGAAGAACGGGAACAGTCAGGAGATAAAACACGGGAAATGTTTTATCTTTGGCTGTACAGGAATAAAGATAAGCAAGCAATATCATGAGAAACAGGAAGAATGCCAGCTGGTTTGGATCATTAAAAGTTCCCATATAGCGGAGTGCACCCCAGTATTCATGAAAAAGGCGTCCGTGTCCGGAAAGGTAAACGAGGAGTTGGGTAATAATGTTTAGCTTAACAATGTAGTTTAATTGACGAAGAAATTTAGCCCCAAATAGATTACACAGTTCACGGAAGGTCCAGATAGCGCACACATTATAAAGCCAGAACAGAGAGTATTTGAAAAACTCTCTGTTCTGGTTCAGAATTCCATAGATACTGTTAATAACAATGACAAATCCAAGAAAAAGGTAAAGCAGAATATCCTGTTTTAACGTAGGGCGAAAACTTTTATCCCGGATCCGGCTGTGCAGTAGAAGTAGGAAGCAGAGCATAAGGCTGATATCTGCAAGACCGATGCTGCCGGATGGAAAGATGTAAAATTGTTTTAAGAATATGAAAAGTAAAAACAGGGTAATGACCATAATGTTCCTCTTTCTTATATTAGGATAGTAGTCGTTGATAAATTGGTTGCATAATGCCGGAAACAGCCTGGATAGAAAATTTGTTGCTTCGCAGGACATTTTGCTGTCCAAGTTGCTTTAACTCCGGGACAGTATTCAGTAGCGTCTGAAGTGCTTGAACGTAGCCATCTGTATTGTCTGCTTGTTTGATCATGATGCCTCCGGCGCATTGTTTTTGATCAGGCAGCTCTTTAAGGACTGGTCCCATCAGATCCCGGCTTCCGCGAATATCGGAGCAGACAACAGGAAGTCCGCTTGCCATGGCTTCCAGAAGTGACATGGGAAGTCCCTCCTGATAGGAGGGAAAGAGGAAAAGATCTGCAATTTGCAAAATTTCCAGCATATCTTCCCGGTAGCCTAGGAAGGTTACCTTATGTTCTATGTGAAGTGTTCGGACAAGCTCATGAAGATATTCATTTAATTTTCCGTGTCCACAGATGACGTAGTGAACCGGATAGTGTTCCGGAAGCTTTGCGATTGCGCGGATAGCGGTTTCGTGATTTTTTCGTTTGATCATTTCTCCGGATGACAAAATGATGAGTTGATCAGCAGGCAGTCCAAGGTTGTCTTTTTTTTGTCGGATTTCCGTATCACTAAAATGCGGAATCCGTGCCAGATCAATGCCGACACCTGGAATATAATCTACATGTTTTGCATGAAAGCTTTTTCTGGCACGCTCATAGTCTTCCTGGTTGATACAGATCTGCTGATCGGTAAAACGGGAGAGAAAACGTTCCATGGGATAGTAACAGAGCCAGTTTATGAGTGGCGCTCCCTGGAAAAAATGAAATCCGTGTGCAGTATATGCGACGGGGACAGTGTGGGTGGCGTGGGCAGCTAATCGCGCCATAACACCCCCCATGGGGGTATGACAGTGAACCAGATCAAAGTGTTCCTGCTGCATGAGCTGGCAGAGCTGCCGGTATACTGTCAGATTTTGTGTTTTGAACGGGCTGCGCACAAAATCAATTTGATGGCGGACAATCCCGATTCCATCGAGCCGGTGATTGTCATTGCCATAGGATGGAGTGTTATAGTTGGCCGCATAATGGACTTCATATCCCATGCTTTGCAAAATACGTACGTTATTTAACTCGAATTGTGGCACAAAACCACTGACGGTTGTTACGAGAAGTGCTTTTTTCATGATTAATCATTTGACCTTATGAACAGTATATTTTTTTACAGTTGCAATTCCCATGCTGAGTGTAATCCACAGGAACGGAGTTATGATAGGCAGGTTCAAATTGACAAAGGCCTGGAAGCCGTAGCAGATGACTGCAAATAAACATCCGGTTGCGTATGGAACGGCAGTGGATTCGGTTGTGAGAGCCTTTAACACGTAGCGTGCCATATGCTGACAGCTGTTGATCAGGAAAATCAGGTAAGCAATCAGGGCAATGGGGCCGATCGTCAGGAGATACTGCAGATATTCGTTGTGTGCAGTATCGAAGATCTGGCCGGTGGCGGCAATCATTTCTTTAAAGGCGCTTTTGGTTGTAAGGATGCCAAATGTATCAGGACCGAATCCAAACAATTTGTGAGAAAGCGGGAAATGACTGAATAATTCCAGCGATTTTCTCCAGATAAAACCGCGGTTGGTGCCCCACTGATCATTAAATACCAGATAGGTGCCAAGACTTCCATAACGTGCGCCATGTCCAAGGATGTTGGCATCAGTCAGGAGAAGAAATACAGCCAGGAAGCCGAGTGCGACCAGAATTTTCCATGCCTTGAGAAAATGGGTTTCAGAGGAGAAAACGGTATGTTCTTTTTTAGTAAAGAAGTACCAAATAATGCCACTGATGATCCATAAACCAATCACAAGGAGAGGGAGACCTGGCAGGTTGACCAGAATCTTAAACAGGCTTTCCGGTCCACTGACTTTATCCGGAATGGTCTGACAGATAAGGTCAATGCATTGGATTACGGTTGCAAATGTAGCAAGGGTAATGAAATAGCGGATAATACCGGTCCTTTTGCGAAATACGATTAGGGGAAGAAATGCAAATAAGGCTCCAAGTGCCAGATATGCATTATCGCTGCTTCCGAGAATGATTGCAAAAAAGGATACGATCATACAGAAATAATACCAGATGCTGCTTCGCAGGCTTTTGGTAGTGGTAAACATAGCAGTTGCCAGACCCATGAATACGGAAACGTAGGCGGTATAACTGTTGATGTTACCGATCGTGGATACAAAAATGACAAACTGATCCTGTTTCATATGGGTGCGGAAATGTAGCAGGTCCATATAAAATGAATCGGAAATGCCGATCAGGCATACGGCCAGGCTGGCTGCAAGGAAACACTGGAACATCCAGGCCTTCATGTGCCAGAAGTGACTGACAATAAAATATAGTACAACGTACAGTGTGATCAGGAAGAGTCCGCTATAACGCCCCTCATTGCCCCAGAAAGACTCATAGAGGTATTCCGACTGCAGCGTTGAGATGACGGAAGCCAGCCAGAAAATAAAAACGGCCATATCCGCAATGGAAAAGGTGGATTTCCAGCAGTTTGGTTTTAATTTGCCAAAGAGCTCTTTGGCATGTGTTCCCTGAAACTCTTTGATATCAATGAAAAGCATGATGAGCCCGGCCAGTAAAAGTACGCCAAGCATGATAAGTACTGTAAGATAAAAGCACATGTACTTGGTTTCGAGAATGTCGAAATAGGAATTATGAACGACAAGTGGAAATACGGTTACCAGAACCAAAAGAAAAAAGCTGATGATGCCATTGGTAACCGAGGAACAGGTTTCGGAGAAACTGTCCGTTGGTAGTGTTACTCTATCTGTTGTCATGTTGCCTCCTTTGGAATCGTTATGATATTCTATTATTATAAGGGGTTTTACAATTGAAAACAACGGGAAAATCTTGTCTGTTTCCAGAATTACGTTTTTCTGACATTTGTATGAGGAAAGCGTCAGAGAATCTTCATATTTTAGGTAGTTGTGAAGAACCTTGTTTTATGATATGCTTTTCTATGTCAAAGAAAAGCAGCTGTAATCGTGGGGCTGCTTCTGAAATATGCAGGAATAGTTCTTTTCGGAGATGAACAGGACTTAAAAAATGAGAACAATAGTGGAGGTAAACTAATATGAGAAAGAAAGCACTTGTTATTGCCGCTGCAGCAGCACTTATGACTCTGTCTACTGGCATCACAGCATTTGCAGCTGGTTGGGTAAAAGAAGACACTACCTACGGAGTAAAGTGGAAATATGTATATGACAATGGAGACTGGCCATCTGGTAACTGGTTCACCGATCCGGACACACAGCTGGTTTATCATCTCGATCCGGACGGATATCGCATGACTGATACAACAGTAGAGGGCTTCTGGCTGGATTCCGATGGTGTTCGTCAGGAAAAGACGGAGGAGCAGATTGAGCGTGAGGCTAGAGAGAAAGCTCAGAAAGCTGCAAAACCGAACCCGGGCAAGAAAGTGGCTGCAGACAAAGTTGCAGGTATTGAGGCAAAAGAAAAGAAAGCAGCAAGCAGCACAACCCGTTCTGCATATATTTCCGAGTTAAAGACTATCATCAATACCATTTCCAGAGAATTAAATGCTGCCCGCACTGATAAAAACTCCGTTCAGCTGCTGACCACCGAGAATAACCTGGAAGTAGCACGTTATTTCCGTACCACATCCGGCGTAGACTTTTATCATTTCAGCATGTGGACCAGCAAGAAGGACAAAGCTCAGACGGTAGACTTCATGTACATGTACGATGCAGCTCCGGAAGCTGATCGTGAGTTATACAATACTGCATACGAGCAGACCGTAGTATCAATACTTGGTGAGACCGAGGGTAAAAAGCTGACCGACTACGTACAGAGCCAGCGTGAACAGGGCGTGGCCAAACTCGACAGCACCGGTACTACCGACACCGGCAACAGCTATACCATGAAGTACAGAAATAACCGTATCGATATCAGTGTAACCTGCAGCGAGGTTGTTCCGCAGGAGACCGAGGAAACAGAGACTGCAGCAGAAGCAAACTAAGTTTGTATTAAGTGCTAGCCAGTCATAATTTGGTGAGAATGAAGGGTGAAAAGCTTATAAATCAGGCTTTTCGCCCTTTCTTTATATATGATATAATAGTAGGAAAATCGCTATTTGCCTTGGTGTAATTACAGAGGTTATGACTCAGCAGGCCTTGCCGTCCGTGACGGCGAATTACCGGTTCAGGTGGTAAAAGCCAAAGGCCGGTTAAAAGTACTGGATGAGAAGACAGATGGCGGTGCCGCTTTACATGGTACCTGCGGCATTGGTCATACCCGCTGGGCAACCGACGGAGAACCTTCCGAGAACAATGCGCATCCGCATATTTCCGACGATGGAAATGTGACTGGTGT
>ENA-OOZN01001564-OOZN01001564.1-human-gut-metagenome-genome-assembly--contig:-NODE-1564-length-14759-cov-4.437840_pt1 | contig 14759 bp, 12 predicted proteins | sample MGYA00241187_ERZ501397 | MGnify/ENA primary metagenome ERZ501397 (study PRJEB25962, sample SAMEA2042921) | human gut metagenome | biome: human gut; feature: human-associated habitat; material: faeces... | reverse complement strand
TAAGCCCTTATAGGGCTCGTGCAAGCCACCCGTTTTACGGGTGGTCTTGACTTTTCTCTTAATACTGCCGCACCACGGCGACGACGCGGCCCAAGATCGTGCACTCGCGGCCGTCGATGGGCTGGTAGTCGGGGTTCGCGGGCATGAGCCAGACCTCGCTGCCCTTGCGCTTGAGCGTTTTGACCGTCGCCTCGTCACCAAGCAGCGCGACCACGATCTGCCCGTTCTGCGCGAGGTTCTGGCGGTGGACGACGACAAGGTCGTCCGGCAGGATGCCGACGCCGAGCATCGACTCGCCGCGCACACGCAGGGCGAAATACTCGTCATCGTGCCCGCCGGTGTCGAACGTCAGGTAGTCCTCGATGCACTCCTGCGCCAAAATCGGGTTACCGGCGGCAACATTGCCGAGGATCGGCACCTGACGGCGGCGCGGGGCAAGCTCGTCGATCTCGACGGGCTGCGGCGCAACGGGAACGGCCTGCAGCTGCTTTTTGAGCGTGATGGCACGGCCCTTGCCCGCGCTCTTCTCAATGAGCCCCATCTCCTGCAGGTGCTTGATATGGAAGTGGACCGTGGAGGGTGACTTGAGTCCCAGCGCCTCACCGACTTCGCGCACAGAGGGGGCATAGCCGTGTTCGGCGATGCTCTCTGCTATATAATCGTATACGCGCTGCTGCATTCTGGACAGTTTTTCCATCTTGTGCGCCCCTTCCAACATTTGTTCGAATTTATGATACCACATTTTTCCCGAAATGCAACATCTGTTTTAGGATTTTATGTCAATTTCGCGGCTTTTTTCTGCCGCGAAATTTTTTGATCTTTTTTGCGTCCGGCTATTGACAAATGCCGCTTGATGTATTATTGTACTAATTACTTAATACAGTGATACACAAGGAGGATCACTATGGACTGGAACTTCCGCAATGACCAGCCGATCTACTCCCAGCTGACACAGCGGTTGACGGAGGCCATTGTCTCCGGCATCTACGCGCCGGGAGAAAAGCTCCCCTCCGTGCGAGAGCTTGCGGTGGAGGCGGGCGTCAACCCCAACACGGTCCAGCGCGCGCTATCCGAGCTCGAACGCGACGGTCTGGTGTTTTCCCAGCGCACGGCGGGACGGTTCGTCACGGAAAATGAAAACATGATCACAAATGCCAAGCTCCGCATTGCGGACGAGCGCGTGGGAGAATTTCTCCACTCGATGAAAACGCTCGGCTGCACGAGAGACGAAGTCATCGCTCTCATTCAGGGAGCTAAGGAGGAGGAAGAATGAGTATTTTTGAATGCAAGGCGCTCACGAAAAATTACGGCGCCAAAACGGTGCTCGACAGCATCGATCTCACGATCGAACCCGGGCGCATCGTGGGCCTGCTCGGCCCCAACGGCAGCGGCAAGACGACGCTCATCAAGCTCGCCAACGGCCTTCTGACGCCGACGTCGGGCGAAATTCTGATCGCAGGCAAGGCCCCCTGCCGCGCAACGAAAGCCATCGTCTCGTACCTGCCCGACCGAAACACGCTGCCCGGCTGGATGAGCATCGCGCAGGCGCTTGACTACTACGGCGACTTTTATTCGGACTTCCGCCGCGGCGTGGCCGAAGCGATGCTGATGAACCTCGGCCTTGACCGCACACAGAAGATTAAGACGCTCTCCAAAGGCATGCGCGAGAAGACGCAGCTCATCCTGACGATGAGCCGCGACGCCAAGCTCTATCTCCTTGACGAGCCCATCGGCGGTGTGGACCCCGCGACGCGCGACTACATCCTGCGCACGATCATCGGCAACTACAGCGAGGACGCAGCGGTCATCATCTCCACACACCTGATCGCCGACGTCGAGCAGATCCTTGACGAGGTCGTGTTCCTGCGCGAGGGGCAGGTCATGCTCCACGAGAGCGTGGAGACCATTCGAGATGAAAAGGGCAAGAGCGTTGACGAGCTCTTCCGGGAGGTATTCAGATGCTGAGCAAACTGATCAAACATGAATTTCGCGCAACGAGCCGCATCATGTGGCCGGTCTTTCTTGGAATGCTGGCTCTGACGGCGCTGATGCGTTTTTCTCAGTTGCTCCTGAACGGCGGGCACATTCCCTGGCTCTTACAGCTCATCGGCGTACTGCTGGTCATCGGCTTTGTGATGGGCCTCTTTGCGCTGGCGTTTGCGCCGCTGGTGCTCTCCGCCGTCCGCTGGCGCGACCACGTGCTCAAGGATGAGGGTTACCTCACGCTTACGCTGCCGGTGAGCCTCCATCAGCTGCTCATCTCCAAGCTCATCGTTTCCGCCGTGTGGTATGCTGCGGCGTTCATCGTGGGACTTCTCTCGCTGCTGATTGCTGCCTCCGGCTGGAGCACTCTCCAGTATGTCCCCGATCTTTTCAATGATGTTTTCACAGCGTTCTTCGAAATGGAGGCCTCGCTGCGCAGTCACGCGCTGCTGATCGTCTTTGAGCTTTTCTGCAATTTCGTCTTTGCCGTTTCTGCCGCCGAGCTCGTGGTCTACGCCGCCTATTCCATCGGTTACAGCTTCAATAAGCGCAAGGAGCTGTGGACGGTCATCCTGATTCTCGTGTTCTTCCAGCTTGCGCAGTTCACCGCCATCGCCATGATCGGCCGGTTCATCCATACATGGATCTCACTGGACGCCAACACCCTGCCCACAGGCATCGAGCTGCTGCTCCTCTGGGGCATGCTCGGCGAACTTCTCTTCTGCGCGATCGGCTACGCCGTGACGTGGTACTTCACGACGAAAAAACTGAATCTCGAGTAACGCGTTTTCGAAAAAGCAGCCGCGAAAGGTCTCCGCTTTTCCGGCTGCTTTTTTGCGCCCTTCTTTCGGCAAAATTTCCCCAGGGGCGAAAATTATGTCAACCGTCAGCTTTTAACTCACTCGTTTGAAAGGAGTCATCTCATGCAAATCCTGACTGTTTCCGGTCTTCAAAAGACCTACACCACGCGCTTTGGCGGCAGCAAGGTCCAGGCGCTCAAAAATGTCAACTTCACCGTCGAATCCGGCGAGTATGTCGCCATCATGGGCGAGAGCGGCAGCGGCAAAACGACGCTTCTCAATATCCTCGCCGCGCTCGACAAGCCCACCGGCGGCACAGTGCTGCTCGGCGGCAAGAACCTCTCCGAGATTCCCGAAGAAACCGCCGCAGCCTTCCGCCGCGACAACTTAGGCTTTGTGTTTCAGGACTTCAGCCTGCTCGACACGTTCTCGCTCGAGGACAACATCTGCCTGCCGCTCGTGCTCGCGGGCAAGTCGCGCACGGAGATGCGCGACCGGCTCTCACCGCTCGCCTACGACCTCGGCATCGAGACGCTGCTCAAAAAGTACCCCTACGAGGTCTCCGGCGGACAGAAGCAGCGCGCCGCCGTCGCCCGCGCGCTCATCACCCGCCCACAGATCTTGCTGGCCGACGAGCCGACCGGCGCGCTCGATTCCCGCTCGACCGACGAGCTCTTGAAGCTCTTCGGCGAGATCAACGCCTCTGGCCAGACCATCGTGATGGTCACGCACTCTGTGCGCGCGGCGAGCTGCGCCTCGCGCGTGCTGTTCCTGCGCGACGGCGAGGTCTCGCTGGAGTTAAAGCGCGGCAAGGACACGGATTCCCAGTTCTACCAGCGCATCACCGACGCGCTCACGCAGCAGCAGACGGGAGGCGAATGCGCATGAAGCCCACCTTTTACCCCCGCCTTGCGTGGATGGGCATCAAAAAGAACGCAAGGCTCTACGTGCCCTATCTTCTCTCCTGCGCGTTCATGGCAGCGATGCTGTATATCATTGCGTACCTCGCCGTCACCCCCGCGCTCTATACGGTCAATGGCAAGGTGAACGGCTCCGGCACCTCTGCGGTCGCGATGACGATGAGCCTCGGCTCGTTCGTCGTATCGGTGTTCATCGCGCTGTTTCTCTTCTACACGAACAGCTTTCTCCTGCGTCGCCGCAAGAAGGAATTCGGCCTTTACAGCGTGCTCGGCATGGACCGCGGCGCACTCAGCGCCATTCTCTTCTGGGAGACACTTCTGGCCGCGGCGTTCACGCTGATCGCAGGGCTTGGCCTCGGCCTGCTGCTCTCCTATGTCTCGCAGTCCGCACTGCTGCGGCTTTTATCTCTCCCCGCCGCGGCTTTCACCGTGAGCCTTGCCGCCATCAAGCAGTGCGCCATCACGTTCATCGCCATCTTCGCACTGCTCTATGTGCGCGGTGTGCTGTCGCTGCGCCACGCACAGGGCGCGGCGCTTTTGAAGAGTGAAAACGTCGGCGAAAAGCCGCCGAAGTCGCAATGGCTGCTCGTCATCCCCGGCCTTGCGCTGCTGCTCGGCGCGTACTACATCGCCGCGACCATCAACGACCCCGTACAGGCGATGCTGCTCTTCTTCCTCGCGGTCATCATGGTCATTCTATCGACGTATCTTCTCTTCATCTCCGGCAGCGTGACGCTCTGCAAAACACTCCAGAAGGATGAAAACTTCTACTACAAAAAGCGCAACTTTGTTTCCCTCTCGTCGCTCACCTACCGCATGAAGCGAAACGGCGCGGGCCTCGCCTCCATTTGCATTCTCTCGACGATGGTGCTGGTGATGCTTGCCTCGACGGCGAGCCTCTATTTTGGCGCGGAGGACGCGATCAACACGCTTGCCGTCCAGAACCACTGGCATCCCACGGAAATGGCGGACGTCCGTGCGGAGTTCTTCTCGCTCTACGGCAGTCTCTTTTTCCTCGGCATTCTTTTAAGCGTGCTGTTCCTGTTCGCAACGCTCCTGATGCTCTACTACAAACAGGTCGTGGAGGGGTATGAGGATGCCTCGCGCTTTGCCATCATGCAGCGCGTGGGCATGACCAAGCGCGACATCCGTGAGAGCGTGAACGCGCAAATGCTGCTCATTTTCCTGCTGCCGCTTGCCGCGGCGGCGCTGCACCTCGCCTTCGCCCAGCCGATGGTCTGGCAGATCATGCAGCTGTTCGGCATCCAGAATCTCACGCTGTTTCTCGGCGTGACCGGCGCGGCGCTGCTTCTTTTCGCGCTGCTCTACTGCGCGATGTACCGTCTGACGTCGAATGCGTATTTCCGCATCGTCAGCACTGGCGGCGCCGCGGCGTGACGCGCTTTACTATATAGAGAACGGGACGGAAATGTTCATTTCCGTCCCGTTCTTCTTTTTCTCTTTTTACACCAGCAGACCGTATTTTTCGACCAGCGGCGCAAGGGCATCTTCGGTGAGATTTCCCTCGTACAAGGCTCTTCCCTGATAGGCGCGCAGGCCCGCTTCCAAAAGCTCCGCGTCGTCGCAGATAAGGCACAGCGGCTTTCTAAGCATGTACTGGTAGTCCGCCAGCGCGTCGACGTCCGCCCAGGACGTGAGCTTCAGCGCGACCATCGGCCATTCGTCATCCATCGCGTCGGAGAGCTTGTCCTCCAAATCGCCGTCCGCGGTCAGCACCGCGCCGTGCGTCGCATCGGCGGGCAGGAAGAAGGCTTCCTTCTCCGTTGCCGCGGGAAGAAGGTCAAGGCATTCCGGTGCGGGGCAAACGTATTCCGCGTCCTTGAGCGCTGCTTTCAGCGCGGCGATGTGCTCCTCCGTCGTGCCGCAGCAGCCGCCGAAGAGGGCCACACCTGCCTTGAGCATCTCGGGCACCAGCGCGACAAATTTCTCCGGCGGGCAGTTATACACGGCCTCGCCGTTCACAATCTCCGGCATGCCGGCGTTGGGCTTGGCGATCAGCGGCACGCGCGCGTATTTATGCAGGCGTTGGAGCTGCGGCAACATCTGCTCGGGGCCTGCCGAGCAGTTCAGGCCGAATGCGCTCACGCCCATGCCCTCCATCACGGAAAGCGCCGCGACCACGTCCGTACCGGAGAGGATCTTGCCGCTCTCATCGCAGGTAAAGGACACAAGGATGGGCTTTTTGCTCATGCTGCGCACGGCCAGCACCGCCGCACGCGCGTCGGTCAGCGTCATCATCGTCTCGATGACGTAGAGGTCGACGCCCGCCTGCTCAAGGCCCGCCGCCTGCTCGGTGTAAATGTCGACGAGCTCTTCAAACGACGCATCGCCGAGGGGGGCTAAAAAGCGGCCCGTGGGCGCGATATCGCCCGCGACCCATGCTTTTCCGTCCGCCGCCTGCTTCGAGAGCTGCGCGAGCGCTTTGTTCATCTCCTCCGTGCGGTTGAAGATGCCGCGCTCTTCGAGCTTCTGGCGGTTGCCGCCGAACGTCGGCGCGTAGAGCACATTCGAGCCGCTCGCCACATACTTGCGCTGAATTTCAAGGATGCTCTCGGGATGCTCGAGCACCCATTGCTCGGCGCTCATGTCGCCGGTGAAGCCGCGCTTTTGGAGCTCGGTGCCGGTCGCGCCGTCCAAAATCACGGGAAACTGCATTTCCATAGGGTTTTCCTCCATTAAAAATTCCTGTTCGGAACGATTTTCAAAATGTCAAACTGTCGGTGAACGCGCGGGAAAAGTCGTCGCGCCCGGAAAGCTCGAGATAGCGGCACTTTTCGGGAATCTCCGCGAGCTTTCGCCAGTTTTCCCCGTCGAGCGCCAGCATCGAAGCGCCCGCGAGCGCCGTGTTGCCAAGCGGCCTGATTTTACTAAGGCACGCGCGCGGCAGCATGCCGATGCGCACTACATTCTCGGGCGAGAGATAGTTGCCGAACCCGCCCGCGAGCTCCACGCTCGCAATGTCGTCCGCCGTCACGCCGCGCTGCTCGAGCAGCACCCGAATACCGCCTACCACCGCCGCCTTGGCAAGCTGCAGGTTGCGCACGTCGCGCGCCGTCAGGCTAACGGCCTTCGTCAGGTGGAAGACGCCGTTGCCCTGGCCATCCTCGGTCAGATAGCGGCGCATGTCCTCCGGCGCGTCCTGCGGCGGCAGAAGCCGCCCGCTTTCGTCGATCACGCCGCGGTCCAAAAGCACGGCGACGAGGTCGACCAATCCCGAGCCGCAGATGCCCTTCGCCTCGCCCCCGCCGACGATGTCGCAGAGGAATCCCCTATCGTAGTGCACATGGCTCACCGCGCCCGTGATGCCCGGCATGCCGCAGCTGATGCCCGCGCCCTCAAACGCTGGGCCCGAGGCGACCGCGCAGCAGAGCGCGCCGTTCTCATTTCCCAGTGCCATTTCGCCGTTCGTGCCGATATCGAGAAACAGCCGCAATTCCGGCTGCGTGAAAAACCCGTCCGCCATCAGTCCCGCCGTGATGTCGCCGCCGACATAGCCCGCGACGCACGGGGCAAATCGCACAGGGATCCCCGAAAGCGGCTTGCCCGCGCCGTCTTCAAACAACGTTTCCGGCTGAAACGGCGCGCGGGCAATGGACGCGACCTCGCGCCCGTCGAAAAGGTGCTGCATCACGGTATTGCCCGCAATGATGAGCTCCTTGACTTCATCCGTCTTCCGTCCGGCGGCGGAAAGTGTCCGCTCCAAAAGCGTCCCGACCTGCGCGCGGATACAGCGCGACAGCTCGCCGAGCCCGTCAGTCGCTTCCATCGTGTGCTGGATGCGGCTGATAACGTCCGCGCCGTAGGGCGCCTGCGCGTTCCAGTCCTGAGCCTGCGCGAGCAGCTTTCCGTCTGCGCGGTCGAAGAGCCGCAGCGCCACCGTCGTCGTACCGAGGTCGACTGCCGCGCCAAGGCCCGAGCGGCCCGCCTGCACCTTCGGCAGTGTGAGCGTGTCCGTCAGGATGACGCCGCGCATCGTCTCGGGCAGGTCGATCCAATCGCCGTCCTGCGCTTTCGTCTTGCAGGCAAGGCGCGGCACACCGTTCACCTTCACGCGGCATTTGCCGCAGCGGCCCTTGCCGCCGCAGGCTGCGGGGATGGAATATCCCGCCCGCCGCAGCGCGGAGAGCAGCGTCTCCCCTGCTTCGAACGGGACCGGCGTGATTTTCGCCCCCTGCTGAACTTGAATGCTTGACACGAACTTCCCCCACCCATATAATAGATAAATAATGTATAAATAGTATTTTATGCAGAAATAAATTCCCTTGTCAAGAGGCATTGCTTATGACAGACCTTCTCACCCTCGCCCGCGAGGTCGACTTTTCCCAGTGCGCAGCAGTGAATATGGATGCACTCGAGCCGCTCGAAGCCGTTCGCGACATGTGCAAAGCTGACCGCTGCGGCCGCTACGGCAAAAGCTGGAGCTGCCCGCCCGCCTGCAGCACACTCGAGCAGGCAAGGGCGCAGATTCAGCGCTATTCGCAGGGAATTTTAGTCCAGAGCACCGCGCAGCTCGAGGATGAATTTGATTACACCGGCATGACGGCGCTTTCGGAGGTGCACAAAAAGCGCTTTTTGACCTTCGCCCGCCAGGCGCGGCTCTTATATCCCCACTGTCTGCCGCTGACGGCGGGCACATGCACGCTCTGCCATACCTGCACCTATCCGGACCGTCCCTGTCGACATCCCAAGCAGAGGCTTTCTTCGATGGAGGCCTACGGACTGTTCGTCAGTGACGTCTGCGTCCGCTCAAACCTCGCCTACAACTATGGTCCCCGCACTTTGACCTACACAGCCTGCGTGCTGTATTGATGAAGGAGATCTTCCCCATGTCTACCCCGAAAGGAATTTTTCTTGAACTCATCAAGCCCGACGGCCAGCCCGAGCGTCAGCTCTGCCAGTATGAAGCGCTGCACATGTGCCTGACGGACCCTATCAACACCTATCTTCGCGGCAACCGCAAGCGCGGCTCCGTGAGCAAGGACCGTTGGGGCACGACCATCAGTTTTCCCGAGGACGCGCCCGGCCCTATCCCCGTCCACACACCGGAGCTGACGGTCTGTCCCGATGTGACGCACTGGAAGAACACCGTCCACGTCCCCGATCTGAGTGTCTGCTCCGAGGGCTGGGAGGAGTGCCGCACGCGCTCGCGCGCCGCCGCGGACGCCGAGGGCAAGCTCCTCGCCGGTTTCATGGGCACAGGCATTTTTGAGCAGTGCCACTTCCTCATGGGCTTTGAAGATACGCTGACCGCGCTCTACGAGCATCCCGACGAGATGCACGAGCTCATCGAGACGATCACGCAGTACCGTCTCGACTATGTCCGCCGCCTGATCGACGGCCTGCAGCCCGATGTCATCTTCTCCCACGATGACTGGGGCACGAAAAATGCCCTCTTTATGAAGCCCGACATGTGGCGCGAGTTTTTCAAGGAGCCCTACCGCCGCTTTTATGGCTACATCCGCTCGCGCGGCGTCATCGCCATCCACCACGCCGACTCGTACCTCGTCCCCATCGTGGACGACATGGCCGAGATCGGCATTCAGGTCTGGCAGGGTACACTGCCGGAAAACGACATTCCCGCCCTCCAGCGCCACTTAAGCGGCAAGCTCACGCTCATGGGCGGCTTCGGCGCGGCCATCGACCGTGCGGACGCGCAGCCCGATGAAATTCTCGCCTACGCAAGGGACGCGCTCGCGCGCTGCTGCCCCGGCGGGCACTTCATCCCCTCGATCACCTACGGCCTTGCCGGTACGGTCTTCCCGCACGTGGATCAGTACCTCGATCAGGCCGTGAACGAGTACAACGCTGGGCTGCACATTCCCGTCACGCCGCTCCCCGCCGTGCCGAAGCGTGAGATCAGTGAGGCAAAGGCCGAGACGGTGCAGGCCGCAACCTCCGCGCAGGAGTCCGCCGATGTGTTCGAGAACATCGCCCGCGCGCTCGAGCGCGGCCAGCAGAAAAAGCTGCTCACCCTCTGCCAGCAGGCGCTCGACGAGGGCTGCGGGCCGAGTGACATTCTCTCACGAGGGATGATCGTCGGCATGAACCGCCTCGGCGAGGCGTTCTCCGCCAACCGCGCGTTCGTTCCCGAAATGCTCATGGCCGCGCGCTGCATGTCCGCCGCCACGGAGCTTCTGAAGCCCCTGATGGTCGGTGAGGGCACCGAGCCCGTCGGCCGCGTGTGCCTCGGCACCGTGAAGGGCGACATGCACGACATCGGCAAAAACCTCGTCAAGATCATGATGGAGGGCAGCGGCATCGAGGTCTTTGACCTCGGCGTAGACACGTCGGCGGAGCAGTTCGTCAGCACCGCCGTGGAGAATCACTGCGGCGTGATTGCCTGCTCGTCGCTGCTGACCACCACGATGGGCGAAATGCGCGAGGTCGTCAAGCTCGTCCATGAGCGCGGCTTACAGAATCAGATCAAGGTCATGGTCGGCGGCGCGCCCATCAGCCAGAGCTTCTGCGACGAAATCGGCGCAGATTTCTACGGCGAGGACGCCGGTGCCTCCGCCCGTGAAGCCGTCGCCATCCTAAAAGCACAGAAGGCATCATAAACAATTACAATACATCAAAAAGGTCCCGTCCGAAGACGGGACCTTTTTTCTATGCATTCTGTTGTACGGTACGTGTCCTTACTTGCCCGCGTACTCGACCAGCATCTCGAAGAAGTTCAGGCAGGTCTCATAGTCGCACAGGGCCTTTTCGGGGGTCTTGGTGTAAAGCACGAACTTGCAGTCATTCTCGGGGTGGAACTGCACGCCGAGGCAGAAGGTCTTGTCCTGACGCTCGACCGCTTCAATGACTTCCACGCCGTCATACGTCGCCGTGCTGACGACGGTGAGGTTCGTGCCCTCAACGCCGCCGACCGCCTGGTGGTGCCAGGAGGAAACGTTCTTCAGCTCCGTGGAGCCGACGATCTTATAGAGCCACTTGGAGGCGTCCTTATTGATGGTCACATCGTGGCGGGCATAGGTGCGGTCAGGCGCGTCGGCCGGCATTCTGTGCGTATCGTTGTAGGTCTTCCCCTGCTCCTTATAGTAGTTGGGGATATCCTGGATGAACGTGCAGCCGGAGACGATGGACATCACCTGCTCGCCGCGGCAGACCGCGAACGTCGGCACGTCTTTTTCAAGGCAGTAGGCCATGAGCATGTAGTCGGAGATATCGCGCGTGGCGTTGATCTCTTCGCCCTCGTTCTTTTCCTTCTCGGGGACCTTGAACAGGGACGGGCTCACATCCTCGCCGCCGGTGAAGAAGACGCCGTCGATGGCCTGCATCACAGCGCCGACGTTGCTGGCCGTGAGATCCTTTTCCTTCACCTTGTCAGCGTATTCCTGCTTGAGCATGCCGCTCTCTTCGAGATACGCGGACTCGATCTTGCCCTCGGCATCGTACTTCACGGCCGTGCTCGTCACCTGATCGAGCTCGACGGGGATAGCGCCGACGGTCTTGAAGATCGTCTTGTGGGAGTCGTAATTCTGGCCGTTGTAGGACCAGCTGATGCCGATGACCGGCTTGTCCGCGATCGCCGCGGCATTCTTGAGCATCTGCTCGATCATCGCCGTCGTCACAGGCTTGGACGCCTCGTAGGTCAGGCCGTCCATCAGGCCGGACCAGACGGCCATATCGTCATAGTCCGCGGGCCAATCCTTCAGCAGCGCCTTGTCCAGACCGGTGCTGCGCAGGATCATCGCGGCCGCTTCCAACTGCGTAACGGCTGCGTCTGGCGCAAATGCGTCCTTGCTGACGCCGTTGACAATGCCCTTGGAGTAGGCGAGGTTGATCGCGCCTTCAAACTTGCTGCCCTCGGCAACATCCTTGAATGCGCTCGCATCCTTGGCGCTCACTTCCGCCTGTGCGGCGAGGCCCATGTTTTTGATGACCTCCTGCGTCACTTCGGCGCGGGTCATCGAAGCGGCGTTATCATCTGCGAAGGCGGTGACGGAGAGACTGAGCGCGAGAACAAGTGCCAGGATCAGGGACGTTGCTTTCAGAGACAATCTTTTCATACAAATTCTCCTTCGTTCGATATTGGGCGGCACGCGCATGCCGCTCTACCGCCATGATAACGAGGCAAAGTGAAAATAGCAAGTCCAAGTTGCGGCAAATTGCATTTTTAGCCACTGTATACAACCCATCGACCACTTTTTCCGTGTGATATGCACAATCGCTTTTCCGCTCTCGCATTTTCACTATTCAAGCCGCCGGCGTACGATTTTTGCCCCGCCCTTGTTTTTATGGGGCAATCACGGTATACTATAAAAATAAGCACCGTTCCCATTTCATCAGAAAGGAAATATTCTATGGATATCAAATTTTCCGGCTCGGACGCCGGCGGCTTTCAGTTCGACCCGAACGCCGCGCCCAAGCCCAAACGCGAGCGCAAGCCCCGCAAGTCGATCGGCAGCAAGGGCGGCCGCATCGCGGTCAACACGCTCGTCACGCTGCTTGTCGGCGCAGTCTTCTTCTACGTGCAGATGCCCGCCATCAACCTGCATGCCGAAGAGTTCTACGGTTTCGTGCTGCTGCTTTGCGTCACGTACTGCATCTGCGCGCTCTTCACCTCCGGCTTTCAGGGCACGGGGGCCAAGGGCTACTTCACGTTCGTCAAAAAGCAGTGCACGGTGCCCTTCTTTGTCGTGGCGGCGCTCATCGTCACGGCGCTCGTCGGCGCGCTGACGTCGTGGGTCGTGCTGCGGGCCAAGAACTATCAGGCGCTGCTGCCGATCGAGAGCGGCAGCTTTGCAAGCGAAATTGAAGAGGTCTCGTATGACCGCATCCCGATGCTCGACCGCGACAGCGCCGAAAAGCTCGGCGACCGCAAGCTCGGCGAACTGGCCGACATGGTCTCGCAGTTCGAGGTCGCGGAAAACTACACGCAGATCAACTACCATGGCCGCCCCGTGCGCGTCACGCCGCTGCGCTACGGCGACATCATCAAGTGGTTCAACAACCGTTCGGAGGGGCTGCCCGCCTACCTCATCATCGACATGGTCACGCAGAACGTCGAGGTCGTGCGTTTGGATGACGGCATGAAGTACACGACCGCCGAGCATTTCTCCCGCAACCTCTACCGCCACCTGCGCTTTGCGTACCCGACCTATATGTTTGAAGAGCCGGTCTTCGAGATCGACGAGGACGGCACGCCCTACTGGGTCTGCGCCAAGAAGGAAAAGACCATCGGCCTGTTCGGCGGCACGGACAACCACGGCGCGGTGCTCGTCAACGCCATCACGGGCGAGAGCGAATACTATGAAGAGCCGCCCGCATGGGTCGATCACGTCTACTCTGCTGAGCTCATCATCGAGCAGTATGACTACTACGGCATGTATCACAACGGCTTCTGGAACTCCATCTTCGGCCAGCGCGACGTGACGGTCACGACCGACGGCTACAACTACCTTGCTGAAGGTGACGACGTTTACCTCTACACGGGTGTGACGAGCGTCGGCGGCGACGAGAGCAACATCGGCTTCCTGCTCTCCAACCAGCGCACGAAGGAGACGAAATACTATCCCTGCGCGGGCGCGACGGAGTACAGCGCCATGGACAGCGCCGAGGGTCAGGTGCAGAACCTTCGCTATAACGCGACGTTCCCGCTGCTTTTGAACGTCGCCGAGCAGCCGACGTACTTCATGGCGCTCAAGGACGCGAGCGAGCTCGTCAAGATGTACGCGATGGTCAATGTCAACCAGTACCAGATCGTCGCCACCGGCGCGACGCTCGCCGACTGCGAGGCAAACTACCGTCAAATGCTGCTCAAAAATAACCTCATCTCCGACGATCAGGGCTCCATCGACGTCACGCCGAGCGATTATAAGAGCGTCGAGGGCACGATCGCCGAGATCCGCACGGCGGTCGTAGATGGCAACAGCATCTACTTCCTGCGCTTTGACGGCGAGAGCGCCTTCTCCGTGCGCATGAGCGCGGCTGAGGTCGCCTATGCGCCGCTGCTGAACGTCGGCGACCGCGTGTGCGTCTACTACCGCGACGGCTACGTCACGGAAAACTGGATCGAAGCGTCCGACGTCGAGCTGCTGGATGGCAGCGCCCAGAGCGCACCGCCCGTAGAAACCAGCGTTTCGACTGAGGACAGCGCGGATCCCGTCGAAAACGCACAGGAAATGCCGTAAAGCGGCGGCAAAGCACTTTCTATTACAAATTTTGATAGGGGTGGCGACACCCCTATCTCTTTTTGGAATGCATTGCACAAAAATGCAAGATTATGAGCAGTTTTTCTCGATAAAATAACCGCTTTGAAAGTTGGCTTGCATCAATCTAATATGTTTTATTAAAAAAGTTAAAGTTTTTTGCCAAATTTTCTGCTAAATGCACAAAAAGTTAGAAAGAATTTCTTGCACAGCGCCAATAGCGTTTTGCTTGAGAATTTTTTCCTTTGGTGATAAACTCATAGACAAGATGGCTGAACCATCAAGCCCTGGTTTTCAGGGTAATTTTAGAGGAGGCTACTTATCATGAACGCTTACATTGAGAGAGTTCTTGCCGAGACCAAGGCCAAGAACGCGAATGAGCCCGAATTCCTGCAGACCGTCGAAGAAGTCCTGTCTTCCCTCGAGCCGGTCATCAACGCCCACCCCGAGTACGAGAAGGCCTGCCTGCTTGAGCGCATGGTCGAGCCCGAGCGCACCATCGAGTTCCGTGTTGTCTGGATGGACGATAACCTTCAGTATCACGTCAACCGTGGTTACCGCGTGCAGTACAACGCGGCCCTCGGCCCCTACAAGGGCGGCCTGCGTTTCGCTTCCAACGTTAACCTTTCCATCATCAAGTTCCTCGGCTTCGAGCAGACCTTCAAGGATGCTCTGACCTGCCTGCCCATCGGCGGTGCCAAGGGCGGTTCCGACTTCTCCCCCATCGGCCGCAGCGACGGCGAAGTCATGCGCTTCTGCCAGGCTTTCATGACCGAGTTCCATCGTCACATCGGTCAGGACATCGACTGCCCCGCTGGTGACGTTGGTGTCGGCGGCCGCGAGGGCGGTTATCTGTACGGCCAGTATCGCCGCATCGTCGG
>ENA-OOZN01001559-OOZN01001559.1-human-gut-metagenome-genome-assembly--contig:-NODE-1559-length-14803-cov-4.971657_pt1 | contig 14803 bp, 10 predicted proteins | sample MGYA00241187_ERZ501397 | MGnify/ENA primary metagenome ERZ501397 (study PRJEB25962, sample SAMEA2042921) | human gut metagenome | biome: human gut; feature: human-associated habitat; material: faeces... | reverse complement strand
CCTGACCGGCTTCGGCGGCCAGTTCAGCACCATTTGGAAGAAGAACTACACCGATAATGTGACCGATGAGTCCACTGGCGCTCAGAAGTTCGGCTACGGCGCTCTGGGCGTTGTGAACAGCATCCTGAACGTTGCTGGCAACCTGGCTGCTATCTACAACCTGGGCTTCGGCACCGCTAAGAACATCGTTGGCGAGGGCGTCTACAAAGCTTAAGTAATCAGCTTGACTGATAGGCTCATGCTTGCGTGACTGTACCCCTAGGGGTGCAGGGAACATACTAGCATAATAACACCCCCGTAGGCTTATGCCTGCGGGGGTGTTTTTTTATCCCTTCCGTCTCGCTGCGCTCGCCAGCTCCTCCAATAGGGACGCCTTTTGCACTGCCGGAAAGTTTGCTATCACCGCCCAAAGCCGTCCCCTTGGACAGACTCTCCCCGGCCGGGGAGAGATGTCGCGTTAGCGACAGAGAGGGGAAGCTGGCACGCGAAGCGTGACTGAGAGGGTATCAAAAGGGTGCGTAAAACGGCTTCGAAACGCGCACCTGCGCTGTGCCCCGCGTCAGCTCCCGGAGCTGTTCCAGCAAAGGCGGCTCCGTGCCTTCGGGCATCTGCCAGCGCAGGGTCACGCGGTCGGTGAACTGGGGGTCTGCAAGCTTCGCCCCCGCCCCGTTGATGAGCAGAGCCGCCCGCTCATAGAGCGAGTAGTCCACCGTGACTTCCAGCTCCACCACGCTGCGCACCGTGACGACCTCGGCGGCTTCCAGCGCACGGGCCGTGGCGGTGGTGTAGGCACGGACAAGGCCGCCCGTGCCCAGCAGCACGCCGCCGAAGTACCGGGTGACCACCACGATCAGGTCGGTCAGGCCGCTGTGCTGCAGCACCTCCAGCGCAGGGGTGCCGGCCGTCTTGGCGGGCTCGCCGTCGTCGGAATAGCGCTCCCGGTTGCCCTCCCGCAGACGGTAAGCGTACACGTTGTGCCGCGCCGTGCGGTTGGCCGCCCGCACCTGCTCCAGAAAGGCCACGGCCTTTTCCTCACTGTCTGCAAACGAGAGCTGCGCAATGAAGCGGCTCTTCTTCTCTTCGTATTCGCCGATGGCTGTGCCCCGGACGGTGCGGTAATCCTCCACGCTGGTTCCTCCTGTTTTCTGCAATTGGTCAAGTTTAGTATAGCATAAATCCGCACAAAGAAAAAGCCCGGCACGAGCGGATGCTCGTGCCGGACCTTCCCCGGATTTATTTGAAGCACGGAGATATCATTTTGAAGAAGCTCTTATCAGACGAAGAGCTGCACCCACTGGTGGCCCCAAGCGGAAGTGGCATCGAAGTAGTAGCCAACGCCCATCTCGGTAGCGGAGGGGTTCAGAATGTTTGCACGGTGGCTGTCGGAAGCCATCCAAGAGTCGAACACTTCCTGAGCAGAAGCTTCGCCCCAGCCGATGTTCTCGCCTTCGCCCTCGCCGGTCTGCTTGACGCCATACTCACCCAGAACGGTGAAGCAGTTGGTGCCATCGGGGCGGGTGTGGGAAGCGGTCTTTGCAACTTCCTGTGCGCGCTTCTCAGCGGCTGCGTTCAGGTTTGCATCGCCCAGAGTCAGAGCGGAGAGGCCGTTCTTGGTGCGCTCGTTGTTCACCAGAGTCAGGAGCTCCTGCGCGAACTGGTTGTTGCTGGTGTTGGGAGCGTAGGTGAAGATCATGACCCAGTAGTTGCCGTACTCGCCGCCTTCGTAGTAGCCGATGCCAACGTGGGTGGCGTCCTTGCTCATCATGCGGGCACGGAAGAAATCGTAACGGTTCCAAGTTTCGAAGACATCTTCAGCGGAATCGGAAGCTGCCCAGTAGTTCTCGCCAACTTCGATCTCGTTGACGCCGTACTCAGCGAGGACGGTGAACTCGCGGGTGCCATTGGGGCGGTTGTAGGAGTAGTTGGTTGCCAGCTCTTCGGCGCGGGCCTGAGCGGCCGCGTTCAGCTCGGTGCTGCCGATGGTCAGAGGAGCGATGCCATTGGCTGCGCGCTCGTTGTTGATGAGGCTCAGCAGCTCGGCGCCATTGGAAGTTGCAGCGTGTGCGGGCATTGCCATGACCATCATCAGGCAGAACATTGCAGCGCACAGGAGCAGGTTCTTCAGGACGTTTTTCGTAGTGTTACGCATCGTATTACCCTCTTTTGAGTGACCCTACGAAAAAAGGTGTCGATCTACCAAAACACACTCGGCAAATCGACACCTAGTATTCCTAGATGGAGGTCGCTCAAAGGGCGGGCACTGCGTGTCCGTTTTGAGAAGCAACTGGCTGCCATTTTACAGGCCCTATAGCTTTGCGTCACAGCCTTTCGACTGCTTTGCCGAGAATATTCAGTTTTGACGTCCTTCTTCCGTAAGAGAAGAATTATAATGAAAAAAGGTGTTGATCTGCTGATACACTCGGCAAATCAACACCTGAAATTCAGATGAAGGTCACTCGACATTCCACATGGTTGTGTTCTGTCGGAGAAGCAACTGGCTACCATTTTACAGGCCCTATAGCTTTGCGTCACAGTCTTTCGACTGCTTTGCCGAGGATATTCAATTCAGAAAACCTTTTCTGCAGTCCGTAGGCTTTCTTTCGTCCGCCTCCGTTCTGCGGCTCTATGTTACCACATCCCACCTTCCCTGTCAACACTCTGCGACAGCTTTTTTCAAAATTTTTCCGCTTTCTGTTTTCGACAGCCGTTTTCCGGTTCTTATACCTATTATAATGGCCGAATCCCTTGCCAAGGCCCTGCCGCAGTGGTAAAATGAAAATGAGATATCAAGCGTATGATTTTCGACATTTTTCGAAGGAGATTTACATATGGAGTGTACCACTCTGCAGGAGGATGTCCTCTACTCCCAGAACACCTCCAAGCTGACCCCCGAAAGCATCGCCGCCATCCAGAACACCGTCCAGCGCAGCCAGCCGGTCGGCGTAGTGGCAGGCCTGTATGATGAAGCGCTCACCATCACGGATGTGAGCGGTTTCTTTTTGAAAAACCTCGGTTACGAATACGAAGATTTCTGCCGTGTCACCGGCTGTTCGCTCCGGGCGCTGTTCTACGGCGAGAACCAGAGCTTTCTGGCGCCGGAGCGCTGGCCCCTCATCACCGCAGACGGCGACGGCCAGCTGCTGACAAAGGACGGCGTGCCCATTTTTGCACGGCTGTACAAAATGGACTCCACCAACAGCGACGGCGCCCCCATTTGGATCCTTTCCGCCCAGATGGACTGGGTCCGCCAGAACCTCCACCTCGTCAACAGCGTCATGCGCTCCGGCATATGGTACATCGACTGTGACCACGCCGGTTCCCCCACCGGCGTGGTCTACAGCCACGAGTTCCGCCGGATGCTGGGCTACCACGACGTTCTGGATTTTCCCAACACGCTGGACGCTTGGTCTGCCCTCATCCACCCGGATGACCGGGACCCGGTGCTGGCCGCACTGGATCGCGCCCTCTCTGATCGGACCGGTGCCAGCCCCTACGATGTCGAGTACCGGATGCGTCTGCCCGACGGCCATTATGAGTGGTTCCGGGACAGCGCCGAGGCCAGCCGCCGCCTGAACGGCACCATCCGCCGCTTCGTGGGCGTTTTCGTCAATGTGGACAAGGAGAAAAAGGCGGAACTTCTCGTCAAAAAGAGCGAGGCCTTCCACCGCGCCTACACGGAATCCAACCTCTGCGAATATTACGTCGATCTCCAGACCGATCATTTCGACCCCCTCAAGGAGGCTCCCTCCTTTCTGAGCGCCTTCGAGCAGCCCTCGTGGGATGCGCTGGTCTGCTCCTACCGCGACCGCTTCATTGCGCCCGCAGACCGGGACGCCGTGGCCATGATCTTTGACCGCAGCTACATCACCGAGCGCTTCCGGCAGAAACGCCCGGAGTTGAGCTTTGAGTGCCGCCTCCAGCTGAACGGCGAGGAACGCTGGGTGCGGAACGTCGTCATGCCCGGCGAGACCGCCGGAGACCCCCGCTATGCCATCGTCTTCATCCGCGACATCACCGACTCCAAAAAGGAGGCCGCCCAGATCGCCGCGCTGACCCAGCAGAACAAGGCCATGGACATGCTGCTGCAAAGCACGGTCAAGCTCGTGGATCGGTACTTCCTGTGCAACCTTTCCACGGATGAATACACGTTCTACAACATGCTCTCCGCCGCCAGCCGCCCTTCCAGCGGCTGCTACCACGACCTTGTGGCCTACTTCCTCGCGCAGTTCCAGCCCATCGGCGGCGAACGGACGTTGGAAGAAAGCCTCTCCCCCGCTCACCTGCGCCAGCAGCTCCGCACCCCGGACGACATCTACCGCTTCGAGTACAGCACCAAAGATGAGACCCAGTTCAAGACCATGGCCATTCTGCCCGTCTCGTGGAAGGACGGCGTGGTGGAACAGGCCCTCTTCGTCGCACAGGATGTCACGCAGGAAAAGAAGACAGAGATCGCCTCCCGCAAGGCCCTCAAGGATGCTTACGACGCGGCCAACCGCGCCAATCGCGCCAAGACCGAGTTCCTTTCCAACATGAGCCACGACATCCGCACCCCCATGAACGCCATCGTCGGCATGACAGCCATTGCCGGGGCCAACATCAACAACCCGGAGCGGGTGGCCGATTGTCTGGGGAAGATCACCCAGTCCAGCCACCATCTGCTCGGCCTGATCAACGAAGTGCTGGATATGTCCCGCATTGAGAGCGGCAAGGTCGTGCTCAACGAGGAAGCCTTCAATCTGGCCGAACTGGTGGACGACCTCATCGGCATCAACAAGGGCAGCATCGCCGCCCACGGCCACAGCCTCGATGTCCACCTGCACAAGCTGGAACATGAGGACGTCTACGGCGACAGTCTGCGCATCCAGCAAGTCATCACCAACATCCTCAGCAACGCCATCAAGTACACCCCGGACGGCGGCCACATCGTCTTTTCCATCGCCGAGCAGCCGACCCACTCCCCCGGCGTAGGCTGCTACCAGTTCACCGTGAAAGACAACGGCATCGGCATGACGCCGGAGTTCCAGAAGATCCTGTTCGAGCCTTTCACCCGCGCGGACGACAAGCGCACCACCAAAATTCAGGGCACCGGCCTCGGCATGGCCATCGCCCAGAACGCCGTGAACATGATGAACGGCACCATCGACGTAGAAAGCGAGCTGGGCAAAGGCAGCAAGTTCACCGTGACCATCTTCCTGAAGCTGCAAAACCGTTCCACCGAGCAGATCGACGAGCTGGTCCATCTGCCGGTCCTCGTGGTGGATGACGATGTGCTGTGCTGCGAGAGCACGGTGGAGATGCTGCAGGAAGTGGGTATCGACGGCGAGTGGACCACCTCCGGCGAGGAAGCCGTCGCCCGCGCCGCGGCCCGCCACGAGGCACACAACGATTACTTCGCCGTCCTCGTGGACTGGAAGATGCCGGGCATGAACGGCGTCGAGTTGACCCGGTGCATCCGGCAGAAGCTCGGCAAAGCACTGCCCATCATCGTGCTGACGGCCTATGACTACACGGATATCGAGGACGAGGCCCGCACCGCCGGGGTCAACGACTTCATTACAAAGCCGCTCTTCCGCTCCCGCCTGACCGCTGCGCTGAAAAATCTCGTGGCGGGCAAACCGAACGCCGCCGACCGGAACGAACTGGACGAGCTGGCCCACTGCGATTACACTGGCAAGCGCATCCTTCTGGTGGAGGACAACGAGCTGAACCGCGAGATCGCCAAGGAGATCATCGGGATGACCGGCGTCTCCATCGAGTGTGCCGAAAACGGCCGGGAGGCCGTAGAAAAGTTCACAGCAGCCCCCGTCGGCTATTACGATCTGATCTTCATGGACATCCAGATGCCGCTGATGAACGGCTACGAGACCACCGCCGCCATCCGGGCTCAGACGCTCCACGGCGGGCAGAGCATCCCCATCGTTGCCATGACGGCCAACGCCTTTGCCGAGGATGTCGTCCTCTCCCGCAATGCGGGCATGAACGATCACATCGCAAAACCCCTCGACCTGAACAAGCTGAACGACGTGTTGCGGCAATGGCTGTGATCGCTTGCGTTTTTCTCGTGTGTGTGCTATACTTTCTAGCGAACTGAATAGAAAACAGTCGGTGCGTTTCGTCATTTTGCTGATAAGCGAAGGGCAGAAACGTTAAAAGGGAAGCGGGTGCACAATCCCGCACGATCTCGTCACTGTGATAAGGGAGTCCCCCGTCCGGGTGCTTTGGGCACCGGTCACTGGAGCATCTGCTCCGGGAAGGCGGCGGAGGGCGGTGATCTTTCAGTCAGGAAACCTGCCGGTTGTTGGTACGGGAGCGTATGCTCCAAATCACGAGGAATTGGTTGTACCCAAAAAGCCTGAATCACTGGAAAGGGTCCTTTTTGTTTTGCCATCCCGCAAACAAAAGGGGCCTTTTTGTTTGGTCAGGTTCTCTTTCCTGTACCCTTCTGTCCGGTTCGAACGAATGTATCCAAAACAGGAAAGGAACACAGAACATGAGAAAACGCACGATCCACAAGGCGGCGGCCGCTCTGACCGCCCTCGCCCTCTGCGCCGGTGCGCTCACCGGCTGCGGCGGGTCTGCATCCAGCACCGCTGCTTCCAGCGTGGCAAGCTCTGCCGCCGCATCCAGCGAAGTTTCCAGTGAGGAGGCAGATGAATTGGCTGCAAAGAACGTTGCCGATCTGATCGACGCCATCTATGTGCAGGAGCGCAACGACAACACCGACGAGCAGTGCGCTGCCGCCAAGGCCGCTTGGGACGCTCTGACCGACGCACAGAAGGAGCTGGTCGAGGGCGAAGAGGCCGACCCCGATTACTTTGGCCGCGACACCGGCGATGCCTCCAAGGACGACAGCCGCAACGAGGACAACATCGGCGAGAATGAACTGCTGGTGGTCTCCTTCGGCACCTCCTTCAACGACAGCCGCGTGGCCGACATCAAGGGCATCGAGGATGCTCTGCAGGAAGCTTACCCGGATTGGTCGGTCCGCCGTGCCTTCACCGCCCAGATCATCATCAACCATGTGCAGGCCCGTGACGGCGAGAAGATCGACAACATGCAGCAGGCCATGGACCGCGCTGTGGCCAACGGCGTGAAGAACCTCGTGGTCCAGCCCACCCACCTGATGCACGGCGCCGAGTACGACGAGATGATGGAGATGATCGACTCCTACCGCGACAAGTTCGAATCCGTCGCCGTGGCAGAGCCCCTGCTGGGCGAGGTCGGTTCCGACGCTGCCGTCATCAACGCTGATAAGGAAGCCGTTGCCAAGGCTGTGACCGCCGCTGCCGTGAAGGAAGCCGGTTACGACAGCCTCGACGCCGCTGCTGCCGACGGTGTGGCCTTCGTCTTCATGGGCCACGGCACCTCTCACACCGCAAAGGTCAGCTACAGCCAGATGCAGACCACCATGGGCACCCTCGGCTGCAACAACGTCTTCATCGGCACCGTCGAAGGCGAGCCGGAGGAGACTGCTTGTGAGAACGTGATCGAAGCCGTCAAGGCTGCCGGTTACACCAAGGTCGTCCTGCGCCCGCTGATGGTCGTTGCCGGTGACCACGCCAACAACGATATGGCCGGTGAGGACGCCGATTCTTGGCTGAGCCAGTTCAAGGCCGCCGGTGCCTTCGACTCCATCGACTGCCAGATCAATGGTCTGGGTGAGATCGACGACATCCAGCAGCTCTACATTGCCCACACCAAAGCCGCCATTGATTCCCTGAACGGCTAATATTCCGTATTTCATTGCCCGAAGGGAGAGATCTTTTCGGGCAATTTTTTATGGGAGCCGCCCCCGCATGAGGAGGAGACCCCCACCATCTGAAATTTTGATTTTTTGAGGTATTTGATCGATGCGCTGCAAACAGTTTCTTTCGCTTTCCGCTGCAACCCTGATTCTGGCCGCCGCCCTCACCGGCTGCGGTGCTTCTTCCTCCATCGCAAGCTCCGCCGCGGCCTCGGAGGTCTCTTCTTCCGTGGCAGCGACCTCGGAGGCTGCTTCGGAGGCCGCTGCCACCCTGCCGGACGGCGTCTACACTGCCGACTTCGAGACCGACAGCAGCATGGTCCACGCCAACGAAGCCTGTGACGGCAAGGGCACCCTGACCGTGAAGGACGGCCAGATGACCTTCCACGTCAGCCTCGCTTCCAAGAAGATCGTCAACCTGTATCTGGGCAGTGCGGCCGATGCCGACGCCAACAAGGCCGACTGGCTGCTCCCCACCACCGACACGGTCACCTACTCCGACGGCACCACCGAAGAGGTGTACGGCTACGATATCCCCCTGACCGCCGTAGACGAGGACTTTGCCCTCGCCATCCTCGGCACCAAGGGCAAGTGGTACGACCACACCGTCAGCGTCCGCAACGCAGAGCCCAAGGCCGAAGAGGCCGCGGAGACCCCTGCGGACGGCCAGTACAGCGTCAATGTCGTGCTGGAGGGCGGTTCCGGCCGCGCCAGCGTGGACAACCCCGCTGCCCTGACCGTCGCGGACGGCAGGATGACCGCTGCGATCGTCTGGAGCAGCCCCAACTACGATTATATGATCGTGGACGGCCAGAAGTATCTGCCCACCAACACCGAGGGCAACTCCACCTTTGAGATCCCCGTGGCTGCGCTGGGCACTCCCCTCTCCGTCGTGGCGGATACCGTTGCCATGAGCACCCCCCACGAGATCGAGTACACCCTGACCTTTACCCTGAACTGATATGATCTCACGTCGCAATTTTCTGAAAGCCCTTCCCGCCTCTGCCCTTCTGCTCAGCAGCTGCGCAGCGCAGTCCGCCCCCGCCAATACGGACAAGCTGGTATTCAGCCACAGCTACCCGCTGGACTACGCGGCCCAGTTCACAGCCGACTGCTACGAGGGGGGCTATACCCTGCTCTCCCTCCCCGATTCGGATCAGAAGTTCCTTGTCGTTCCGGAGGATGCCGCCGAAGTGGACGCCCTCCCCGACGGCGTGACCGTCCTGCGCCAGCCGGTGCAGAACATTTACCTCGTCTCTACATCGGTCATGGATCTGTTCATCCACCTCGATGCGCTGGACACGATCACTCTTTCCGGCACCAAAGCCGAGGGCTGGTACCTCGACGAGGCCAAAAACGCCATGGAAGCCGGGCGCATCGCCTACGCGGGCAAGTACAGCGCCCCGGACTACGAGCAGATTTTAGCCGCCAATTGCAGCCTCGCCATTGAGAACACCATGATCTTCCACACCCCGGAGGTCAAGGAGCAGTTGGAACGGTTCGGCATCCCGGCGCTGGTGGAACGCTCCAGCTACGAGAGCGGCCCCCTCGCCCGGATGGAGTGGATCAAATTCTGGGGCATCCTGCTGGGCAAAGAGGAGCTGGCCGAGCAGTTGTTCGCCGCACAGACCCAGCGCATCGCCGTGCTGGCCGACCAAGCGCCCACCGGCAAGACCTGCGCCTTTTTCTCCATCACGGCCAACGACCTCGCCAATGTCCGTAAGGGCGGCGACTATGTGGCCCAGATGATCGAACTGGCTGGCGGCGATTACGTCTTTTCCGACCTGACCGACAGCGGCAACAGCCTTTCCACCATGAACCTCCCGCTGGAAGATTTCTACGCCGGGGCCAAGGATGCCGACGTGCTGCTCTACAACAGCACCATTGAGGGCGTCGTCCTCACCATCGACGAGCTGGTGGCCAAGTGCCCCCTGCTGGCCGAGTTCAAGGCCGTGCAGAACGGCGATGTCTGGTGCACCACCCAGAGCTTTTTCCAGCAGAGCATGGAGCTGGCCGATTTCGTGGTGGACCTCCACCGCGTCCTGACCGAAGATGCCCCCGCCGACCTGCAATTCCTCACCCATGTGACCTGACGAAAGGAGCCGCTCATGACAAGCCAAAAACGCCTTGCCGCAGCCTATCTGCTTCTGGCGTTCCTGTTGGTGATCCTCTTCGCCGCGAACATCTTCTGGGGCAGCGTGGCGCTGACGCCGGGGGCCGTGGTCTCGGCACTGCTGGGCCGCGGGCAGGACGCCCTGTCCGTCGGCATCATCACCCAGCTCCGCCTTCCCCGCGCGGTCATGGTCGTGCTGCTGGGGGCGGCGCTTTCGGCGGCGGGCTACCTGCTCCAGACCTTTTTCGCCAACCCCATCGCGGGTCCCTTCGTCATGGGCATCTCCAGCGGGGCCAAGCTGGCCGTGGCGCTGGTCATGGTGATCTTCCTGAACCGGGGGCTGCTGACCAATTCCGTCACCCTCATCCTCGCCGCCTTTGCGGGGGCCATGGCCGCCATGGCCTTTGTGCTGGCCGTGGCACGCCGGGTGCAGCGGATGAGCATCCTCGTCATCTGCGGCATCATGATCGGTTACATCTGTTCCGCCATCACCGAATTCGTGGTGGCCTTTGCGCAGGATTCGAACATCGTCAACCTCCACAACTGGTCGCAGGGCAGCTTTTCCGGTATGACGTGGGGCAACGTCCGGGCCGCCGCCTTGGTGGTACTGCCCGTGCTGGCGGCGGCGTTCTGCCTTTCGAAGCCCATGTCCGCCTACCAGATGGGGGAAGCCTATGCCCAGAGCGTCGGGGTCAACGTCAAGCGGTTTTCCCGCGCATTGGTTCTGCTTTCCAGCTTGCTGGCCGCCTGTGTCACCGCCTTTGCCGGGCCCATCTCCTTTGTGGGCATTGCGGTACCCCACCTCGTCAAGCAGCTGCTGGGCAGCGCAAAGCCGCTCTATGTCCTGCCGGGGTGCTGCCTCGGCGGCGCGGCGTTCTGTCTGCTCTGTGACCTCATCGCCCGCAGCCTGTTCGCCCCCACCGAGCTTTCCATCAGCGCGGTGACAGCGGTGTTCGGCGCGCCGGTGGTCATCGGGCTGCTCGTCCGCCGGGATCGGGAGGGCGCACGATGAACGATTTTTTCTGCGAAACGCAAAATTTAGCCATCGGCTACGGCAAAGCACCGCTGGCCGAGGCCATCGCCCTCGGCGTCCGGCGCGGGCAGATCCTGACCCTCATCGGCCCGAACGGCGCGGGCAAATCCACGCTGCTCAAAACGTTGGCCGGGCAGTTGGCCCCCCTCGGCGGCACCGTGCTGCTGGGCGGCCAAGACCTTGCCGCCTACACCGGCACTGCCCGCGCACAGCGGCTGGCCCTGATGCTCCCCCACACCCGCCGCACCGAGCTGACCACCTGTTTCGAGTTTGCGGCGGCGGGCCGCATCCCCTACACCGGACGGCTGGGCGTCCTTTCCGAAGCGGACAAACAGGCCGTGCGGGACGCCCTTGCGCTGGTGGGGGCTTCCCACCTTGCCGACCGGGACTTCAACTGCATCAGCGACGGCCAGCGCCAGCGCATCCTGCTGGCCCGCGCCATCTGCCAGCAGCCGGAGATCCTCCTGCTGGACGAACCCACCTCGTTTCTGGACATCAAGGGCAAGATCGAGCTGCTGACCATCCTGCAAAAGCTGGCCCACCAGCAGCACCTTGCCGTCATCGTCAGTCTGCACGAGCTGGACATGGCCCAGAAGATCGCGGATGCAGTGGTCTGCGTCTCACCGCAGGGCGTTTCCGGCGTGCTGACGGCCAAAGAAGCCTTTGCGCCGGAGAACATCCAAGCCCTTTACGACCTGAGCCGGGAGCAGTACGAAGCCCTGTTCGGCCCCCCAAAGCCTCCGAAACCCAAATTTGAGCACTACGTCCGCAGCGGGCAGAAGCTGCTGCGCTGCGGCTATACCACCGGCACCTGCGCCGCGCTGGGGGCGGCGGGGGCAGCCCGGCTGCTGCTGACCGGGAACCCCCCGGAGACCGTCGCCCTCCGCACCCCGAAGGGCATCATGGTGGAAGTGGTCCCCCTGTTCTGCCGCAAAACGGACGCCGGGGCCGAATGCGCCATCGAAAAGGACGGCGGCGACGATGTGGACGTGACCACCGGGCTGCCGGTGATCGCCTCTGTCGCCCTGCTGCCCGACACCACGGACATCCGCATTTCCGGCGGCAAAGGAGTAGGCCGGGTGACAAAACCCGGCCTCGACCAGCCGGTCGGAGAAGCCGCCATCAACCATGTCCCCCGTCAGATGATCGCCGAGGCGCTGAAACGAGAGGCCGAAAATGCCTGTTACACCGGCGGCTTTGCCGTGACCCTCTCCATCAAGGGCGGCGAAGAGGTGGCCAAGCGCACCTTCAACCCCCACATCGGGGTCGAGGGCGGGCTGTCTGTGCTGGGCACCAGCGGCATCGTGGAGCCCATGAGCCAACAGGCCATTCTGGACACCATCCAGCTGGAAATGAACCAAGCCGCCCTGCGGGCCAAAGCAGCCCCCGGCCCCCGGCGGCTCATCCTTGCGCCCGGCAACTACGGGCTGGACTACCTCCACGGGACTTACCCGGAATTTGCCGTCCTCCCGGTGGTGAAGACCTCAAACTTCATCGGTGACACGCTGGATATGGCCGCTGCCGCCGGATTTGAGGAGGTGCTTTTGGTGGGCCATGTGGGCAAGCTCGTCAAGCTGGCGGGCGGCATCATGAACACCCACTCCCACACCGCCGACTGCCGTACGGAGCTGTTCTGCACCCATGCGGCCCTCTGCGGCGCGCCCCGTGAAGTCTGCGCTTCTTTGATGGACGCCGCCACCACCGACGCCTGTCTGGAGATATTAGACGCTGCCGGGCTGCGGGAACCGGTGCTGAAAAGCTTGCTTTCCGCCATCCAGCTCCACCTTGACCGCCGCGCGGCTGGGGCGTTCCGGGTGGGGGCGATCCTGTTTTCAAACCAGAATGGCCCGCTGGGCCAGACCGAAGCCGCCGCACAGTTATTGCAGCACTGGAAGGAGTAACGCATTATGGTACATTTTGTCGGAGCCGGACCCGGTGCGCCGGACCTTATCACCCAGCGCGGAGCCGCCCTTCTGCAAGGGGCAGACTGCATCATTTATGCAGGGAGCCTTGTCAACCCCGCCCTGCTGGGGCTGGCAAAGCCCGGCTGCGCCCTTTACAACAGCGCCGAGATGACGCTGGAACAGGTGCTCGACGTCATGCGGCAGATGGAAGCGGCGGGCAAGACCACCGTGCGGCTCCACACCGGCGACCCCTGTCTCTACGGTGCCATCCGGGAGCAGATGGACGCCCTTGACGCTGCCGGAATTTCCTACGATGATACCCCCGGCGTTTCCAGCTTCTGCGGGGCGGCGGCGGCCCTGAACGCCGAGTACACCCTGCCCACCGTCAGCCAGACCGTCATCATCACCCGGATGGAGGGCCGCACCCCCGTACCGGAAAGGGAAAAGCTGGCAAGCCTTGCTTCCCACGGGGCGACCATGGTGATCTTCCTCTCCATCGGCCTCATTGATAAGGTGCAGGAAGCGCTGCTGCAGGGCGCTTACACCTCCGCCACCCCTGCCGCCGTGGTCTATAAGGCAAGCTGGCCGGAGCAGAAAATCGTGCGCTGCACCGTCGGAACGCTGGCCGAGAGCACCCGCCGGAACGGCATCACCAAAACCACCCTCATCGTGGTGGGGGATTTTCTCGGCACCCGGTATGAGCGCAGCAAGCTCTACGATCCCGCCTTTACCACCGCGTTCCGCAAAGGAGCCGACCGGTGACCCCCGCCTACGCCGCCTTCACCGAAAGGGGACTGCGGCTGGCTGAAAAACTGGCCGCTTCCCTGCCCGGCAGCGTGACCCGCTGCGGCCATGGCGGGCCGGCCTTAGCCCAGTGGACAGCGGCGGAATTTGTCCGCTCGGATGCCTTGGTATTTGTGGGAGCCGTCGGCATTGCGGTGCGAGCCATTGCGCCCCATTGCCAAAGCAAAGCCAGCGACCCCGCCGTGGTCGTGCTGGACGAATGCGGACGCTTCGCGGTGCCGATCTTGTCCGGCCATTTGGGCGGGGCCAACGATCTGGCACGCCAGCTTTCTGCGCTCTGCGGGGCGGTGCCGGTCATCACCACGGCGACGGATGCCAACGGGATTTTCGCTGTGGACGAGTGGGCGAAGCATCAAAATTGTCAGGTGTTGGAACCGGCGCGGATCAAGGCCGTCAGTGGGAAACTGCTGGCCGGACAGACCGCTTCCGTCTGGTCGGAATTTTCCCTTCCCGGCGCGGCTCCTGTGGGGGTAATTCCGACCCAAACGCAGGACGCAGCAGACTTCGCCCTGACCCTTTTCCCTGCCGGAAATGCGCTGCACCTTGTCCCCCGCATCGGCGTGCTGGGCGTCGGCTGCAAGCGCGGCACCACCACCGAACAGTTGGAAGCAGCTTTTGCCGCGTTCTGCGAAACCCACGGCCTTGCCCCTGCCTGCATCTGCGCCGCCGCCAGCATCGACCTGAAACAAAACGAAGCGGGGCTGCTGGCGTTCTGCCAAGCGCACCGGTGGAAGGTTTCCTTTTATTCCGCCGCGCAGCTCCAAGCCGCGCCCGGCACCTTTACGCCCTCGCACTTTGTTCAAAGCGTTACCGGCGTGGACAATGTCTGTGAACGGTCGGCAGTGCTGGCCGCAGGCGGGACACTCGTTTTTCACAAATATGCCCATACCGGCGTGACCTTTGCGCTGGCCGTGCGGCCCTATGCCCCGGACTGGAGGTGGCAGAATGTTTGACCCGATGGAATTTGAGATCGACGAACCGGAAAAGGTAGTCTACGTGGTGGGCATTGGCCCCGGAGATGTTTACTACCTGACGCAGGAAGCCCAGAACGTTCTGGAACACGCAGATGCCATCTGCGGCTATAAACTTTATCTTGACCTGATCGAGCCGGAGTTCCCATGTGAGGAATATTATTCCACCGGCATGACCAAGGAGATCGACCGCTGCCGCTGGGCGCTGGAAAAGGCGGATACCGGCAGGCGCGT
>ENA-OOZN01001555-OOZN01001555.1-human-gut-metagenome-genome-assembly--contig:-NODE-1555-length-14819-cov-1.965863_pt1 | contig 14819 bp, 10 predicted proteins | sample MGYA00241187_ERZ501397 | MGnify/ENA primary metagenome ERZ501397 (study PRJEB25962, sample SAMEA2042921) | human gut metagenome | biome: human gut; feature: human-associated habitat; material: faeces... | reverse complement strand
ACGCGGGCGTTCGCCCTATCAGCAAAAAATCAGCGGAAAAGCCTCGTGCAAGCACAGCCTTTTCCGCTATTTTTTTGCTGGCACGGCTCATTGCCTTCGCGATCATTCATAGCTTGTAATCTGGGTGTAGAAGTTGTCGTAGTCGGTTCTTCCTTCGGCTGTAAATGCGATAGCTGTTCTTGGGTGCTGGTTTGCATTTCCAGTAATCATATACTGTACATCGCAGCCCCATACAACTCCAGCCTTCTTAAGTGGAACCATATGATTTTCAACAAACTTAAGCACTGGTGATATTTTGTACTTAGGGTTTCTTAAGAAGCCCATAAGAAGCTCTGAATAACAGTTACCGGCTCCTCTTCCCATACCACTCATAGTAACATCAAGATAACTTACACCGATTGTACATGCCTCTATTGTATTGGCAAATGCAAGCTGCTGGTTGTTATGTGCGTGGATACCTACGCTCTTTCCATACTTTTCAGCTACCTTAAGGTACTTATCTGCAAGTCTTCTTATCTGCTCTGGGTAAAGTGAACCATAGCTGTCAACAAGGTATATTACACTTGCCTTGCTCTGTGCTGCAAGAAGCTCTAATGCAAGGTCTAACTCATTCTCACTTGCTGTAGATATAGCCATAATATTGATAGTTACCTCATATCCCATATCTGCACAGTAATTAATCATCTCAATAGCCGCCGGAATAGTATTAATATATGTAGCAACTCTTACCATATCAATAACACTTTCTGACTTAGGGATAATATCCTTCTTAAAGTCAGTTCTTCCAACGTCTGCCATAACAGAAATCTTTAAGTCAGTATCGTTATCACCAACTATCTCCCTGATATCCTTCTCATCGCAGAACTTCCACTTGCCATAATCATTTACATTAAAGACTTCCTTAGATGCCTTATAGCCAAATTCCATATAGTCAACACCTGCTGCCACATTTGCCTTATAAAGGTCGCGCACAAAGTCCTCACTAAATTCAAAATTATTGACAAGACCTCCATCTCTTAATGTACAGTCTACGACCTTGATATCCGGTCTGAATGATACTAACTCGCCTTTCTGTTCCATAATCTGATTACCTCATCTTTCCTGTGTTTTGCAAACGTACTTTAAAGCGTTACACTTTAAAGCGTTAAACTGTTCTTAATTATAACACTTATAAAACATTTGTAAAGACCTTTTCATTAATTATTTTTGTTATCTATCTTTGTTCATTATTCCTACCTTAATAAAATGCGCTATTCCATCCATACAGCAGCCTGTATAAAAAGCAGACATATCTCCCTAAAACTTATAATCTGCTGTCATTACAAAACAAGATTAGCCATATTAAGTATATTTATCTGTATACAAATCTTCACACTTACATGCCCAGTGCATCCTCCATAATATCCATCATATCAAGCATCCCGTCAAGATACTCCCTTGCGCTTGAGAACTTCCTCTTAGTAACTGTCCATACGAATTCCGGCGTGCTCTTAAGCTTGAATTCAAGTGCTCCTCCAAATGTATCAACAAGCTGTGGTATATTATCTGAATTGATATCTGCCTTTGGGTATATCGTCATAACTGTTCTCCAGTTGGACACACCGCCTGAAGGATTATGCTTTGTTGCACCTTTAATATCCATAATGCCTATCTTATGCGCTTTTGTTTTGATGAGCGCTATTATAAGAAGATTAGCGGCACTTGATGGTATGCTTCCATATCTATCGGCAAGCTCATCACGCATATCTGACAGCTCCTCCCTCGTTTCAAGCGCTGCAATTCTTTTATATATGTCAAGCTTCTGGTATTCGCTTTTTATATAAGTTGCAGGAATATACGCATCCACTTCCATATCGACAGTAGTTTCAAAGTCATATTCATTTTTAATGCCCTTAAGGTCATTAACCGCCTGATTAAGCATTTTGCAGTATAAGTCATAACCGACCGCTGCCATATGTCCGTGTTGGCTCTTTCCAAGCACATTACCTGCACCACGTATCTCAAGGTCTTTCATAGCTATCTTAAAGCCTGAGCCAAGGTCTGAGAATTCCTTTATGGCACTCAGCCTCTTTTCAGCCACCTCAGATATCATCTTATCCCTCTTATACATAAGGAATGCATACGATGTCCTTGTGCTTCTTCCAACTCTTCCCCTTAACTGGTAAAGTTGTGACAATCCGAACTGGTCAGCATTTTCTATAATCATTGTGTTACAGTTAGGAATATCCATACCCGTTTCTATAATAGTAGTTGACACAAGCACATCTATCTCACCGTTGACGAATTCATACATAATCCTTTCAAGCTGCCTTTTGTCCATCTGTCCGTGAGCATAGGAAACAACTGCATCCGGAACAAGGTTCTGTATATATTCTGCACGCTCCTCTATATTACGTACTTTATTGTATACATAATACACCTGTCCATTTCTTGCAAGTTCTCTTGTTATTGCCTCTCGAATCATCTCGTCATTGTGCTCTGTAACAAATGTCTGTATAGGGTGCCTGTCAACCGGAGGCTCTTCAAGCACACTCATATCTCTTATTCCTACAAGGCTCATATGAAGTGTTCGCGGAATAGGTGTTGCACTGAGTGTAAGAACATCTATGTTATTCTTTAGTTCCTTTATCTTTTCCTTATGCGTAACGCCAAAACGCTGCTCCTCATCTATTATAAGAAGTCCTAAGTCCTTGAACTTGACATCTTTGGAGAGTATTCTGTGTGTCCCGATAACAACATCAATCATCCCCGACTTAAGTTCTTCTATCGTCTTTTTGTTCTGCGCCGATGTCCTGAAGCTTGAAAGCTGCCCCACATTTACAGGGAATCCCTTCATTCTCTCCTCAAATGTAGAGTAATGCTGGCTTGCAAGTACTGTTGTCGGCACAAGATATGCCACCTGCTTTCCGTCCTGTATCGCCTTAAATGCCGCTCTTATTGCAACTTCTGTCTTTCCGTAGCCTACATCACCACAGATAAGACGGTCCATCACACGTCCGCTTTCCATATCATTTTTAGTGTCCTGTATAGCATTAAGCTGGTCGTCAGTTTCCTCATAAGGAAACATTTCCTCAAACTCCTGCTGCCATACCGTATCCTTTGAGAACTTGTAACCCTCTGCCTTCTGCCTTATCGCATACAGCCTTACAAGCTCCTTTGCAACAACCTCAACCGCTCCGTGAACCTTTGCCTTTGTCTTACTCCACTCCTTACCGCCAAGATTATTAAGTTTCGGCTTCTTCTCAACATCCTGGTCAGCATACTTCTGAAGCCTGTCAAGCTGCGTTGCAAGCACATACAGATTGCCGTTGTCAGCATAAGTTATCTTAATATAGTCCTTCTCAACTCCGTCTACTTTTATTTTCTCAATTCCCTTGTATACGCCAAGTCCATGATTTTCATGAACCACATAATCGCCTATATTAAGCTCATTAAAGCTTGCTATATTTTTGCCGTCATGCTTTTTCTTCTTGAGCTTTTTGATACGTTTTGACGTAAATATATCATTTTCAGCAATAACCACGAAAGAAAGCACCGGATATTCAAAGCCCTTATGAAGACTTCCATAAGTAACTATAATAAGTCCTTTTTCGTAATCCTTACTAAAGTCCTCACTATAAAATGCAGGTATATCCAGCTTTCCAAGGTCATCGACTATTCGCTGTGCCCTTGTTCTTGAGCTGCACACAAGCACTGTTGTATAACCGCTCTTCTTATATTTTATAAGGTCTTTGGTGAGATACTCAAAGCTGTTGTTATAGGAACTTATGCTTCGCGCCTCAACGTGCATCTTATAATCAATATCAAAGCCCTCCGGCTTATAATCAAGCGTTGTAAGTATAAGCTTCTTATTATGCTTCATATCTGATATTATCTCGTTAAGCGTTTTTATCTTATTCGTCTGGCTCGGAAGCACATAACCTGCCGCAAGCCTGTTTTTCATACTCTCGCCATATTCATAAAGAGTAAGCTCATTACATTCCTTAAGCCTGTTCGGTTCATCCAGCACAATAAGAGTATCTTCCACTGGAAAATACTCTATCAGCCCTGCTGTATCTTTTATTATTGTGTCTAAAAACTTTGAATAATTACCTGTTCTTTCAACGTCACCAACAAGCTTGTTTATGTTGTTGCCCGCCTCTATCTGTTCCTGTGTCCGCTTGCGTTTGCCATAGTCAAAGCACTCAAGCTGCTCATCTCTTTCTTTCCTTATCTTATCAAGTCCCGCCTGCTTCTCCTCTTCTGTGAAAAGAAATTCTGTTGCTGGAAATATGTGATAAGATTTCAGCTTTTCTATCGACCTCTGGCTCTCTGCATCAAACATTCTTATGGAGTCAACCTCGGTGTCCCACAGCTCTATTCTTACCGGCGCTTCATCTGTATATGAAAATATATCTATAATTCCGCCTCTTATTGAGAACTGGCCTTTATCCTCAACCATTCCCGTTCTTGTAAAGCCCATCTGAACCATCTTTTTCGCAAGCTTTTCTGTATCTATCTCACTTGTGCTGTCTATGGTTATCACCGACTCCATATACCTTTTAAGCGGTACAAGCCTGTCTGACACACCATCTATAGTTGTAACCAGTGTAAGCAGACCGCCATCCTGACCGTCTTTACTATCCACTGCCTTTATATGCTCTATCAGTCTGCTTATGCACTTAAGCCTCTGCCCCGTTATCTGGTTTCCCGTAACATCTGCACTGTAAAATATCGCATCCTTTGCCGGATAATACAGCGCTTCTCCATTAAAAAATGCTGCATCATCGCACATATTTCTTGCCTTGGCTTCATCACTTGTTATCACAAGCATAAACTTATAGTTCTGTGAGACAGCACTTGATATGTGCACCTTCTGCGTATCTATACAGCCGCTTATGACCGCCGTTCTTCCACCGTCTGCGGATAACTCCTTATTAAGTTGTTCTATCGCCGCCGTATCATTTACAGGCTTAAAAAATGTATTCACCTCAGTCCTCCTTATTTCCAGTTCTTTCATCAATATGACATAAAACTGTATCTTGAACTTATAATGTATGCTAGTTATTCTGCGCTCTTTATCAGCCGTTAAACTTATTCATGGCACTTTCTATGCCCTCACTTATTATGCACTCAACTGCTTCGCACGCTCTTGTATTACCATCCCTTAACTGTGGATACAGTTCTGCTGGAAACTTTCCAAGCACCCAGTCAGCAAGGTCCCAGCCCTTTGGCTTATCACCCACGCCAAACTTTATTCTCTTAAACTTATCACTTCCAAGGTGCACTATAATACTTTTTATTCCGTTATGTCCTCCGGCACTTCCCTTTGGACGGAGTCTTAATCTGCCCGGTTCTAAACTTATATCATCAAATATTACAATAAGGTCATCTATATCCGCCTTATAATAATCCATAACCTCTCTTATACATTCACCTGAATTATTCATATATGTCATAGGCTTTACAAGAAGTACCTTTTCCCCTTCAACAACGCCCTTTCCTATAAGTCCCTTGTGCCTAGCTGTATCTACACTTATATTATACTTGTCTGCAAGCTCATCTATGCACGAAAAACCTGCGTTGTGTCTTGTCCCTGCATACTGTGTTCCCGGATTACCTAATCCTGCTATTATATACATATCTATCCTTGTGCAACCCGACCTTTCTGTCTGTCATAATTGTGGGTTACCTTTCCTTTCCTATTATTTATAATCCTCATCTAATATAAACTATCTCAACAAAAAAAGGAAGTGATTATAAAATAACCACCTCCCGAAACTTCTAATTGTTACTGTCCAGCGCCAATCTTAAAAATGCTTTGCATTTCCCTGATGTGGCTTATCTTAGCTTACAGCTTCCTTATTTTCTTCTGCTCTACCATCTTTTTTTGCCTCAGCTTTCTTGTTGGCTTCTTCTATTGCTTTCTTGGCTGCCTCTGCTGCCTCCTTGTCAACAAGCTGTCCTTCGTATATCTCATATACTTCGTCAGATAAGTAGTTAAGCTCCTCTGTATCATGACAGGCTATTATTATAAGCGAACCATTAGCCTTAAGCTCATCAAGAATACCCTTAATAAGTCCTGCACCAGCTTCATCAAGTGCATTAATAGGCTCATCAAGAATAACTATATCCGGCTTCTCCATAATGGCTGCTGCTATTCCGAGTCGCTGCTTCATACCAAGTGAATACTTCTTAAATGTTCTTGGGTCATCAGGCTTAAGACCAACCTTTCTTATAGCCTCCCTTATCTCTTCATCACTTATCTTGTTCTGGATAGAAGCAAGTATCTTAAGGTTCTTAAAACCTGTATAGTTGGCTATGAATGACGGATTCTCTATAAGAAGTCCGATACTTGGTGGAAATGAAATCTGCTTTCCAAGCTCCTTGTCATTGATAAATACCTTTCCCGATGTAGGAAGAATAAGTCCGCTGATTGCTCTCATAAGCATAGTCTTACCAGAACCATTCTTTCCCTTAAGTCCTATAACCTTTCCACTCTCAAGTGTAAGGTTGATGTCATCAAGAACTGTTACTTTCTTGAAATTCTTTGTGTAGTGCTCTAATCTTACTACTGTACCCATATATGTACCTCCTCCTGACTCTCTGATTGTTTTAAACCATATATAATCCAAAACCCTTAAAATTATATATGCCCCTTTAAACAATCTTTGTGATGGCAAAATATGCTTTCGTCACCAACATTATATATTTATATTAATATGTGGGGCATAAGCTCAAAAATCATATTATGCATGTACGAATAACTTTTGACCTTTTACTCCTTACATTATATTAACACTTTATACTACAAATGTATATATAATTTGTAATATTACTCTAAAAATTATATCAGTTTTTATTTTTTATGAAAATTCTATGATAATTATGCTATATAACAATATATTCAGCATACATTAGTATGCAGTACATTTTATACAAATTTTCATACAATATTTTATGTGATATTTAGCACAACGTTTTACATCCGCATATTAAATAATAAAAAAAAGTGCTATATATACCTGCCTTCTATCTTTCGATAAGAACACACATATTATATCGCACTTCTTTTTCTTTTGCGCTCATTATATGATAAATTATCTGTCACGCTGTGTTTAGTTTACAGTTTAGAATCCATCAACTCCGTACTATCCTGCTAATCCTGATGTATACCCTATACGTTTTCTGATAATTCTTCTGCATCGTCAGCATCATAATATGCTTTCAAAACTGCACTTTGAAGATTCTCCCTTGCACTCTGATTGATTGGATGTGCAATATCCTTAAAGCCACCTTCAATCATATGCTTACTAGGCATAGCTACAAACAAGCCCTTATCTCCTTCTATAATTCTGATATCGTGTACCACGAACTCATCATCAAAAGTAATCGACACGTAAGCCCTAAGCTTTCCTGTACTGGCAATCTTCCTGACTCTAACATCTGTAATATTCATTTGTTACCCCTATCCGTCTGTTAATGACTCTTCTACTCTTTAATAATATGATGGACTGTCTTCAATAACGATCTTAACTCCATTCTCTCCAACATATCTTGAATTAGCCTTAATAGTGCTGTTGCTTTCTACTATACAGTTCTCAATATATGCATTATCTCCTATGTATGCATTGTTCATAATAATAGAATTCTTAACTACAGCATTATTACCAATGTATATCTTCTTGAAAAGTACTGAACTATCTACAGTACCATTAACTATACATCCGCTTGATACAAGGCTGTTAGATACATTAGCACCATAATTGTACTTAGCTGGTGGTAAGTCTTCAACCTTAGAATAAACATCCGGATACTGCTTAAAGAAGTAATCCCTGACATCTCTCTTAAGGAAGTCCATATTAGTCTTATAATATGAATCAACTGAAGATATGTTATTCCAGTAAGTATCTAACTTATAACCATATATCTTCTTGATATTCCTGTATCTTACAAGTATATCTCTTACGAAGTCGTATCTGTCCTCTTCTGCTGCTTTCTCAAGAAGCTCAATAAGAAGACGTCTTCTTACTACATATATACCTGTTGAAACTGTTGAAAGATTAGTTTCCAATGGCTTCTCATCAATATCTGTGATACGTCCATCCTCTGCGAGTGCAACTACTCCGTATCTTCCAATATCTTCTCTGTTATCAAGTTTCTTTACAACCATAGTAACATCAGCCTTCTTCTCGATGTGATACTGAAGTACCTTGTTATAGTCAAGCTTGTACACACCATCGCCGGATGTGATAACTACATATGGTTCATGACTTGACTTAAGAAAGTCTATATTCTGATAGAGTGAATCTGCTGTTCCTCTGTACCAGCTGCTGCTCTCTGCTGTTATAGTTGGTGTGAATACATATAATCCACCCTGTTTTCTACCAAAATCCCACCACTTAGATGAGCTTAAGTGTTCATTGAGAGATCTTGCATTATACTGTGTTATTACTGCAACCTTCTGTATATGTGAATTAGACATATTGCTAAGTGCGAAATCTATCGCTCTGTAGCTTCCTGCAATAGGCATGGAAGCAATGGCTCTCTTGTTTGTCAGTTCACGCATCATCCTGTTGTTGCCGCCTGCTAATACTATACCTATCGCTTTCATTCTACGTCACCTGCCTTAATAATAATACCACCGCTTGGTAATAAGCCATCTGGATAATCTTCATTAGTTGTAACTCCAGATATAGCTGTGTTCTTTCCTACCTTAACTCCATCAGGAATAACTGAACATTCTCCGATAGTTACAAGACCCGAGTTATATATCTTAGGAAGCTTGACATTAGGTACTTCTTCACCTACACCAAGTTCAACATTATTTCCTACAACTACTTCTTCAGCTATAATTGACTTATTGACTATTGTGTTCTTGCCGATGACAGTATTATTCATAACGATAGAATCCCTGACTACCGCGCCTTCTTCAATAGTTACACCTGAACCGATAACTGAATTATATATTCGTCCATATACTTCAGTTCCATCGCCAACAATGCTCTTTTCAATAAATGTATTATCTGCAACATACTGAGGTGGAATAGTATCTGTTCTTGTATATATCTTCCAGAATTCCTCATAAAGATTAAATACAGGAATTATATCTATAAGCTCCATATTAGCCTCCCAATATGAGCTTAATGTTCCAACATCCTTCCAGTAACTGTTATATTCGTATGCAAATATTCTCTTGTTGTTGTTAAAGCAGTAAGGTATTACATGCTTACCAAAATCACATTCATTCTGGTCTTTAAGCTTGATAAGTGCATCTTTTAATACGCTCCACTTGAATATGTATATACCCATAGAAGCAAGATTGCTCTTAGGATTAGCTGGCTTTTCTTCAAATTCTGTAATTCTGTTGTCATCATCTGTAACAACAATTCCGAATCTGCTTGCCTCCTCCATAGGTACTGGCATAGCTGCTATTGTTATGTCAGCATTATTAGCCTTGTGATAATCAAGCATTATCTTATAATCCATCTTATATATGTGATCACCTGAGAGAATAAGTACGTATTCTGGATGATATTGTTCCATATATTCAAGATTCTGGTAAATGGCATTGGCAGTTCCTGTATACCATTCGCTGTTTGTACTCTTTTCGTAAGGAGGAAGTACTGTTACACCACCTACATTACGGTCGAGATCCCAAGGAATACCTATTCCTATATGGGAATTAAGTCTAAGGGGCTGATACTGTGTAAGTACACCTACAGTATCAATTCCTGAGTTGATGCAGTTGCTGAGTGGGAAATCTATTATTCTGTACTTTCCACCAAATGAGACTGCTGGCTTTGCGACTTTTGCTGTTAAAACACCGAGTCTACTGCCCTGACCACCGGCTAACAGCATCGCTATCATTTCTTTTTTAATCATGCTACCACCTCTGATGTTTAATTTACTATCTTAAGTTGTATAAATTATATCATATAATTCTAATTAAGTAAAAATAATTTTGTCTTTTTTTGGTGATTTTTCATACAATTTATTTGACATTTTATTGTTACATTTTAACATATGAATATTTTCTACAATTAAGACCGTATTTTACATAATTACTATTTGCGATATACATTTTATGCGTGTTTATCAGCTATTATTACTAATTTTTTAAGTTTTTGGCTTAATTTTCATTTGAAAATATGGCTTTGTGCCTAATATTATAAACCTTCTATGTTTGTATATATAATTAAGCAAGTAAAGAAAATGTACTAATTTCATTTAAAACGCCAAAAGATAATTCAATTATCTGCCCCTGCACACTTTATGCGTTTTTATGTTTGAAAAATACATACATTAGGCATATAATCTCTATAATGACTTTTTAAGGTGTCATTTATTACAAACAATACGTTTTCTAGGAAGAAAGGAACATCACATATGTTTAATATTGATTTTAATAGTCCAATACATGTACATTTCATAGGAATAGGCGGCATAAGCATGAGCGGTCTTGCCAAAATCCTTCTTGACAGACACTTCACAGTTTCAGGCTCAGATGCACACGAATCTGAACTTACTGCTGAACTTGCAAAGGATGGCTGCCATATATCTTATCCACAGTCCGCTGATAATATTACTGACGGCATCGACCTTGTTGTATACACTGCTGCCATCCATCCTGACAACCCTGAACTTAAGGCTGCTGTTGATGCCGGCATTCCAACTATGACAAGAGCCGAGCTTCTAGGTCAGGTTATGAAGAACTATCACACAGCCGTAAATGTAGCTGGTACACACGGAAAGACAACAACTACTTCAATGATTACAGAAATTCTCCTTGCAGCCAACGCCGACCCAACTATATCAGTCGGTGGAATACTCCACAGTATCGGCGGCAACATAAGAGTAGGAAAGTCTGATTTATTTGTAACTGAAGCCTGCGAATACACTAACAGCTTCCTTTCCTTCAACCCTACACTTAACATCATATTAAATGTTAAGGCTGACCACCTTGACTTTTTCAAGGATATTGATGATATACGTCATTCCTTTAAGTTATTCACAGAAAAGCTTCCATCTGATGGAACCTTGGTTATCAACACTGACATTGACGACTATGAATATTTCTATAAGGATACTGACTGTGAAGTTATCACTTTCGGTTCAGACCCTGCAAAGTCTATGTACAGTGCCGCTGACATTAAGCATGACGAATATGGACGTTGTTCATATACTCTTCTTATTAATAATACGCCTTCTGGAACTATCCAGCTTTCTGTTCCTGGTGTGCATAATGTATACAATTCGCTTTCAGCTATCGCAGCCTGTGTTAAGCTTGGTATATCTATGGAAGATATCCGTGAGGGACTTAAGAACTTCACTGGTACAGACCGCCGTTTCCAGAAGAAGGGTGTATTTAACGGAGTAACGGTTGTTGATGACTACGCACATCATCCTGATGAGATAACAGCAACCCTTAACTCTGCTTCTATGTGTCCTCACAACAATATATGGTGCGTATTCCAGCCTCACACTTACTCAAGAACAAAAGCTCTTATGCCGGAATTTGCGAAAGCTTTAGCACTTGCTGATAAGGTTGTGCTTGCAAAGATATATCCAGCCCGCGAAACTGATAATCTTGGCATAAGCTCTGCTAATCTGTGTGAACTTATTAAAGCAGAGGGCAAAGAATGTTACTATTACGAAGATTTTGAAGAAATTGAAGACTTTTTGAAAAAAAATTGTATCAACGGTGACCTGTTGATAACTATGGGTGCCGGAGACGTTTATAAAATCGGCGAAGACCTATTAAAATAGGCATTTAGAACCAGTTTTAGAGTTTTTCAACAAAGTTATCCACATTATCCACATTTTTATGTTGCTATTCACAATATAAAAGTGTGGATTTTTTTGTTGACAACTTTAATCCACAAAATACAGCAATATTCGATATTCCCCACAACTTGTCCACGAGTTATCCACATTATCCACAATATCCACAACAATGACCACCTGCTTTTAACACACTTTTCATTTAATTTTTACTATGCTATAATCGGCACGGGCAGAAAATATGCCGGATACACAAAGATTATATTCAGGAGGACAAGTGCTTTTACTATGGGCAGTCTTACATTAACAACTAAAGCTGACTACGGATACACATCCGTTTCCAATATATTTATTAAAAACTTTATACCTGGTGCAAACGGCGAATTCGTAAAGGTGTATCTTTACCTTCTTCACCTTATAAGCACGGGCAATACAAACATAAGTGTCTCACTTCTTGCAGACACATTTAACCAGACCGAGGCTGATATTATGAGGGCACTCCGCTACTGGGACAAGCTTGACGTTATTTCACTTACATTTGCAGGCACTAACGACAGTCTGTCTAATGTAACTATCAATGACCTTAGCGGCTATGATATTAACGGCATGGGCGGCAGAGGTATTAACAGCGGCAGTATGGCTTCTGACACATTATCTGATAAGGCTGTGTCTGCAGGCGGCAATGCAGCATCTGATAATTTAATGAGTTCTTCTGTTTCACTCACAGATAAAGATAACTTTAACGGCGCTGCTGCAAGTATGAAACACCATGTAGAGCCATCAAGTATGCAGTATTCCGCTGAAAAGATAAGTGAGCTGAGCGCTGATGAGAATTTCTCTATGCTGCTCTACGTCATAGAATCTTACCTTGGCCGTCCGCTTTCCATAAAGGAAACTAACGCCATAGTATATTTTTATGATTCACTGGATTTTTCTATTGAACTTATAGATTACCTTTTTGAATACTGTGTTGAACACAATAAAAAGAGCATTAATTATATAGAAAAGGTCGCTCTTGCATGGGCTGACAAGGACATTCACACTGTCACTGAGGCAAAGGAGGAGGTTTCTAACCACACCGATTCTGTATATCAGATTATGAAAGCATTTGGTATCTCTAACAGAGACCCCGGTCAGCATGAACGCGCCATGATATCAAAGTGGGCTGATACTTACTGCTTTGATACTGATATTATAATTGAGGCCTGCAACAGAACCATTAAAGCCATCCACCAGCCAAGCTTTGAATACGCCGATACTATTCTTTCAAAGTGGAAAAACGCTAATGTAACCACTATGGAGGACATAAGAAAAGATGATGCGGCATACGCTGCAAGTAATAGCAGCAAGACAAAGTACCAGAACACCGCAAAGTCTGGCAACAGCCGTTTTAATAACTTCCAGCAGCGTGACAAGCGTTCTGATGACTGGTATAATTCTTTACTGGGTAACAACAGTTAAATAAGCTTAATATAGAAAGGGGTGTCATTATGTCACTTACCAACACGCAATACGCAGCAGTTATGCGTATGTATGATGATATTCACACGCACAACGTAGCCATACAGAATTCACGCTACAACGAAGTAATTGAGCTTTGTCCACAATATCAGACTATTGAAGATGAGATAATCGCCCTTTCTATGAAAGAAGCTGTCAGGCGTATATGCAATAATTCATCTGACACGGATACTGATGAATTCAGCTCACACCTGAAAGCTCTTATAGATAAGAAGATTAAGCTGCTTGCCTCTATAGGAAAGCCGGCTGATTATCTTGAGGATATATACACCTGTAAAAAATGTCATGATACCGGATATGTCAACGGCACACGATGCTCATGCTTTAAGAAAAAGGCAATCGACCTTATATACCATGACTCTAACTTAAAGAACATCACTGCCAATGAGAACTTTTCAACATTTTCTTTTGACTGGTATGATAAAACTACTATTGATTCTGCAACAGGACTCACACCTTACAATAATATTCGCAAGGTGTACGATATATGCCAGTCCTTTGTAAAAACATTTGACACTGAATTCTCTAACCTTCTGCTGCTTGGCGAAACCGGAGTTGGAAAGACATTTCTTTCTAACTGCATAGCCAAAGAGCTGCTTGACAGTTATCACAGTGTTATATATCTTACTGCGATAGAGCTTTTCAAATGCTTTGAAAACAGTGACTTTAACAAAGGTGAGGACGTTGAATATCAGGACGTGAGTTACTTTATTGACTGCGACCTTCTTATTATAGATGACCTCGGAACAGAGAGTTACAACTCCTACACTATTTCAAAGTTGTTCTATGTTATTAATGAAAGAATATTAAGAAGAAAGAGTGTCATAATATCGACTAACCTTTCTATGCCGCAGCTTGAGAATACATACTCTGAACGTATATTCTCACGTCTTATCAGTGCGTATACGATACTCAGGATATTCTGCGAAGATATACGTGTCCAACAGGCGACAAAGGGTATGCCAGCCGCTAAGAGGAATTAAACTTGAGAAAATTTATACAGAAAATAAGCTGATTATGATTGACTTATATAATATTTATGATTATAGTTAATTATGTATGTGTATTTAGAATTTAATAAAGGTTTATATGCATTATTTTCACTCATATTACAGAATATATGTATATGAAATGACTAATTAAGTTCTTAATATTAATAAATATTTTATCTATACAATGGAGGATAATACAATGCCACGAGACGAACGTCATACTGCAACAATTCCATACGGAACACTCGGAATTATTCCTTTAAAGAGCTGCTCTGCTATGGGCGAAAAGGTTGATGAATACCTTGTAAACTGGAGAGAACAAAGAGATCACGAAAATCAGTCTAATCTTGCATTTAGCGGATATAAAAGAGACAGCTATGTTGTAAGTGCCAGCACACCTAGATTCGGTTCAGGTGAAGGTAAAGGTGTACTTAACGATTCTGTCCGTGGTTATGACTTATATATCATGGTAGATGTATGTAACTACAGCATCGAGTATTCTCTTTGCGGTAATACAAACCATATGTCACCTGATGACCACTA
>ENA-OOZN01001539-OOZN01001539.1-human-gut-metagenome-genome-assembly--contig:-NODE-1539-length-14951-cov-1.996711_pt1 | contig 14951 bp, 11 predicted proteins | sample MGYA00241187_ERZ501397 | MGnify/ENA primary metagenome ERZ501397 (study PRJEB25962, sample SAMEA2042921) | human gut metagenome | biome: human gut; feature: human-associated habitat; material: faeces... | reverse complement strand
CTCCGGGCTTCGGCGACCGTCGCAAGGCCATGCTGCAGGATATGGCCATCCTGACCGGTGCCCAGGTGGTGTCCGATGAGCTGGGCCTGAAGCTCGACTCCGTCGACATGTCCGTGCTTGGCACTGCCAAGAAGGTCATCGTCTCCAAGGATGAGACCACCATCGTGTCCGGTGGCGGCTCCAAGGAGGACGTGGCCGCTCGCGTCGCTCAGATCCGTGGCGAGATCGCCAACACCGATTCCGATTACGATCGCGAGCGCCTGGCCAAGCTGGCCGGCGGTGTCGCCGTCATCAAGGTCGGTGCTGCCACCGAGGTTGAGGCCAAGGAACGCAAGCACCGCATCGAGGATGCCGTGCGCAACGCCAAGGCCGCTATCGAGGAAGGTCTGCTGCCGGGCGGCGGTGTCGCCCTGATTCAGGCTGCCGCCAAGGCCAAGGACGACGTCAAGCTCGAAGGCGACGAGGCCACCGGTGCCGCGATCGTGTTCCGTGCCGTCGAAGCCCCGATCAAGCAGATCGCCGAAAACGCTGGCCTGTCCGGCGACGTGGTGATCGACAAGGTCCGCTCCCTGCCTGACGGCCAGGGCCTGAACGCAGCCACCAACGAGTACGAGGACCTGCTGGCCGCAGGCGTCACCGACCCGGTCAAGGTGACTCGTTCCGCTCTGCAGAACGCAGCTTCCATCGCTGGACTGTTCCTGACCACCGAAGCCGTGGTGGCCAACAAGCCGGAACCGCCGGCAGCCGCTCCGGCAGCTGGCGCCGACATGGGCTACTGATCGAAAGACCGGAAGCTTCCATAGGCTCAAATAGCTGATATGAGGCCCGCTTCCCGATGGGGAGCGGGCCTTTGCTTATCTGGAAGGCGCCTTACGCGCGCTTTCTACTGCGCGAACAAACGCGACGCCTGCATTTCGGTCTCCGAATACAACGTGGAGGCCTGCATCAATGCGCGCTGGATTGATTCAAGCGACTGCTCCATCTGCTGCTGCGCGGCACGCCACTGTTCGGCGACCGCTGTGAACTGCGTCGCAGCCCCGCCGCGCCAAACGCTCTGCAGATTGTTGAGATTGCCGTACATGCCCTGCACGGCCTGTCGGATGGATTGGATGGAGGCGTTGACGGCGGCGCTCGAGGACTGAATCTGCTCGCTGTCGACTTGATACTGTGGCATGTGCCGGTCCTTTCAATGATGATTGGTGTGTTTCTCCATGCGATCGCGGTTGGCGCAACCGGACGGTACAGTGGATGCTATGTCATCAGTGAGCGTGTGCAACGAAAAAAACGGAGCTGTGGTCGGAGAACATATGCATTTGGGTTCCGTCGGCGTGTCGCGAAACGGCGGCAGAACGGCAAAAGGTTGGAATATCGCGATTTGCATGTTGCTGGCGAGCGTGCTGGGTTTGTGTTTGATGCTGTGGATAACTCCGCCGGTCCATGCGGATGACAGTGCCGGATTGGGCATTACAGCCACGGACGACATCACCGACACGCAGAATCTGCTCGGTTCGAATGTCTCGGAGATCACGGACGCCATCAACCAGACGAAAAAGGAGACCGGCGTCACCGTCCGTTTGGTGTATCTGGACAGTTTCAACGCCAAGGGCAAGCCGGATAAATGGGTGAGCGCGCTGCTGGAATCGTTGAACCCGAAACCGAATACCGTGATGTTGGCGGTTGCCTCGAATGACGGCAATCTGGTGGTGGCCGTGTCTTCGAACTCGGAGGAATGGCTGAAGAAGAAGTCGACCGTCGACGCGCTGTCCGATGCCGCGCAAAAACCGTTGATGGAAAGCGATCCGGACTGGGCGAAGTCCGCGACCGACATGATGAATCAGATTTCGGTGCAGAAAAAGACCTCGACTTCGTCGCGGACCATATGGATTGGCGTGGGAGGATTCGCCGGCGCGCTGCTGCTTCTGGTGGTGATTCTGGTGGTGTTCCATATCCTGCGCAAGAAGGGCGTGATCGGGCATCGGCGTAAGGGCCGCCATAGCGGCCGTCATGGTGCGGTCGCCGAACGTATCCAACCGGTCAAAGAGTGGGGCGCCGAATCGGAAAACGAGGATTATGTCAATCCGGATACCGCTTCAACGCAAGATTCAGAATCCGTTCAGGAAACATCCAGTGAAGGGAGCGATGCTTAAGCCATGAGCAAGCCTATTGAAGCATCCATTGTCGTTGTCGATGACGAGCCGTCCATCCGAGAGCTGCTGGTGGCATCCCTGCATTTCGCCGGTTTCGAAGTGAACACGGCCGCTTCGGGATCCGAAGCCATCGAGGTCATCGAAAGGCTGCAGCCGGATCTGATCGTGCTTGATGTGATGCTTCCGGACATCGATGGGTTCACGGTGACCCGACGCATCAGGCAGGAAGGCATCACCACGCCGGTGCTGTACCTGACCGCTCGCGATGACACCCAAGACAAGGTCATGGGGCTTACCGTGGGAGGCGACGACTATGTGACCAAGCCGTTCAGCCTCGAAGAGGTCGTGGCTCGAATCCGCGCCATCCTGCGTCGCACCCAGCAGCAGGTGGAGGACGATCCGATCATCCGTGTGGGCGATCTCGAAATCAACGAGGACTCGCACGACGTGTCCCGAGCCGGACAGCCAATCGACCTGAGCCCCACCGAATACAAGCTTCTTCGCTACCTCATGGACAATGAAGGCCGCGTGCTGTCCAAGGCGCAGATTCTCGATCACGTGTGGCAATACGATTGGGGCGGGGACGCGGCCATCGTCGAATCGTACATCTCCTATCTTCGCAAGAAGGTCGATGGCATCGTCATCGAGGATGAGAACGGCGACAAGCACAAGGTAACGCCGCTGATCGAAACCAAGCGTGGCATTGGCTATATGATTCGCGCTCCCAAGAACTAGATTCAGCCATGAGCAAGAATCCCAATTCGCCGTCCACGGGCCACGCCTCCAATCCTTCGGCCATTCCGGCCCCCATGCAGCCTCCCCGGTCGCTGCCGAAGCAGAACAAGGTATGGAGCCGTTTCACCCGCAGGATTCAAGCGATTCCGCTGAGCACGAAACTGGTCACCTGCATCATCGTGCTGCTGACCATCGGCACCATCGGCATCTCCTTTTCCATCCGTACGTTGGTGGGCAATTATCTGCTGCAGAAGACCGATACGCAGCTGATCAACCAAGCCCAGCTGATTTTCAACAGCATGGACTCGCTCAGCAGCGACACCGGCGATGACGGGCGCAGCCTCATGAACACGTATTACGTGGAGGTGCGCGACAGCGAATACAAAAGCACGGGTGCCGGATCGGTGCCCATGCTCCGTGACGGAGTGGTTTCGGAACCAAGCCTGCCGGCCGACGGCAGCATCGACGGCGTCACTCTTGGACAGCCATTCACGACACGTGCGGTGGTGCACATCACCACAAGCCGCACCCCGGATCATTCCATCATGCAGGCCGCGCAGTCGCCATGGCGTGTTGTCGCGTTGCCTTGGAACGAGAAGACACGGACCGGGCAAGTCAAGGACAGTGGCGTCGTGTTCATCGGCCTGTCGCTGAGCGATCAGATCGACACGGCCAACACATTGACGCGATTCTGCGCGATGGTGGGCATCGCGGTGGTGCTGATCGGCGCGATACTCGGCACCATTCTGGTGCAAAGTACGCTCGCGCCCTTGAAGCGGATTGAAAAGACCGCCGCGAAAATCGCCGCGGGAGATCTCAGCCAACGTGTGCCAGACCTGCCGGAAAGCACGGAGGTCGGCTCTCTGTCCATGTCGCTGAACACCATGCTGACACGCATCGAGGAGAGCTTCCACGCGCAGGAAGAGACCACCGAAAAAATGAAGCGGTTCGTCTCGGACGCCAGTCACGAATTGCGTACGCCGCTCGCCGCCATTCACGGGTACGCCGAGCTGTACAAAATGCAGCGCGACATGCCTGGGGCTTTGGAGAGGGCTGACGAATCCATCGAACATATCGAGGCATCCAGCGCGCGTATGACGGTTCTGGTGGAGGACCTGCTGTCTTTGGCTCGTTTGGACGAAGGACGTGGCATCGACATCACGCAGCAGGTGAAGCTGACCTCCGTGGTGCGCGACGCAGCCGATGACCTGCATGCGCTCGACCCCGACCGCGGCATTTCCTGCGGACAGGTCGTGCTCCAACCAGGTACCGATATGGACCATCCCGCCCAATTCGCCTTCCAAAATGGCCAGATGCCCCAGATTGAGTTGAAGGGTGATGCTTCGAGACTGCGTCAAGTGGTCACCAACATCGTGGGCAATATCCACCGGTATACGCCGGCGGACTCGCCTGTGGAGATCTCTATGGGTGTGCTCCCCGCGTCGATCAGTCCCGAATCCCTATCCCGTATGCCGTCCAACGAGCAGTCGCTTCGCCATCTGGTCGAAGCCATCGAAGTGGGGCAGTCCATGCAAGTGGGTATGAACTACGCGATTGTGCGATTCAGCGACCACGGTCCCGGCGTGCCGCCGGAGGCACGGTCGAAGATCTTCGAACGTTTCTACACCGCCGACCCGTCGCGTGCGCGTCAGAAGGGCGGTACGGGACTCGGCATGGCAATCGCGCAATCCGTGGTCAAGGCGCATCATGGATTCATCTGCGCATCCGGCAGCGAAGGAACGGGACTGACCCTGACGGTGGTGCTGCCGATCGCCCCGGTCGAACCCAAGCCGCAGCCGATTACGGCGAGCGAGAATCGAAAAAACGAAAAAAAGAATCGCAAATCAAAGAAATAACGCTCTTTTCCGTCGGGAAAGCAGACGCTATCGGCGCGGAAGGATGGGTGCGGCCCACCTCTTGCGCTAAACTGTATCTTTGGTTTGAAAATGGGCGAATGGTTTTACCTATTCGCGTGAAGGTATCTGATCAGCAAAATGTGAGGTGACAATGCCGAGCGGACGTGTTCGTTGGTTTGATGCGAACAAAGGCTATGGTTTCATTCAGACGGGTGAGAGCACGGATGATGTGTTCCTGCCCGCTGCCGCCCTTCCCGAGGGCGTGAAGACGCTGCGTAAGGGCGCCAAGGTCGAGTATTCCGTCATTGATGGTCGTCGTGGGCCGCAGGCGATGGGAGTGACGCTGGTTGCCTCGGCCCCGTCGCTGGTTAAAGCCACCCGTCCGAAGCCGGACGATATGGCCGCCATCGTGGAGGATCTGATCAAGCTGCTTGACTCCGCGGGCAATCAGCTTCGTCGACATCGCTATCCTTCACCGGCTGAAAGCAAGAAGCTCGCCACGCTTCTGCGCGCGGTCGCCGACAATTTCGACGTACAGGAATAGAGTTTCATGTCCGATACCACAATGGATCCCAAGGCAATCGCCCAAGCGGTCGCTGTCACAGTGTCCGACGAGGACGGTCAGGTCGGCGACTTCGTGGAAGCCATCGACCTGGGAGACAACGTCACCGATTTCCGCTTCGAATCCCGAGTACGCGGCTACGAAGGCTGGCAATGGTCGGTCACGTTATACCATGATGTCGAACTGGACCATTGGACGGTCAACGAATCATCCCTGGTCCCGACCGACAAGGCCCTGCGTCCGCCAAAATGGATTCCTTGGAAGGACCGTCTCGAGCCGGGCGATTTGGCGGTGACCGATTCAATCGGCACCGATCCCGATGACCCCCGCATGGAAGAGGGCTTCCGCAAGACGCAGGATGCCGAGACATCGGACGATACGGACGACAAACCGTCAGTCGCGGATGAAACCGTACAGGAACCGGCGATGGATGGAAACGCTTCGGATGAGTCTGAGAAGACGGACGTTTCGGAGGATTCCGAACAGCCTGTGACGTCCGAAGAGGATGTCGAAGAGGCGGTCGAGGAATTCGACCTGTCCCGCAGGCACGTGTTGACTCCGCTTGGCCGGTCGCAGACCGCGAAACGTTGGTACGAAGGCCCACATGGGCCAAAATCGCTATCCACCAAGACGGCCGACGGCAATCCTTGCTCCACATGCGGATTCTTCATTCCGCTGAAGGGTGAGTTGAACCTGCTGTTCGGCGTGTGCGCCAACAAGTGGAGCCCGGATGACGGCAGGGTCGTGTCCATCGATCATGGCTGCGGAGAGCATTCCGAAATCGATCCGCCGGAGCCGTCGCATCTGTGGGTGCAGTCGAAGCCGGCGTTCGACGACATGCATATCGATATCATCGCCCAGGCGCCGCGTGACGAGCGGGGCTCCGTGGAGCTGATCGAACAGCTTTCGTCCGATGACGACCATAATCCGAATGAGGATGAGGAAGGTTCGGACGCGGACATCGAAGCCAACACCATCGACGACGACGCCAGCCAAGAGGATGTGCTTGAGCATGTGGCCTCCGACGATGCGCCTGAAGTAGAGACCACCGTCACCGTGGTCGACGAGAATAAGCCGGAAACGTCGGACGATACCGAATCGGCTGATACGGCTGAGCCGACTGAATCGGACGAGCCAGTCGAACAGGCTGAACAGGTTGATTCCGCCGATTCCGTCAATTCCGCCGGGTCGGTCGAGCCGGTTGAACAGATGGATGAGACGGTAGTTGAGCCGACTGCTGAAACCACCGGGCAAACGGAAAACAAATCGATGGAAGACGAATCGGCGGAAACCGAGTCAACAGAAGCCGAATCGGCGGAAACCGAACCGGCGGCGGCTGAAACAACGGAAAGCGAAATGACGGAAGCTGATTCGTCGGCTCAAGCCGAATCCGACGAATAATCGTCATCGTATATGAGAGGGCCACGTACCTGAATGTGTACGTGGCCCTCTCATATCTTGTTTTCTTTTTTATGCGGTCAGTGCACGACGGTGACGGTGCAGTCTGCGAAGTTGATGATTTGCTTGGAAACCGATCCAAGGAAATGCGCGTCCAGACCGGACAAGCCGCGCGAACCGACCACTAGATGACGTGCGTAGCGGGAAGCCGCGATAAGCCCCTTCGAGGCGGGAATATGGAAAGCGTGCGATTCGATTTGGAAATCGTCGGGAATGTTCGCTGATGAAACCTGAACCGAATCGAGCAATTCATCAAGCATGCGTTCCGCCTGCGCCTGGCCGACGGAGATGGGAGCGACGGCGTTCTCATACCCTTTGACCACGCCCAAATCTTTCAGCTGCCAGCAGAACATGACCTGCAGGGGAGCGTGATGCAGGGCCGCGAAATCGATGGCGAAACGCAAAGCGTGTTTGGAGGTCTCCGAACCATCAACGCCTACAACCACCGGACGCTGGTTCCGAGGCAGGGGAGAACCCGGCATCGTGTAGGAGACCGTTTCCTCGGTCGGCGTAAGCGCATTGGCGATGGCGTCCTGCACGGATGCCTCTTCATCATCGAGGATACGCACCACGGTGACGGGCACCTTCGCCTCCTCTGCAAGAGAAGCGGAAAGCGATCCCAGAAACCATCGTGCCACGCGTCCAAGCGAACGACGTCCGACGACGATCTGTTGGGCGTCCTTGCCGATTTCCAGAAGCGCTGCCGTTCCGGTGGCTTTGACGGAGGTGAGTTTGACGCGGTTCTCGTCAATCGTCATGCCTTGCGAGGCCTGGGCCACCCATTCGCGCAGCCGACGGGCGATATCATGACGCATCTGCGCCCATTGCTCCTCATCTTCCGGCTGGGATCCCATATCCCATGAATGGGTCCATGCGTAGACCGCATTCACCTGCTGTCCGGTCAGCGATGCTTCGCCAAGAGCCCAACGCAGGGCTGCGAAGGATTCATCGGACCCGTCGACGCCGACGACGATGTCGCCTCGGTGGGAATCCATCACATCATTCGATTGCAGGATGGTGTCGCTCATTTGGTGACCTCCTTGGTCGTTGCCATAAGTCAAGCATATCCGTTCCTTTGCGTCCATAGCGCAATTTACGCGCCGGCGGAATAAACGTCACCGCGAATCGGTAGAGTGTTGAAGGACTAACAAGAGTGGAAGGACAAGCATGTTCGAACGGTTTACCGACCGTGCGCGACGCGTGATTGTGTTGGCGCAGGAAGAAGCTCGGACCCTCCAGCACAACTACATCGGCACCGAGCATCTGCTGCTGGGCCTGATTCGTGAGGGTGAAGGCGTTGCCGCCAAGGCATTGGCCTCGAAGGGCGTGACCTTGGACGACACCCGCAAGCAGGTCGAAGAGATGATCGGCAAGGGAAATGCGTCGCCGAACGGCCACATTCCCTTCACCCCGCATGCCAGGCAGGTGTTGGAGCTGTCGCTACGTGAGGCGTTGCAGCTGGGGCACAGCTATATCGGCACCGAGCATATCCTGCTCGGTCTGATTCATGAGGGCGAAGGCGTCGGCACACAGGTGCTGATCAAGATGGATGTCAACCTTGGTGAACTGCGTAGCGCCACCATCGATTTGATCCGAGGCAATTCCAGCGACGGCAAGAACGATGGCAAGGGCGAACTCGCCAATGCCGGTGGCGTGCAGGACCGTCGCAATCAGACCGGTTCCGCGATTCTCGACCAGTTCGGCCGCAACCTTACGGCCGAGGCTGCCGCTGGGAAGCTCGATCCGGTGATCGGACGATCCAACGAGATCGAGCGTGTGATGGTGGTGTTGAGCCGCCGCACCAAGAACAACCCGGTGCTGATCGGTGAGCCTGGCGTAGGCAAGACCGCGGTGGTCGAAGGACTCGCGCAGAAGATCAACGCCGGTGATGTGCCGGAAACGCTGAAAGGCAAGCAGGTCTACTCCTTGGACCTCGGTTCCATGGTTGCTGGTTCCCGCTACCGTGGCGATTTCGAGGAACGCCTGAAGAAGGTTTTGAAGGAGATCAAGACCCGCGGCGACATCGTGCTGTTCATCGATGAGATTCACACCATCGTGGGCGCAGGCTCCGCGGATGGCGCCTTGGGCGCTTCCGATATGTTGAAGCCGATGCTGGCCCGTGGCGAACTGCGCCTGATCGGCGCCACCACACTGGACGAATACCGTGAGAACATCGAAAAGGATCCGGCGCTCGAACGTCGTTTCCAGCAGGTGTTCGTCGGCGAGCCGAGCGTGGAGGACACCGTCGCCATCCTGCGCGGCATCGCGCCGAAGTATGAGGCCCACCACAAGGTGACCATCGGCGACGACGCGCTGGTCGCGGCGGCAACCCTGTCGAACCGCTACATTTCCGGACGCCAGCTGCCGGACAAGGCCATCGATCTGGTGGACGAGGCCGCAGCGCACCTGCGCATGGAACTCGACTCCTCGCCTGAGGAAATCGACGAACTGCGCCGCCAGGTGGACCGTCTCAAGATGGAGAAGTCGTACCTGCTGGGCAATCCGAAGAACGACAAGGCCGCGGAAAAGGCCGAAGCGGAACTGGACGACAGCGCCAAGGACCGTCTCGCCGATTTGAACCAGGAAATCGCCGACAAAAGCGAAAAGCTCAACGGGCTGAAAGCGCGTTGGGACGCCGAAAAGAACGGCCACAACCGTATCGGCGACCTGCGCAAGAAGCTCGACGAGCTGCGTACGCAAGCCGAAAAGTACGAGCGCGAAGGCGACCTGGCGAAATCGTCAGCCATCAACTACGGCGAAATCCCGGCCATCCAGAAGGAAATCGCCCAAGCCGAGAAGAACGAGGCGGAATCGGGCGGAGCCGACAATGCCAACGCCGACGTGCCGATGGTCCCCGACCGCGTCGACGCCGACTCCATCGCCGAAATCGTCTCCGACTGGACCGGCATCCCCGTGGGCCGTCTTATGCAGGGCGAAAACGAGAAGCTCCTGCACATGGAGGAGTACCTCGGCAAGCGCGTGATCGGCCAGAAGGAAGCCATCCAAGCGGTTTCCGACGCCGTGCGTCGCTCGCGTGCCGGCATCTCCGACCCGAACCGTCCGACCGGATCGTTCCTGTTCCTCGGCCCCACCGGCGTGGGCAAGACCGAACTGGCCAAGGCGCTCGCCGACTTCCTATTCGATGACGAGAAGGCCATGGTGCGCATCGACATGAGCGAATACATGGAAAAGGCCTCCGTGTCCCGCCTGATCGGCGCCGCGCCGGGCTACATCGGCTACGAAGAGGGTGGCCAGCTTACCGAAGCCGTGCGTCGCCGTCCGTATTCGGTGGTGCTGTTCGACGAGGTGGAGAAGGCCAATCCGGAAGTCTTCGACGTGCTGCTGCAGGTGCTTGACGACGGTCGCCTGACCGACGGCCAGGGCAGGACCGTGGACTTCAAGAACACGATTCTGATCATGACCTCCAACCTGGGCTCGCAGTTCCTCGTCAATCCCGACATGGACGCGGACGCCAAGAAGAAGGCCGTGATGGACGCCGTGCACATGCAGTTCAAGCCGGAATTCATCAACCGTCTGGACGAACTGGTCATGTTCCACCCGCTGACCCGCGAGGAGCTCGGCGGCATCGTGGACATTCAGGTCGCGCAGGTGTCCGCACGTCTGACCGACCGCCGCATCACGCTCGACGTGACCGATTCGGCGCGCGAATGGCTTGCCAACACCGGTTACGATCCGGCGTACGGCGCACGTCCGCTGCGTCGCCTGGTGCAGACCGAAGTCGGCGACCAGCTTGCCCGCATGCTGCTGGCCGGCGAAGTGCACGACGGCGACACCGTGCTGGTGGACCAGACCGGCGGCGACCACCTGGAGCTGTCCGCGTGGGCCGCGGACCAGCTGGAGGATATGGGCGAGGGGAAGACGGACGATTCCGCCGACGTCCCGAACCCGGCTGAGTGACGATTATCGATTGGTTACTTGTCGGTCGTAAGCCTGCAATACCAGGCCTGCGACCGACAGCACGGTCGAACCGAGCAGTATGGCGATCGCCAGCTTCGGTTGCATGCCGAACGCCAGCCACAACGCGCACGTCCACACCGCGACCACCATCGTCACCGACGTGGTGATCTGCAGCACACGTGCGCGGATCTCATGACCTACCACAGCGCGGAAGAGCAATTCTTCCGCGCTTTTTTCTTGCGTTGGCTCAGGGGATTTCGCTTGAGATCGCGCCGATTCTGTTGATTCTGTTGACTGTGCCGATTGCGCCTTTTCTGTTTCTGCCGTCTGCTGCGCGGTCATCGCGTGTTGCCGGACAAGCGTGCCAGCCAGCGAAAGCGTCGCGACCACGCCGACGAACGCGAAATACGGATCGCGCGAGCCGGCCGGGAAAATCCACGACACCACGCACAGCAGCAGACTGTACGCGTAAACAATCGCCATGCCAAGCGAAACCAGCGAATCGCCGTTCGGATGTCGCCGCTGCAATGCGGGCAGGCCGCGGTGGTGAATCGGCGCCGCGCAATAGAACATGACCGGCGTGATGACGATGGCGTGCGGCCACGGATTCGTCAGCCAGCCCGGCATGGCGATTTTGGCCAGCGCCAGTAATGTGATGACGAACGTTGGAATGGTCAGGATAAGCGCGATGACGAGGCGCTTGCCGAGGTGGTCGGTGGGTTGTCCGTCGATGTCGGATGTCGATTCGCCGTCTGCCGTCACTTTGCCGTCTATCGTCACTCCACTGTCGGTTGTGTGGGATGGGTCGGCAAATCCGCCGTCCGTCCGCAGCGGAATCGCCTGGCGTGCGTCCGAGCTTGGAAACAGCCGCAACAACGCCCAGGTGGCGATGGATGCGGCCACAATCGACACGGCCGCCAAAAACAGATCGAATCCCATAATGTCCCTTCGTGTTGGGCTGATGCATTTCGCGTTCGGCTGATTTCAGCATAGTGCACGGTTGTGTGGCATGCGGTCGGTCTTGCGAATGAATGTGGATGCGTGGATTGATGTGTTCCTGACGACGTGATACCATCGAACGTATGTTCGATAATCCTGTGTTTGTAGTGATATTGCTGGTGATCGTGGCCGCGCTCGGAGCGGCTGCGGGCTTCTTCGCGGGCCGTGCCAAAGGGCAGGATATGGCCCGTGGCGCGAAGGAATCCGACCTGAACGAGGCGAAGGCGCAGATCGAGGCGGACAAACAGGACATCAGCAATCTCAACGCGGCTGTTGTGCAATACCGTACGCAGGCGGAAGGATTCAGCCAACAGCTGACGTATCTCAAATCGCAATTGGCTCAGGCCCAGCGTGCCGAGGAAATGCGCGTGGAACGTGAACGGCAGCGTGCCGCCGAAGAAGCGAACCGTCGTCAAGCCGAAAGCGAACGGAAACTGCAGGAGCAAAGCAAGGTGCTCTCCGCACTGGCTCCGGTGCAGAAGAACCTCGACGCCCTGCAGACGAAGGTCGCGCAAATCGAAGAGGGCCGCAAGCATGAGATGGGAGCGCTCGGCGAACAGCTCAAAGGTCTTGGCGAACAGCAGGCGCGATTGGATCGCGAGACGAGCGCCCTATCATCGGCATTGCGCAACAACAAGGTGCGTGGCGCGTGGGGCGAGGCGCAGCTGCGCAACATCGTGGAATCGGCGGGTCTGTTGGAACATGTCGATTTCGACACCCAGGTTGTGGTCACCGACGCCGATGGACATACGCAACGGCCGGATATGATCATCCACATGCCGGGCGGCAAAACCATTCCGATCGACGCGAAAGCGCCATACGCCGACTACCAGCGCGCATGCGAGATTCCAGACACCGCCTCACCGGAGGAACTGGCCCGCAAGAACGAGCTGCTGCATTCCCATGCCAAAGCGGTACGAGACCATGTGAAGACCCTGGGAGACAAAGCCTACTGGAACGCGTTCAGCGATGCTCCGGATTTCGTGATCGCGTTCATCCCCAACGAATCGTTGCTGCAGGCCGCATTGGAAACCGACCCGACACTGATGGACGACGCATTCGCGCAGAAAGTCGCGCTGACCTCGCCGATCACCCTATGGGCGGTGCTCAAATCCGTGGCATACGCATGGCAGCAGCAAAGCCTGACCGATGACGCGAAAATGCTGTTCGACCTGTCCCGAGAGCTGTACGAACGGTTTGCAGTATTGGGGGAGCGGGCCACCAAACTGGGTTCCGCCATCACCAAAACGGTCGGCGCATACAACTCGTTCGCCGCGTCGCTCGAATCGCGCGTGCTGGTCACCGCGCGCAAACTGCAACGCGTCGACCAAAGCAAGGTCATCGGCACCGTCGACATGATCGCGCCCGAAAAAGGGGATATCCGCGAGTTGTCCGCTCCCGAGACCAACGCCGAATAACCATGTTTATCGCTCATAAATCATCCATACCGCACGGTGAATGACGAGCCGAAAGGATAGGCTGGAACCATGACCGAAGAGAACACTTTCCGCAAGACGACACCGGTTCCGACGCATGATTCCGCTGCGGGCCAGTCTGTTTCCGCTTCGACGGAATCCACCGTCGATTTCGCCATGCTCGAACCTCGCGACCAGCTCAAGACGCTGCTGCAGGCCGAAATGAAGGACAAGCCTTTCTCGGAACTCTCCTCCGTGCTGTTCGACCATCGTGGAGCCTCCATCGTCGGCCATATCCTGCTCGACACGTTGGAGGAAGCCGGCTATTCCGTCGACGATTTCGACGCGGTCGGCGCATTGACCGCCGCGGCCGTGCCGCTGGTCTCCGCCATAATCCAGGCCGCCGCCTCCCGTGGTGAGGATTTGGACGGTTTCGTCATGGACTTCGTCTATCCGTCCATCAAGGGTCCGTCGATTGCCGGCAAACGCGTGGTGCTGATCGACTCCTGGCTGTCTGAAAAATCGTATGTGCAGACCTCATCGTTGGTCACCCTGCGCAACGGCAACGAGCTGAGCCTCGACTTCTCCGTGGTGGAGAACGAAGGCGCCAAAGTGCTGGCCGTTGCCTCGCTGATCGGCGGTGTCGACATGGTCGACCCGACCATCAAGGTCATCAACCCGGTCACTTCGGAGGAATCCGAACTGCCGTTCGTCGAAGTGTTCAAGGAATCCGAACTCCACTGAACACCGAGTTTCCCGCCGACCGACCGCAAACATATCTGCCGTTGACGTCGTCGAATGTGCGATGACAAGCATGATGATGCATACGGATGCGCGGGCCTTTGACATATTTGTATTGCTGTTCCTATGAAGGGGAGAACGTGCACGATCCCAATCCCATCGATGTTGCCGCACAGGCATCCGGCGAACCGACGTTCCGCGAGGTCGGCGTAGGACCGTGGTCGCAAACCCATCCAGGCGAACCACGCCCGGACGATGCGTCATCCCCCAATTACGACATCCGCTTCGACTCCACCCTGCTCGACGAAGGCGACCGCCGCAACGTGCTCGACCGCTACCGCTACTGGACGGTCGCGGCCATCAAAGCCGACCTGGACTCCCGCGGGCGCCACGATTTCGAAGTCGCCGTGGAGAACTGGACCCACGATTTCAACATCGGCTCCATGGTGCGCACCGCCAACGCGTTCCAAGCGCGCCGCGTGCACATCGTCGGCCCGCACAAATGGAATCGCAAGGGCGCGCTCATGACGGAGCTGTACCAGCACGTCGAAAACCATCCATCCATAACGGAACTTGTCGAATGTTGGAAACTGCGCATTGCCGGCGAAATCGCCGCCGCCCAATCGCAAGCCGCCCCCATCGCCTTCCATATGCGTGGCTCCGCAGCCGCGACGGACGGCACTTCCGGCACTGCCCCGAACACAAGCGAAACCATGGCCCAACTGGAAGCTTTGGACGCGAAAATAGCAGAACTGCAAGCCGCCCGCGTCATCGCGCTCGACATCATTCCCGGCGCGGTGCCCATGGAAACCTACCATTTCCCCGAACGCTGCCTCATGCTTTTCGGCGCGGAAGGCCCGGGCCTGTCCGAAAAAGCGCTCGAACTGGCCGATGACGTGGTCTACATCTCCCAATTCGGCTCGGTCCGTTCCATCAACGCCGGCGCCGCCGCCGCGGTCTCCATGCACGCCTGGATCGCCCAGCACGCCGCGCCGCAAGCCTGATCGCGCCATCGGCACGCGGCAAGAAAAGCCGTTAAGCGTCGCTTTGCCGCAATAGCGGATGCGTGCTCGCCGACCAGGCGACGGAACGGCCGTCGAACGGATGACGGCCAGTCGCG
>ENA-OOZN01001532-OOZN01001532.1-human-gut-metagenome-genome-assembly--contig:-NODE-1532-length-15015-cov-3.204479_pt1 | contig 15015 bp, 12 predicted proteins | sample MGYA00241187_ERZ501397 | MGnify/ENA primary metagenome ERZ501397 (study PRJEB25962, sample SAMEA2042921) | human gut metagenome | biome: human gut; feature: human-associated habitat; material: faeces... | reverse complement strand
CCAGTTCCTTTTTATTCTTGATGCCATGCAGTCTTGGACCATAGGCAATATTGTCATAGATAGACATGGGAAAAGGATTTGGCTGTTGGAATACCATACCCACCTTTTTACGAAGCAATGTGGTATCCACCCGCTTATCGTAAATGTCCTCTCCGTCCAGGATCACTTTTCCTTCGACTCTGCAGCCATCCACCAGATCATTCATCCGGTTCAGGCAGCGCAGGAAAGTGGATTTGCCGCAGCCACTGGGACCGATAAATGCGGTGATGGCATGATCTGCGATCTCCATATTTACATTTTTCAGTGCGTGGTTCTCTCCGTAATGGAGATTTAAGCTTTCCACGGTTATTTTACTGTTAGCCATAAAGGTCTCTCCTTTTTGTGATTTCTCTTACTCTCGTCTCAATTTATTTGCTGCCAGCTTGGTCAGCAGATTCAGGATCAATACAATAACAATGAGAACACATCCGATTCCAAATGCGTTGTCATATTGTCCCTTCTGCATCTGCAGATACAGTTCGATCGTCAGGGTTCCGCCGGACTCCATTGCCTTATGGGCCAGCTTCGCCAGATTGTCCCCGAAAGCTCCGGTGAACTTCGGCAGCTTATAATCGCTTCCCGCGGTAAATAAGAGTGCAGCGGATTCTCCCACGATACGTCCCAGTGCCAGGATGATACCGGTGACGATACCCGGCATGGAGGACGGCAGAAGGATGGTACGGATCATATGCCATTTTGTGGATCCCATTCCCAGAGCACCGGTACGATAGCTGTCCGGTACGGTTCGCAGAGCTTCCTGCGTATTTCTGGTGATCAGCGGCAGCACCATCAGGGTCAGGGTAAAAGAACCGGTGAGTAGCGAATAACCGAATCCCAAAGTCTCTCCGAAGAAGATCATACCGAACAGACCGAAAATGATAGAAGGAATACCGGAAAGGGTTTCTGTCGTAAATTCGATCAGCCGGACGATTTTTCCGGGCTTTGCGTATTCGTTTAAGTAGATCGCGCTGCCGACACCGATGGGGGTTGCGATCAGCAGGGTAAGGATAATGATGTAAAGTGTATTGACGATATTTCCGGCGATACCAAAGGTTCCCTTGATGGTGCTGGGAACAGAGGTCAGGAAGGAAAGGCTGATCTGGGGCAGACCTCTGAAAAAGACATAGCCCATAATCGCGATCAATAAAAGGATGGAAAATGCCGCAGCCAGATCGATCAGAACGGTGAGAATGAGATCGGAAGGCCGGATTTTTTTAATTAAAATACTGGAGGAACCGGGAGCCGTAAGCTCTGTGCTCATTACTCTTTTTCTCCTTTCAGAATTTTGTTCAGGGTCATGTTAATGATCATAATGAATACGAAGAGGACAAGGCCGATGGTGAATAGTACCTGACGGTGTAAATCTGCTGCATAGCCCATTTCAGCAACGATGGCGGTTGTCAGGAAGCGGACAGAGTGAAAGGGCAGAGGGGCGTTGACACTGCTTCCGGATACAAGGCTGATTGCCATTGCTTCACCGATCGCACGGCCGACACCGAGGACGATGGCGGTTGCGATACCGGATTTGGCTGCCGGGATCGTTACACGGAAAATTGTCTGAATCCTGGAAGCACCCAGACCCAGGGAGGCCGCCTTTAAGCTGGCAGGAACGCTGCGGAGGGCGGATTCGCTGATGTTGATAACAGTAGGCAAGATCATGATCGCAAGGACAAGCACGGCAGAAATGAGGTTTGCACCGCCGGTAAACTGATGGGTAGCAGAGCCTGCAAAGATTTTCTGCTCGAGTTTATACATTGCAGGGCACAGCAACAGGATACCGAGCAGACCGTAGATAACGGAAGGGATACCGGCGAGCAGCTCAATTGCGGGGCGGACGATTTTAGAGAGGGGCTTCGGAGCTGTTTCTGCAAGAAAAACAGCAGTCAGGACGCCGATGGGAACGCCCAGCAGGATCGCAAGGGTTGTGCCGACGATGGAGGTCAGAATGACGTATAAAATGCCGTAACTGGGATCTGCAGCGGTTGGCTTCCATACTGTGCTGAACAGAATCTCTGTAAGCCCCACCTTTGTAAGGGCGGGAGTACCGTTTAAAAACATATAAACTGTAATGGAAATGACTGCAAGAACAGCGAAAAATGCGCAGATGGTAAAAATGATCTCAGCAGTTTGTTCTACCGCGGATCTTGCTTTTTTATTGCCGATAATAGAATTCATAAAAATCTCCATTCCGCAGGCAGCCTGCAGAAGACTGCCTTTCATCAAAGGTTATCCCACGTGCGGTTATGCACAGAATACCGGAAAATGCAGGTCCGACATTGCCGGGCCTGCATCCAGCAGGGAGTGTTTTGGAAAAGAAATGTTGTCAGTCAACTGTGATCAGGCCAACGGATTTGATCAGAGCCTTGCCCTCATCGGAGCTGAGGTAATCAAACAGTGCCTGTACTTCGGTCTTCTGCTCGGAGATTTCACCTTTCGTTGCCATTACGAAGGGTCTGGACAGTGCGTAGTTACCGGCCTTAATATTTTCTTCCGTTGCGTCTACGCCATCGAGCTTCAAAGCTTTTACGGAATCATCTACAACATCGAGAGAAACATAACCGATCGCGCCGGGGGTGGAAGCAACCTTTGCCATAACGGCACCGGTGGAATCCAGTTCGTTTGCGTAAACGCAGGCATCTGCGATGTCCAGCAGCTCTTCAAATGCACCTCTTGTACCGGAGCCTGCCTCACGACCAACAACAACGATCGCCTGATCGTCTCCGCCAACCTCACTCCAGTTCTTTGTTTCACCGGTGTAGATGGAAACCAGCTGATCCTTTGTGAGATCTTCTACCTTGTTTGCAGGATCTGCAACTACTGCGATACCGTCAATTGCAACGATGTTTTCTGCGGCGCCTGCGCTCTTTTCATCGTCCTTTAAGTTTCTGGAAGAGTTACCGATGTCAACGCTGCCTGCCAGGACACTTTCGATACCTGCGGAAGAACCGGTAAACTCAGCAGTTACGGTTACGTTGGGATATTTTTCCATGAAGCTTTCTGCAACTGCATTTGCCAGCTTTTCCATGGAAGTGGAACCGGACATGCTGACGGAACCGGAAAGATCTGCATATTTGTCTGCACTGTCTGCGGCTGTGTCAGCAGCTTCAGTAGCCTCAGCAGCTGCTGTGCTGACAGCCTCGACGGGGGTTTCTGCAACTGTGTCAGCTGCACTTGCTGCAGTATCTGTTGCAGCAGTATTGCCGCAGCCTGCCAGAGTGCCAACTGCCAGTGCGCTCATTGTAAGAAGTGCGATCAGTTTGTTTTTCATAATGTTTCTCCTCCTTGATGCCGGAAGTATCCTGTTCCGGGCTGATGAATGAAATATAGTGAATGCCTGAAGCCATATGCCGTCTGCCTCATTGCGAGACTTATGATAAGTCATTTGAGCAATGCAAGATATCACGATCCGGTTAGGAATGGGTAAAGGTTGTGTAAAATGATGTCGGAGTCAAAAGCCCTGACCCGGATGCCTGTGGAGCGCTTCGAGGTGTAATACACATAAATATACATATAGAATGTATATCGGCGAATAATATACATACATGTGAATATTTATACAAGAAAGAGGTAAAAAAGTGAATATTTTGTGAAAATTTATACTTGATTTTTAAGGGAAGTGTGATAGTATAGATGTCATGAAACGGAATTACAACGGAAAAGGAAATCCCGTTTAAAGATGTCTTTAAAAATAAATCTAAAGATAAAAGAATAAGGAGACATCAGAGGAGAAGATTGAAAAATAAGATTTTTCAATCGCAAGATTTGTGTCTGCGCGCACTTGACACAAACTCGGCATGCGCAAAAAACGTGCGCAGAAATGAGGAGGAGAAAAATGAAAATGAAAAAATTACTGACAAGCGTATTGGCAGTAGCCATGGTTGCTTCTTTGGCAGCATGTGGTTCTTCTACATCCACAGAGACAACAGTACAGGCAACAGAGACTGTAGCAGAAAGCACTACGGCAGAGACAGTAGCTGCAGAGACCGATGAAGCAGCCCCCACAGAAGCAGAAAGCACAGATGCCGCTGCTTTTGATCTGGCTGGCAAGAAGATCGGTGTTCAGCTCGGTACAACAGGTGATCAGCTGGCAACGGAATATGAACAGAACGACGGTTCTACTGTAGAACGTTTCAACAAGGGCGCAGATGCAATTCAGGCATTAAAGCAGGGCAAGATCGATTGCGTAGTGATCGACTACAATCCCGCAAAGGCTTTTGTGGAAAAGAATGATGATTTACAGATTCTGGACGAAGAGCTTTCTTCTGAAGAATATGCAATGTGTGTCAACAAAGACAACAGCGAGCTGACTGCAAAGATTAACGAAGCGCTTACTCAGTTAAAGGAAGACGGTACGCTGGATGCTATCGTTTCCAACTACATCGGTGATGAGGCAGGACAGCATCCTTATACCTCTCCGGAAGGTGTAGACCGTTCCAACGGCACACTGGTTATGGCAACCAATGCAACATTTGAGCCTTATGAGTATTATGAGGATCAGAAGGTTGTCGGCATCGATCCTGATATCGCGCAGGCTGTCTGTGACGTGCTTGGTTATGACTTAAAGATCGAGGACATGGAATTTGATGCAATCGTCAATGCAGTTGTTTCCGGCAAGGCTGATTTCGGTGCAGCAGGCATGACGGTAACAGATGAGCGTAAGCTGAGCGTAGACTTCACAGATACCTATGCAACAGCAAGCCAGGTGATCATTGTAACAAAGTAATTACAAGAGATAATCGGAAAGCAATTATAATATGGAAGATTTTAAACTCAAATTTATTGCAAACTTTATAACCGATAATCGGTGGAAGTACTTCACCAACGGATTGGGAACAACTTATGTTGTTTCCTTTTTCGCTGTTATTCTGGGCGTTGTCATCGGCGTGCTGATCGCAGTGGTGCGGTCGTCTGCAGATAAGCTGGACCGTCCTCCACTGGTGGTTAAAATTCTGAATGTGATTTGTAAGCTGTATCTGACGGTTATCCGCGGAACCCCTGCAATGATCCAGCTGCTGATCATGTATTACATCGTGTTCGGTTCTGTGGATGTCAGCAAGCGGCTGGTTGCGATTCTGACCTTCGGAATCAACTCCGGCGCATACGTAGCGGAGATCATCCGTTCCGGTATCATGTCCGTGGATCAGGGGCAGTTTGAAGCAGGCAGAAGCCTGGGACTGACCTATGTGCAGACGATGTGGTATATTATTATCCCCCAGGCATTTAAAAATGTCCTGCCTGCCCTGGGCAACGAGTTCATTACCCTGTTAAAGGAGACGTCTATCTGCGGTTACATTGCACTGACGGATGTTACGCACGGTGCGAATACCGTCAGAAGTCAGACCTATGAGCCTTATATGCCGTTGTTTGCGGCAGCTCTGATTTATCTGGTCAGTGTGAGTGTACTTTCAGCTCTGATCAGCAGACTGGAAAGGAGGATGCGTGTCAATGAGCGATAACGGACAGGAAAAACAGGTTCTGTTTGAAATCAAACAGCTCTGCAAGTCCTTTGGACCGACGAAGGTGCTGGATCATATTGATGCGACGATCCGCCAGGGTGAGGTAGTCGTTATTGTAGGTCCCTCCGGCTCCGGTAAATCGACCTTTCTGCGTTCCTTAAACCTTCTGGAAATGCCGACCTCGGGCGAGATTTTATTTGAAGGAAAAGAAATTACAGATCCGAAAAGCAATTTAAATCAATATCGTCAGAAAATCGGAATGGTGTTCCAGCATTTTAATCTGTTCGCAAATAAGACGATTCTGGAAAACATGACGCTGGCACCGATCAAGGTGTTAAAAAAGTCCAAAGCAGAAGCGGAAAAAGAAGCGATGGAGCTGCTGGCACGTGTCGGCCTTGCAGAAAAAGCAAACGCTTATCCGGCACAGCTGTCCGGTGGTCAGAAACAGCGAATCGCCATCGTTCGCTCTCTGTGCATGCATCCGGATGTCATGCTGTTTGATGAGCCTACCAGCGCACTTGATCCGGAGATGGTTGGCGAGGTTTTAAGTGTAATGCGGGATCTGGCCCACGAGGGTATGACAATGGTGGTCGTTACCCACGAGATGGGCTTTGCCCGGGAAGTCGGCACGAGAGTGCTGTTTGTGGATGAAGGCAGGATCAAAGAGGAAAACACGCCGGAAGAATTTTTCGATCATCCGAAAAACGCGAGACTGCAGGAGTTTCTGTCGAAGGTGATCTAAAGCAGATTTTCCGGAAAAATGACAGAAAAAGATTGATTTTGTAAAAATCATAAAAAATTGATATGAAATGGAAGAATTTCAACATGCCGGGGCAGTTGCAGTTCTTCCGTTTTTTTTGTTACAATAAAAAGGATAAACTGGTTATTTTATCCGCGTATTTAGAGAATGACTTTTGATCAGGAGGAGCAGGAAAATGGAAAATGTAACACAGAAACGGACACCGGGGGAATGGCGAGAGCTGTTTTCTTCGCAGGAATTTGAAGAAGCCTATGAATATGGGGGCGATGACCTTGGGGCGGTTTATCAGACGCAGGGGACAGACTTTGCACTCTGGGCCCCGACGGCAGAGCGGGCAGAGCTTTTGCTGTATCGGGCAGGAAGCGCAGAGGAGGGTGCAGCAGAGCCCTTTGACCGGACAGAAGCGGTACGCACAGAAAAAGGCGTTTTCCGTGTGCATAAAAGCGGAGATCTTTCAGGTGTTTATTATACCTGGCTGGTAACGGCGGACGGTCAGACACAGGAAACTGCAGATCCTTACGCAAAGGCCGCCGGAGTAAATGGACAGCGCAGTATGGTGATCGATCTGAAAAAAGCTGAGCCGGAGGGCTGGGACAAAGATCAGGAGAAGCTGCCAAAGGCTCCGGCACCCGTTGTCTGGGAAGTGCATGTAGGCGATTTTTCCCACGATCCCCACAGCGGTGTTTCGGAAGAAAATCGAGGGAAATATAAAGCGTTCTCAGAAAAGGATACCTGTCTGGATGGAAATACAGGAAACCCGACGTGCATGAGCTGGCTGAAATGGCTGGGTGTCACTCATGTCCAGATATTACCGATGTATGATTATTGTTCGGTAGATGAAACCGGAAAGAAGCTCCAGTATAACTGGGGGTACGATCCGATGAACTATTTTGTACCGGAAGGCTCCTATGCGACCGATCCGTATCATGGAGAAGTACGGGTGCGGGAATGCCGTGAAATGATCCAGGCCTTGCATCGCGCGGGAATCCGGGTGATCATGGATGTGGTTTATAACCATACATTCAGCATAGACTCTGTTTTCCAGAAAACTGTTCCGTATTATTTTTACAGACAGGAGGCAGACGGCAGCTTTTCAGACGGCTCCGCATGCGGCAACGATACGGCAAGTGAGAGAAGGATGTATCGCAGATATATGATCGACTGTATTTGCTACTGGGTAAAGGAATATCATGTGGATGGATTCCGGTTCGATCTGATGGGACTGCATGATACGGAGACAATGAATGAGATCCGTGCGGCACTGGATCGTCTGCCGGGCGGAAAAGAAATTCTGATGTACGGCGAACCGTGGACGGCAGGCAAGACTGCGATTCAGCCAGGCTATGAGCAGGCGCTGAAATGCAACGCAGCCCTTTTGTCTGACCGAATCGGATTTTTCAATGATGATATTCGGGACAGCATTAAGGGCAGTGTTTTTGAAGTCAAGGAGACTGGCTTTGTCAACGGAGCAAAGGGACTGGAGACTCAGATTCGTTCCAGTGTGCTGGGATTCTGTGACGGAATGGGCGGTTATCAGCCATCGTCTGCACACCAGTCTGTTTCCTATGTCTCAGCCCATGACAATTATACGCTGTGGGACAAGCTGGTGCATACGCTGACGGACAGCATGGAGCCGGATTTTGGCGCATACAATGAAGTAGCTCTGGCGCAGAACCGTCTTGCCGCGGGAATTTATTTTACCTGCCTGGGGATTACGTTTTTACAGGCGGGAGAGGAAGCGGCGCGTACGAAATACGGTGACGACAACAGCTATCGCTCCGCGGCGAAGGTGAATCAGCTAGACTGGACCCGGATGCATGAATACCGGGATTTGGCGGAGTTTTACCGCGGTCTGATCCTGCTGCGAAAGAGTTTTCCGGCATGGAGGCAGAGAAGCCTGGAGGTGCTGGATCAGATCTCCTTTGTGGACGCACCGGAAGGCTGCGTAGCCTTTATCATCCGGACAGGGGCTGAGCCGGAGGCTGCAGCAGAAAGCGTCCTCACAGACAACGTTGCGCCCTGGCAGGAGCTGTTTATTATTTACAACGCGAATAAGGAAGCTGTGGAATTTCGACTTCCGGGCGGGAAAGGCTCTGATCCGGAACAGGAGCCTTCTGAAAATTATTTTGCCTTGGAGGGCAAGTGGCAGTTGCTTACAGATGGAACACGGTTTAAAATAAAAGAGGACACGAAATTAGAGCAGATAAAAGAGCTGGAAGGTTCTGTATGGGCAGAACCGGTGTCTATTACAATATTAGGAAGATAAGAGGGAACAGGTATGAGAACAAGCGGTGTGCTGCTTCCGGTATTCAGTCTTCCGTCTCCGCACGGGATCGGCTGCTTTTCCAAGGAAGCATATGAATGGGTGGATTTTTTGAAGCTGGCAGGACAGCAGTATTGGCAGATCCTGCCGCTGGGACCGACAAGCTATGGGGACTCCCCGTATCAGTCCTTTTCTACGTATGCGGGCAACCCGTATTTTATTGATCTGGAGGAGCTGGTGGAAGCCGGGTTTCTGACCAGAAAAGAGGTAGAAGCCTGCGATTGCGGCAAAGCGGCCAGAGATATTGATTATGGAAAACTGTATGAAAACAGAATGCCGCTCTTAAAGCTGGCATATGAGAGAAGCCTGGAGAAGCCTGACCCGAAGTTTACAGCATTCTGGACAGAAAATGCCTGGTGGCTGGATGACTATGGCCTGTTCATGGCAGTGAAGGATATTTTTGGCGGAAACAGCTGGGATCAGTGGGCAGAGGATATTCGCTATCGCTGGGATAATGCGATGTGGTATTACAAGACCAACTATTCTAAAGAAATCGGCTTTTATGTATGGCTTCAGTATCTGTTTTTTACACAGTGGCAGAAACTTAAAAAATATGCCAATGATAAGGGACTGAAGATCATTGGTGACATTCCGATCTATGTGGCATATGACAGCGCGGACGTCTGGGCACATCCTGAGATGTTCCAGCTGGATCAGGAGAGAAAACCCGCCGCAGTTGCAGGTTGTCCTCCCGATGGATTTTCTGCAGATGGACAGCTGTGGGGCAATCCGCTGTATCGCTGGGATCATCACAGAAATACCGGCTATGACTGGTGGATAACACGGATCTCCTGGTGCTTTAGACTGTATGACGTTGTCAGAATCGACCATTTCAGAGGCTTTGATGAATATTTCTCCATCCCTGCAAAGGACAAAACCGCGGTGAATGGTCACTGGGAAAAAGGTCCGGGTATTGAGCTGTTTCAGGCGATCAAGGCACGTCTCGGTGAAAAACCTATTATCGCAGAGGATTTGGGCTATGTGACGGATACTGTCCGCAGAATGGTAAAGGAAAGCGGCTATCCGAATATGAAGGTTCTGGAATTTGCATTCGATTCCAGAGATTCCAGCGGCGCGGGTGATTATCTGCCGCATAATTATGAGCATAACTGCGTAGCTTATACTGGCACCCATGACAATGAGACGATCCTGGGCTGGCTGTCCAGCATTAAGCCGGAAGAGGTTCAGATGGTGCGGGCATACTTAAACCGTCCTACAGAGAGCAAACAGGTTTTGGCATCCGAGCTGGTTCGTACCACCATCGCTTCTGTGGCGGATACCTGTATCATTCCAATTCAGGACTATCTGGGACTGGATAACAGCGCAAGAATCAATTTCCCGTCAACGCTCGGTACGAACTGGCGCTGGAGACTGATAAAGAGTGACCTGACAAAGGCGCTGGCAGATTCTATCCGCAAGCAGAATATTGTTTACGGCAGAGTGAAGTGGGAAGATCTGCAGGAGGATGAAAAACCGAAGGATCCGGAAGAAGAAAAAGAGACAGAAACAGAACCCAAGCAGAAAAAAGACAGTTCTGTAAAGGAGGCAAAAGACTGATGGAATTCGGAAAATTATGCAGTTGGGAAAAGCAGGGCAATCGTGTTGTTTTTCAGTTTGAGAAACGAACGGGACGCGTGGAGATCCTCACACCGGAGATTTTTAATGTATTTTCGGGAGTGGTGAGTGAAGAGCATCGCTCTAAGGCCATTGAGGGAGACAAGTCTGTTGCAGTTGATTTTACGGCGGCAGAAGCAGACGGTGCAGTAGAAATTTCCACAGATGCAGTGACTGCACGGATTTACGATGATTTCAAGGTCGATTTTTATAAAGCGGACGGCACCGTTTTGTGCCGGGACTACCGGGGCAGCAGAAAGATCTGCGCCGGTCTGAGTGATGAACTGAAGGCATTAAAAGAAGCAGAGGGACACAGTGTAGAGGAGCAGCGCACGGAAGCGGTAGAGGTTGTCAAGCAGCTTGAGGGTGACGAAGCCTTTTACGGACTTGGTGATAAGACCGGCTTTATGGACAAGCGCGGCTATGAATATGTGATGTGGAATACGGATGATCCGGCTCCGCAGATGGACAATTTCAAGTCCCTCTACAAATCCATTCCGTTTTTTATTACCTTACATAAAAATGCAGTGTTTGGCCTGTTCTATGATAACACCTACAGATCCTGCTTTGATATGGGCAAGGAATCGGAGGAATATTACTGGTATGGCGCTGCAGACGGCAATCTGGATTATTATCTGATCGCCGGCGAGAGTATGCCGGAGGTGCTTGGCAATTATACTTATCTGACAGGTACGGTTCCGGTTCCGCAGAAGTGGACCCTGGGCTATCATCAGTGCCGCTGGAGCTATATGTCTGAGGAAGAAATCCGGGATGTTGTTTCCCACATGAGAGAGTGCGGAATCCCCTGCGATGCCATTCATCTGGATATCGATTATATGGATCACTACAAGGTATTTACCTGGACACCGGATAAGGAACGTTATCCGGATCCGGAAAAGATGATCGCAGATCTGGCGAAGGACGGCATCAAGATCATAACCATCATTGATCCTGGTGTAAAGCTGGAAGAGGGATATTCTGTTTACGACAAAGGTGTGGAGAACGGCTATTTTGCAACGACGCCGGAGGGTGAGATCTATGTCAATGCAGTATGGCCGGGAGATGCGGTTTATCCGGATTTTGGCAAAAAAGAAGTGCGTGACTGGTGGGGCGAGAATCAGCAGTTCCTTGTAGATAAAGGCGTACGCGGCGTATGGAATGATATGAATGAGCCGGCAAGCTTCCGCGGGGAGCTGCCGCAGGACGTTGTGTTTACCGATGAGGACGAAAAGAGCGACCACGCGAGAATGCACAACGTTTATGGTCATAACATGGCAAAGGCAACCTACGAGGGCTTAAAGCAGCGGGATAAAAGGCGTCCCTTTGTTATCACGAGAGCCTGCTATGCCGGTTCGCAGAAATACAGCACAGCATGGACAGGTGATAATCACAGCATTTGGGCGCATCTGCAGATGGCGATCCCGCAGCTGTGCAACCTTGGTATGAGCGGAATGTCCTTTGTCGGTACAGACGTGGGCGGTTTCGGCTCGGATTGTACAAAAGAGCTGATGTGCCGTTGGGTAGAGGTTGGATGCTTCTCTCCGTTATTCCGGAATCATTCCGCGATCGGAACACGGTATCAGGAGCCCTGGAGATTCGATCAGGAAACCGTGGATATTTACCGGAAAGCAGTGCAGCTTCGATATCATCTGATCCCGTATTATTATGACCTGTTCTTTACCGGAGAGAAGACCGGACTGCCGATCATGCGTTCCCTGGTGCTTCATTATGAAAAGGATGAAGTAGCAAAGGAGTGCAATACAGAATTTTTGGCAGGCCCGAATCTGCTTGCTGCACCTGTTGTAACCCAGGGCGATCGCAAGAAGATGGTTTATCTGCCTGCAGGAACCTGGTATGACTACTGGACAGGTGAAAAGATTTCCGGCGATCAGGGACAGTGGATTCTGCGGGATGCTCCGCTGGATACCTGCCCGCTCTATGTAAAAGCAGGCGCAGTGCTGCCGGTATGGCCGGAGCAGAATTACGTGGGCGAGAAGGATACCAATCAGGTGCTGATGCTGGAGGTGTATCCCGGAGAAGGAAGCTGGGATCATTTCCAGGACGACGGCGAAAGCTTTGCATACCGCGATGGTGTATACAATCAGTATCACTGCGAACTCAAAGATGGAAAGCTGACCGTAGCCTGTGTTCATGATGGCTATGAAAAGCATTATCAGCGCGTACAGGTTCATTGCCTTGGAAAGACCTTTGAGGCTGAGCTGAAGGACGGCGCATGCTGTGTAGAACTGTAAAAAACGCTCTACAGGGTTCATAGAAAACAAAAAAGACCGCAGAACGTGCACATTGTTTGTACGGGTTCTGCGGTCTTTTTGGATTCATGACATTAGAATGCACACTTTACGGGAATTCTAATGCTTGTATAAACTTAGTGTGTTTTGTCGGAGCAGGATTGGGTTTTAGTCAATCTTTACCGGGTTGGTAACGCTGACGGTATGATCGTACCATTTTCCCTTGGTTCCGATCAGGGCGAGGTCGAAGTCTTTATCCAGCGCTTTTACCGGAACGTCAAATCCATTTACTTCTTCGGTCGTGCCGTCATCGTAGGTTACGGTATCAGTGGTGGGCTGTAAAAGCTCTGCACCATCCTTTTTTGCGTCAGCAGCCTTGCCGACAAACAGGTTTACGATGTTTTTGGAGGTCAGGCTGATATGAATGGACATCTGTCCATCTTTTACAGTCAAGACACCTTTTCCGTCGTTTGCTTCATTTACATGGAACATGCCGCTGTCAGTTTTGAACTCTGCTTCATAGGTTCCATCTTCCAGGACAGCATCTGTAGTGTCAGAGCTGGATGCAGCCGATGTGCCGAGCTCTTCCATAGCAGCGTGTGTGTGGGAAACATATAAATCCTGGATGACAGGGATCTGTCCAAGACCGGCGATCTGGGTTTCAATGCTGTCAAATACGCCGGAGGCTTCGAACTGGCTCTTCCAGGAGTCATCATCGTCACCAGCCATATCATTGTTTGCATGGTCGCCGGCAACAACCATCAGAGGACGGAGAATTACTTTCTTGTAGCCTGCCTCCTGAATCTTTTCGATCACTGCTTCGCATGCAGTATCTTCAGGTTCACCCTCTACAGTGCCGATGAATACATTGTCATATCCGAGGGCATTCATCTGGTTCTGCATCTGGCTGTAACTGATTTTTGCGGTATGAGAGGTTCCGTGTCCCATGAATACGAAAGCAGTTCTGTCTTCCTTTGCAGCGTCAAGGCTTTCGTAGCCTGCAGTTTTTACTGCCTCTGCTGTAACCGCCTTTGCAACCGCTTCTTTATCACTGTTTACGGAATCGTCTGCAGAGCCTACTTCACCCAGAAGAGGCTCGGCGATGGATACGGATTCAAACTTGTCGCTGTAGCTTGCAACCGCTTCGCTCAACTCATCATATTCTGCGCCGTGCATCAGATGAGTAGGCTGTACGATCAGATTCTTTACACCGTTATCAACAGCACGCTGCAGTGCCTGATCCATATTATCGATTTTTTCACCATCCCGTGCCTGCACATGGTTGATGATGATCTGCGCAGTAAATGCACGTCTTACGGACCAGTCGGGATATGCTTTCTGCAGTGCTTTTTCGATGCCGCCGATATCCTCTGTACGGCTGTCGTTAAAGGAAGTACCAAAGCTTACAACAAGCAGTTCGTTTTCCCCGATCTCATCTGCGTTTAAGGGATCATCCTTGGAAGCGTCGCCGGTATCTCTTCCGAAATAATCGGGATCGGCGTTTTCGCCTTCTACCAGTTCTTTCTGAGCATCCGTCAGTGCATCCCATGCTGCCTTTGCTTCGGCACACTGTTCATCGGTGTTATCGTTTCTTTCCTGAACATAGATCTGGTCGATGAGGGCGGCTACTTTGTCTGCGGCTTCCTGGTCAGATTCTGCGTCAGCGGTTTCCGCTTCTGTCGTAGTTTCCTGCACAGTTTCAGTGGCGGTGGATTCCACAGCGGTTTCAGCTGTAGAGCCACATCCGGAAACCAGCGCAGCAGTCATTGACATGGATAACATCAGTACGATCAGTTTCTTTTTCATAAGTTCCTCCTTGGGAATGGGTTCGGATTGCAGAAACGACGGGCGTCGGGCAATCCGGTATCAGAGGACAATAAAATTTTGTCCCAACAGTGTGTGAATATGGCGATAAATGAGTGATACGGGAAATTTTCGTTCAGATGCCGTTGAAAAAAGAGAAGAAAGGCGAAATGTGCAAAGTTGGATCGCTGAATCAACTCCATAGAGCGGAGCCATAGCTTCGAATCTCGGAGCGCAACAAAATAAAACCAGAAGTGTTTCTGATTTTGCAGATTTCGTACTGCCAGTTTCTCGTGGCATGAATTTTCATTGTTACCGTTCACTCGTACCGTTTTGTAAGCAAAAATGAGCTGCGAAGCAGCGGAGAGCGTCGAAGACGCGGGTTTTGCGAATGTCGCGGGTGAACGGTAACTTTTCATTCCTGTACTGCGAAAGGCAGGTCTCCCGACTGAACGCTCTGACGCTTCGACTCCCTTCCCGGTCTCCCAGTGGTAATAAGCCGTCGCTTGCGAATCACGGTGACGAGTTCGCGCAGGATTTGCACCCGCTTCCCTTTTCACCAGACGCATATGGTCTGACACCTTACGCATTTATTCAATTATGCCTTATGCCAAATTATTCTAGCATTCCTATAGTTAGTTGTCAATGTAGGGGGAAGAACGAGATTTGTGTCTGCGTGCACTTGACGTAAACTCGGTATGCGCAAAAAGCGTGCGCAGAAATGAGAGGAAAGATGGAATATGATTTTCGGAACGTTGTTACTGATGGAAA
>ENA-OOZN01001529-OOZN01001529.1-human-gut-metagenome-genome-assembly--contig:-NODE-1529-length-15037-cov-1.626552_pt1 | contig 15037 bp, 16 predicted proteins | sample MGYA00241187_ERZ501397 | MGnify/ENA primary metagenome ERZ501397 (study PRJEB25962, sample SAMEA2042921) | human gut metagenome | biome: human gut; feature: human-associated habitat; material: faeces... | reverse complement strand
TACGTGAATTTGTAGCAACTTTACCTAAGATAATGCAACAAACTTATGAACTTATCTTTATTAAAGGATATAAGCAATCTGAAATGTGTAAAAAATTAGGACTATCTAAAAGTACAGTTTCAGAAAGAGTTAAAAATTGAGAAAAATATAAAAGAAGAAATTGACATATTAGATATAGAAGCTGAACAAACAGAGTTTCAAGATATAATGAGCAAAATAATTAATAATAATTATAAAGCAATTGCATTTTATATTAATACTGAAAACTTGCAAAATACAATAAAACTACATGAGTATATAAAAGAAATATTACCGGAATGCAAAACAATTGCGTATGGAGAAATGCCAATATATTTGCCAAAATTTTTTAAGAAAACAAATTTTGATGCAATAGTTTCAAGAGAATGTGATCAAGAAATAGCTATATTAGACTTTTTTAAGTATAGTTTAAAGATGATACAAGAAAATGACATGAGGGGAGTTGTTCTAATAAGAAATATGCAGTTACTAAATTGTAAAAAAGGAGAATTTCTAGAAGCTAAAGAATGGGGATATACAAATGTATCAAAGGCTCCAATTAAAAAATATTTTGAGATGGAAAAGAAACAACAAGTAGTAATAACAATTGCAAGAGGATGTCCATATAATTGCCCTTACTGTAATGCAGTATTGTATTATGGAAAAAAAGAAAGAAGAAGAGATGCAAAGGATATAGTCAAATATATTAATTCATTGGAGTATGAATATTTTAAGTTCTTTGCACCAGATTTTACATTAAATGAAGAAAGGGCAATGGAATTGTGTCAAGAACTTATAAACAATAAAAAGAAAATCAAATGGTCTTGCACTACTAGACCGGATTTATTAAAAAATGAGGAGCTAATTAAAATGATGGCTGAATCAGGATGCTATAAGATTGCTATTGGAATAGAATCTGTTGAAGATGAAGATTTGAAAAGTATAAATAAAAGATATGATAGTGAAGTTATTGTTAAAGGAATAAAATTATTACAGAAATATAATATTGAATATAAGGCATTAGTTATGTTTGGAGTACCAAACCAAACAAAAGAGGGAATAAAATATACTTTAGATTTTTTGAATAAATACAATGTGAATATTAGACCAACAGCATATACACCATTCTATGAAATGAATCATAATATGAACGAGGAACAAATATCAAAATATGATAAAAGGACATATTATGAAGGAATACCGGATTTAAGCTATAAAGATTTTTTGAGATTAATTTATGATACTAAAAATTATAAAAAGATATTAGAATAAGGATGTTGATATTATGTTTGAAAATATAAGAAATAAAATTGATAATGTAATAAAAGAGAATACACCAGATTCAGTATTATTTTCAGGAGGAGTAGATAGCTCAGCAATATTATATGTAGCACATAAATATAATCCAGATGTTATGGGAATAACGGTTGGTGTAGAAGGCAAAGAAAGCTCAGATATTGAATATAGTAAAATGGTAGCAAAAGAATTAGGAATAAATAATCATCATATATTTTATGTAAAACCACAACAAGTGAAAGAAATGGTAGAAACATCGGTTAAAATACTAAAATCTTTTAATCCAGAATGGATTAGTTCTACAACAACGTTACTTTTAGGAACAATGTATGCTAAAAAGGCAGGCTTAAAAAGTATATCAAGTGGAGAAGGTGCAGATGACCTGCTAGGAAGTTTTCCGTTTTTTAAAAATTGGAAAGGAGATTATAAGTCTTTAGATACGGCAATACAGGATAGACTAAAAGAGATTGTAGTAATGTCAGATGTAATTGCTAAAAGTATGAAAATGGAATATATAGCACCATTCCATGATGAAAGAGTAAAACAGGAGATTTTGTCTATTCCAATGCAAGAAAGAATGAAAGAAGAAGGAGAAATAAAAACAAAATATCCTCTAAGAAAGTCATATGAAGGGATTTTACCACAAATTTGTATAACAAGACCACAGACAATGGCATTTACTGGTTCTGGAATATATGAAACAATAAAAAGTATTGGAAATGAAATTTCCGATGAAGAATTTCTAACAAGCTGTAAAGATATATTTCAATTTAGAAATAAATTTGAATATGCATTATTTAAAATATATAACAAAAATTTTGAATTCAAACAGGAAGAAAAAGGGCGGATGTGTACACTGTGGAAGTAGTATGGAAAATAATAAAATAAATTGTAAAATTTGTGCTACATTACAAGTAGATGGAAGGGAGATAACTTTTAATGGAGATGAAAGATAATAATTCAGAAGAAATAAAAGGAGCAGAAGCTATAGTCATACATAATGGAAATATAATTTTAGGAATGCAAAAACCAAAAAGATGGTACAATTTAGAAAATGAAGAAAAAGCAACGATAATAAAGACATTAGGTGGACAAATAGAAAAAGAAGATAAAAATAGTTCAAAAAGAGCAATGATAAGAGAGGTGTTAGAAGAGGTAAAAGGAATAGAAGAAAAAGACCTTAGAGTGACATCAGATCCAATTTTTACTAAAAAAATTAGAATGGGGGATTTAAATATATTTGAGAGATATTCTAATTTGAGTATGGAAGCAGACTTTTATCTTTTAGAAATTTTAAGTAAAAAAGCTATTGAACCAAATGATTTACCAGCATTATTAGAAATACCAGTAAAAGAATTTTTGAGATTAGAATTTACTAAAAAAGAAAGTTTTAATAAGTTACAAGAACATGTAATAAAAAATAAAAATTTTCAACTTTCTTTACCAGAATATTATGCATTAATGATTCCAAAAGAAGTAAAAGAATTTTTTAAAAAAATTAAGGAGTATGAAGAAGAAATTGAAAGATAAAAAAATAGCATTTGACTTTGATGGGGTTATAGCAAATACTAATAAAGAAAAGATAGAATGGCTAAGAAGTAAAGGATATAGTATAAAGTGTGCAGATAAGACTAGTTTTTATTCTGAGCTAAGCCAGAATTTAGCAAATTCTCAAATAGAAAAATTATATAATAATATGTCAAAAATAATATTTCAACCTGAAACATTAGATAAAACGAAGCCTATATTAGGAGCAATAAAAACAATTAAAAGATTATCACACAAATTTAATATATATATTATAACAGCAAGAACTGAAGAATTGATTAAACCTATATATGATTGGTTAAAAAAGTATAATTTAAGTGAAAATATTCAAGATATAATATCTTCATCTTATGAATCAAAACAAGATATTTGTTTGAAAAATAATATCTGTTTTTTATGCGACGATGATGTTAGGCATTTAGTTAATAAAAAAGTAAAAAGAAGAGTATTATTTAATACAGACAAAAGAAAGTTAAAAGATGATATTATAGTTGCTGAATCATGGGATGAAATAGAAAGAATTTTAACAGAATTAAATTGATATATATTAATAATATATATAATATTTTTTTAGAAAGGAAGAGGGACATGAAAAGAAAAATTTTTGTTTTCATAGGAGCTCCAGCTAGTGGTAAGGGGACTCGGATTAATGAATGTATAGGCTACAAAAGCATATCAACAAGTTGCATTTTAAAAAATGCAGGATATGATTTAACAAAGGGAACTTTAATTAGTGATGAAGTCGTTAATGAATTAGTAATACGGGAAATGGAAAGGCTTAAAGAATCTAACATAATATTAGATGGATTTCCACGAACGGAAAATCAGTTTCTAATATTATTAGAGCAGAATATACAGATAGACAAAGTATTCTATATACAAGTGCCTAAAAAGATTCTATTTGAGCGAGCAAATGATAGGCTTACATGTTTAAAGTGTCAAGCAAGTTTTACTAAAAGCGAATTCAAAAGACCGAAGGTCAAGGGAACATGTGATTATTGTGGAGGAACCTTAGTTGAAAGAGTAGATGATTCTAAAGAATTATTTGAAAAAAGAGTAGAGGTTTTTGAAGAAAAAACAAAACCAGTACTTGAACTTTTTCAAAAGTATCATATCCCGATTATTGAAATTGATGCTACATTACCACCAAGTGAAATCTTAAAGTATATTTAAGAGTTAAAATAGCAAGTTGTGAATATTCCGACTTGCTATTTTACAGTTTTATGTAGTATATGAGTATATAGAAATTATTTTTTATCTTTTATCCACTTTTCAAACTCTTTCCCACTAATTTCCTTATCCAAATATTTCTTCTTTATAATAGCCCCATCTTTCTTATAATTTTCAAATTTTTCAATTGCTTTTTCAGTACCATAATGAGAAACAGAACTAGCCAAAGAAAGATACCTTTTTCTATACATATTAAGTAACTTATCGTTTTTTAATGATTTTTTATAACTTATTTGTTTTCCTAATTCTTTACAAGTCTTGTTATCTTTAAAAATATTATTACAATATTTAATATCTCTTAAATTTTCTGGAATAAAATACCTTCCACAATTTTTACATTGCTTAATTATATGGCGTTTATCCGATATAAACTCTTTAAATTCAATTGCTAAAATACTTATAACATCAGAGCTACAAAAGCAATATGGTATATTATATAATGGTAGATTTAATCCACATAAATAATATGCACCAAAGGTAAAGTCTAATGCTAAACTATTTATTAATCCAGAAATTTCAATAATATCATTTTCTGCATTATAGTTTTGTAAACGATTATAATGTTGTTTTTCATATTCCTCATATAACTTTGGATATTTTTTCTTAAATAAATCAAGTCTTTTTTGTGCTAAAGTACTTTTTTGTTCAAAATATTCATCCCACTGTTTATCAAATTCTATTTCTTTAGGAGTGGTAGGTATATCATCATAATCTTCGTCAATATCATCAACAATTGATTTATCATAAGGTAAATTCAAATGCTTAAAAAATACATTTTGAACATTAATAAAATGTTCTTCTTCGGAACGCATAAGTTCGAATAAGCCTAAAAGATAATCTTTTTTGTTTAATTCAAGACTAATAAAATTAATTCCAGATTTTATCTTGTCAGGATGTTTTGGAAAATACAAAGATGCATAACAAAATTTTCTAATAAAATTTCCGAATATCTGCACTTTTAAAGTCAATATTTAAAAAATTCAAAAGAAATGTTCCAATTGGCATAACTTTGCATTTGAATACAGGTTCAGAATAATAAATTTCATCTGATTCATCTGTTTTATCTTTATGAATCATATCTCTATATAATAAAAATTCAGTATTGCTATTCTTATCAAAAGCAATATAAAAATCCATAAACTACACTCCTATCAAACAACCACAAATCAATAAAAAATTTTTTTCTGTTGTATAGTGTTATTTTTAACGTCAAACAATTATAATTGTATTACAAGTTGTTTGACAATACTGTATTACAAAATACTATAAAAGTCAAAAATAGCACATTGAAAAATATACAAAATATAGTTGTCAAAAAGGTACAGTAAATATTTTGTATCATAATTAGTTATAAGACATATAATGAAACTTCTGTCTGGCTAACATGATGTAAAGGGATAGCTTCTTAGAAAAGAAGAGGAGAGCAAATCTCCTATGTGAATGACAATTCACTTATAACTAATAAACAAAAGTAATAAAATTTATAGATTGATAATATGGTGTATAAAGGAGTTGGTGTTAGTGTGAATGATTACATAGAAGAAAAAACCACGTATACCATAGATAATCAAGAATATACTGTAATAGCACGAACTAAAAAAGATAATGGCATAGAGAAAATATACAACATACTGAGTAGGTATGCTCTTCAAAAACTGAATAGCATTAATTAAAAGATAGTAATTATTTTGAAAAATGCTGGGTATTATCAAAAAAATTTTGTATAATCCATGTTATATAAAGGAATAGTTACTATCACTAATAGAAAATTTCATTTTCTATTAGTTCAAAGATTGTACACAAATTTCTTTCAGAAATTTGGCACACGAACAAAGACGGGACATAGAAATAATTTAATAGATGACAAATGAAATCATGTCCCTTTTGTTCTAATCAAGAAAAGGGAGAGTAACTATTATGGAAAATACAAAATATAAAGTAGCAGGTTATTTAAGATTATCAAAGGAAGATGGTGATAAAGAAGAAAGTGATAGTATTGTTAGTCAAAAAAGCATTATAGAAAATAAAATAAAAGAGTTAGGAAAAGAATTTGAATTATATGATTTATACATAGATGATGGATATACTGGTTTAAATACAGATAGACCTTCGTTTAAAAAAATGATTACAGATATTGAAAATGGTGTCGTTAATACTGTTATAACTAAAGACTTATCAAGACTTTCAAGAAATAGTTTTGAAGCTAACTATTACATAGAAATATATTTTCTAGAAAAAAATATAAGATATATTTCAATTTTGGATAATGTAGATACATATTTAAAAAATTCAAATAATGACATGATACAATTTAAAACTCTAATTAATGATTGGTATAGTAAAGATATTTCAAGAAAAGTAAGAAGCGGTGTATGGGCAAGGAAAGAAAAAGGAATGTATTTAGCAGCAAAAGCTCCTTATGGATATAGAAAAAGTAAAGATAATAAAAATAAATTAGAGATAGATAAAGAACAATCAAGAGTAATAAAAATGATTTTTAATATGTATGACGAAGGGACAAAGATTACTGATATTGCAATGTATTTAAAAGAACAACAAATATATTGTCCAGATTATTACGATTTTGGAGGGGCAAAAAGTGGAGATTATAATTGGCGAGATGAGGCTATAAGTAGGATTTTAAAAAACAAAGTTTATATTGGACATACAGAGTATGGCAAAAAGATTAATCTAAGCTATAAATCAAAAAAAGTAAAAATTATACCTAGAGAAGAATGGCAAATTGTAGAAAATACACATCAGCCAATTATTTCTAAAGAGCAATTTGATAGAATTCAAACTAAATTAAGTATTCATAAAAAAACAAGACATAAAAAATATGAATGGAAATTAAATGGAATTGTATTTTGCAAAGAATGTGGAACGAAAATGGTAATTAAAGTAATTCGAGATAAAGACGGAAATATTAAGTCTAAAAAGATATATTGTGGAACAGCTGTAAGAAAGAATAATACTCTTGATTGCAATAGAAAGTATAAATCAATTGATGAGGCGATAGTTGAAAAAATAGTTATAGCAAATGTAAAAGAAAAATTAAGCAAAATAAGTAAAAGTGATAAATTAGAAAATTTAATTTTAAATCAGTATAATGAAAATAGTACAAAGGTATATGATGATAATATAAAATTTCTTGAAAAGCAACTTGAAAAAGCTGATAAGACAATAACTTCGCTATATGAGGATTATAAAAATGATATTATAGAAATTGATGATTATAAAAGATTCTATAAAACAGAAATAGAACGAAGAACAAATATAAAAAATAGTATTAATTCTATTCTAAAAGAAAAGGAAAAAAGACCTGTAATGACAAAAGAAAGATTAATATCTATTATGAATGAATTATCTAATATTGAAAACTGGGATAGAGATAAATTATCTGAAATTATTTACAATATAGAGATAGACGAGAATAATAATATTTATATTAATTACAGATATAATGTTTTTGATAAAGTATAGTTATAGAATGAGATAACTATGAAAGAATACAAAGCAGGAATTTATTTAAGACTATCAAAAGAAGATACAAATACGAATAATAGTATAGAGGCACAAAGAGACATTACTTTAAACTATGCTAAAAAACATAATATTAGTGTAATTAATGAATATGTAGATAATGGATATTCAGGTATTTTAGACTCGAGACCAGCTCTAAATAAAATGATAATAGATATTTTAAGAAAAAAAATAGATATGGTTATTGTTAAAGATTTATCGAGATTAACCAGAGATAAAAATAAAACAGGTTATTATACTGAAGTCTTTTTTCCAGATAATGATGTTAGGCTAATTTCTGTAACAGAATTTATAGATAGTGGCGAAAGATATGAAATTGATGATACTATAATGTTAAGAGGAATAATGAATCAAAGTTATGTAGCAGATATTTCTAAAAAGATAAAATCTGTAAAAACTGATATGAAGAAACAAGGTAAGTATGTTGAAAAAAATGTACCATATGGATATAAAAAAGATGATGAAGATAAGTACAAAGTAGTCATAGATGAAACAGTTTCTGATAATGTGAAATTAATATATGAAATGTATTTGCATGGCTATTCTCAAGGAGAGATTGCAAAATATTTAACTAAACTGAAAATAGACACTCCTAAAAAATATAAAGGGCAAAATGTAACAATTAATGAATGGAGAAATGATAGCATAAGTAGAATTTTAAAAGATCCATTTTATACAGGAAAGATGATAATAAATAAATTATATACAGACTATAGAACAAAGAAAAAATATAAAACACCAAGAGAAGAATGGATATTTAAAGAAAATACACATAAAGCGATAATTTCACAAGAACAATTTAACCAAGTTCAAAAAATATTAGAAGAAAAGTTTAATAAACCAAAAAACAAATACGAATATTTATTAAGAGGATTAGTATATTGTGGTCATTGCAAATCAAGAATGCAATATAAGTATAGGATAAGAACAAAAGTAAGAAATAAGATTTTAGATAAGCCACAAAAATGTTGGTATTTTAAATGCAGAACGATTTATAAATTCCCTAGTATATGTGACAAAGGACATACGATTATGGAAGCGACTTTAAATGAAATAGTATTAAATACTGTAAAGCAAAATTTGAATACAATAAATATCGACATAGCTACAAATAAAATTATTGATGAATATAGAAAGAATGATATAACTTATAAAGAAATGAAACTACTCAAAAGTAACGAAACAAGAATAGATAATGAAATGAAAAAACTATATAGTAAAAGAGTAGATGAAAAAATATCAATAGAAGATTTTAAATTACAATATGATGCACTTAAAAATAAATTAAAAGAAACGAAAAAATCTTTGGAACAATTACAAGAAAAGAATAGAAGCAAAATATCAGAAGAAAACTTAAAGAGAATTGTTATGGATTTTAAACAAGGTAAAGAATTCACAAATGAAATATTAAAACAAATAATAAATAGAATTGAAGTATATGAAGATAAAAAAGTTGAGATAGAATTTAATTTTTAAACTAAAGCAATCTAATCTAAATTAGATTTTTAATTAAATATAAAAATGCAGTAAAAAGTACCCACCAGATGAAGGTGCTCAAAGTTCAAATGGAACAACAGAAGCAGAAACGAATTTAAAAATAACCTTAAAGGTTCAAAAATTGTTAGAACAAAGTGGGTGTAATGTAATATTAACAAGAAGTGATGAAAGTGCAATATATGATTTGAATGTGAAAACATTAAAAGAAAAAAAGATATCAGATATACATAATAGAGTAAAAATAGGAAATGAATCTTCAGCAGACATATTTATTTCAATACATTTAAATAAAATTCCACAATCGCAATATTACGGATGGCAATGTTTTTTCAATTCTAAAAATGAAAATAGTAAGATATTAGCTGAAAAAATACAAGGTAACTTAAATGAAACCATTCAAAAAGAGAATAAAAGAATTCCAATGAAATTAGATAAGGTGTATATTATGAAACATGTTGATATTCCAATAAGTATAGTTGAATGTGGATTTCTTTCTAATCCACAAGAAGAAAAAGAATTATTAAAAGATAGTTATCAAGAAAAATTAGCATGGGGAATTTACAACGGAATAATAGATTATTTTTGTAAATAAAAATGTCATAATTGATAATTAATTTAAAGGTATAAAAATTATACAATAAACATATATTTTAGTAGGAATAACAATAGGAGGATTTATATGTTTATTGTATTTAACAAACAAAAAATATATACATATTTTATATCAATTATAACTGTAGTTTTATTATTTTGTATTGCAGATGTGTTGACAAATGGAAATAGGGAACTTCAACAAGTTAGTTCAGAAAATGAAAAAATGTTGCCAATATATAGTGTAAATACAAGTGAAAATAAAGTAGCATTAACAATAAATTGTGCTTGGAATGCAGATGATATTGATAGCATTTTAAATACTTTGAATACAAATAATGTAAAGGTTACTTTTTTTATGGTTGGAGATTGGATTGAAAAAAATCCAGAAGCTGTTAAGAAGATATATGAAAATGGTCATGAGATAGGAACTCATAGTGATACACATCCACATGTAAATAATTTAAGTTATGAAAAAAATATTGAAGAATTAGAAAATAGTAATAAAAAGATTGAAAAAATCATAGGAAAAAGAACAAATTTGTATAGAGCACCATATGGGGAATATAATAATACAGTAATTAAAGCAGCACAGGATAAAGGGTATTATACAATACAGTGGAGTTTGGACACATTGGATTATACAGGAATTAGTGGAGATGAAATGTGGAATAGAATAAAAGAAAAAATAACATCTGGTGATATTATATTAATGCACAATGGCACAAAACATACAGCAGATAGTTTAGATATGTTGATAAAAAATATAAAACAAAAAAATCTGGAAATTGTCAAAGTATCTGAGTTAATATATAAAGATAATTATATAATAGATGTAAATGGAAAACAAAATAAAAATTAATGTGTATATAATTACCAATAATGGGAAAAATAAAAATAGATTTTTTTAGGAGATATAGTGGAATGCATTTTATTGGTATTTTTGCAAATAATTTAGAGTTTGAAAATATAAAGCAAAATGTGATGAAAATAACTAAAAGAGAAGATTTAAAGTTGATAAATATACATTCTAAAAATATATCAAATATGAAGAATATAGTTTTTGAAACAATTGTATTTTGTAAAGAAATAGATGTAGATAAAGATCAAAAAGATATCGTAGAAAAAATATGCAGAAGTTGTGAATATATAATTATAAATTCTGATATCACTAATACTATGGAAATATTACCAAACAAAAAAGTTAAATGTGTAACATTTGGATTGAATCAAAAAGCAACAATAACAATATCAAGTGTACAAGATGAAAAAGCAATAGTAGCAATACAACGAAATATAGAGAATTTGGAAGGGAAAAAAATAGAATTGGGAGAATATGAAATAAAGTTATACAAATTTAAAAACATTCAAAATTTATTAGCAATAGCTTCTATTTTTTCAATATATTATCTATAAAAGAGGAAAAAAGACAAAAATGTTACAGAAATATTACAAAAATGTTACGAATTTAACTTTTTATGTAGACAAACATGGAAAAATGTTGTATAATAGGTAATGTAAGTTAACAGATGTGAAAAAAGTACAATTGATAAAATAAAAAAATAAGGAGGAAGATAAATTGGATACAAATTATCTAGAAAACAACTATTTAACTTTAGTTGGAAAAGTTACAGGAGAAAAAAAATTTAGTCATGAAATATATGGAGAGAGATTTTTTATTTTTAATTTAGAAATACCTCGTTTAAGTGGAATATCAGATTTAATTCCAATCACAATATCAGAAAGATTAATAAATGAGGATACTTTGCAAGAAGGTAGAAAATTATTAGTAAAAGGTCAATTTAGATCATACAATAGTTATGAAAGTGAAAAAAATAGATTAATTTTAACAGTTTTTGCCAAAGATGTTAAAGTTATTGAAGAAGAAGAAGAAAAAAATGAAGAAGAAAATGAAATTTCAAGAAAAGATATTATAACAAATGAAGTTGTATTAATAGGATATATATGTAAAAAACCAATATATAGACAAACACCATTTGGAAGAGAAATTGCAGATGTATTATTAGCAGTAAATAGAGCATATAATAAATCAGATTATATACCATGTATTGCTTGGGGAAGAAATGCAAGATTTTGTCAAAACCTTGAAGTAGGTGCACAAATAAAATTAGTAGGAAGAGTTCAATCAAGAACTTATGAGAAAAAACACGAAGATGGTACTGTAGAAACAAGAGTAGCATATGAAGTTTCTGTAGGAAGTTTAGAAGTAATTGAAGAAAATAGTAATGAAAAGACAGTTGAAGAAGAAAATCAAGAAGCTGTATAAATAAAGAGAAAAGAAGTTTTAGAATAAATTATTCTAGGACTTTTTTTATATAATAGGAAAGAGATACTTCCTTATTATATAAAAAGCTACAATTGCTAGTACTTTGAGATTTTATCCTTCTAGTCGAAAACTCAAATCGGGCGAGAATAAATCAAAGAAAAAATTTTCAATTTTTGTTATTTGTTCTTTTAAAATATTGTAAAAAAAAATGTCATATGATAAGATAAATGCAATTGATAGCAGACAGTGTGATAGTAGGGAATGACATTGGTTTGCATAATAATATAGAGGGGAATTTATAAAAAACAAAACATTTAATTTATAGGAGGATAATAGATGTTTAAGACACAAAAAAATAAAGAGAAAAAAATAAAAATTAACTCAAAAATTATTTTTGAATTAATTGTATTAATATTAATAGCAACATTTTGTATTGCTATTACACCAGTAACATTACAAAATGATACATATTATACTATAAAAATAGGAGAACAGATTACTAAAACTGGAATTGATATGCAAGATCATTTTTCATGGCATCAGAATTTAGCATATACATATCCACATTGGTTATATGATTTGTTGACATATTTTATATATGCAGCATTTGGAATGACAGGGATTTATGTGGCAACATGTTTATTATCAGCAGTTTTAGGAATATCTTTATATGTAGTTAATAAAAAAATTGTAAATAATAAAAGTATATCATTTGTTTTAACAGTATTGGTGATATATGGATTAAGAGATTATATAGCAGCAAGAGCCCAATTGGTAACATTTATTTTATTTGTTTGGATTATATATTGTATTGAAATGTTTTTACAAACCAAAAAAGTGAGATATGCAGGTGGAATAGTAGCAATTTCAATATTAATAGCAAATTTACATGTTGCAGTTTGGCCATTTATGTTTGTTTTATTCTTACCATATATAGGTGAATATATAATAGCAATTGCAGCAGAAATAGCAATATATAGAAAAATTACAATGCAAATATTGAAATTAAGAATTAAAATATTATCAAAAAATGAAAAAAATGTTGATAAAAAAGCTAAATTAGAAAATAAATTAAATGAAATAATAGAGAAAAACAAGAAGATAGAAATAAAAAGAAGCGAAAATTTAAAAAATCCGTATAAAATAAAATTTGAAAAAAATGAAAATGTTAAATGGTTGATAATGATAATGATAATATGTGGATTCACAGGGCTATTAACACCACTAGGGGATACACCATATACATATTTGTATAAAACAATGAAAGGTAATACAACAGAGAATATAAGTGAACATCAACCACTAACATTAATAAATAATACAGAGGCAATTTGTACATTAGTAATTTTACTATCAATTCTTACATTTACAAAAACGAAAATAAAATTATCAGATTTATTCTTTGCAGGTGGATTATGTTGTTTAATGTTTTCTTCGCGAAGACAATTTTCTATGCTTGTATTAATAGGGTCAGTAGTATTAGGAAGACTAGTTGTTGATATGATAACTAGATATTCAAAAAATGGGCTAAAAGATGTGGATGATGTAGTAAAAAATAATCTTGTTTTAGTATTATTAACAATTTTAATGGGTATATTTTCATATAATTCTATAAAACCAGTACTAGATGACAAATTTGTAAGTGAAAAATCATATCCAGTATCTGCATGTGATTTTATATTAGAAAATATTGATTTAGGTACTGCTAAATTTTATAATGAATATAATTATGGAAGTTATATGTTATTTAGGGGAATACCGGTATTTATAGATTCAAGAGCAGATTTATATGCACCAGAATTTAGTGGAAATAAAGATGAAGATATATTCTCGGATTTTATAAATACATCTTCTATATCAAAATATTATGAAGATACATTTGAAAAATATAATATAACACATGTTATATTAGGAAAAAAATCAAAAACAAATTTAATTATAAATAAATCACATGATGAAAATTATAAAGAAATTTATTCAGATGATAATTTTGTTATTTATGAAAGATTAAATGCAAAAAAATAAATTTGGAAGACAATAAAATTTAATAATTAACATTAAAAAGACTAAATATACGAAAAAAGGAAGTGCAATTTTGAAAATAAATATAAAAGAACAAGACGTAGGAAAAAGAATAGATGCATTTTTAGCAGGAAATACTGAATATTCTAGAGCACATATTCAAAAAATGATTGAAAACGAAAAAGTTCTAGTAAATGGAAATAAAACAAAAGTATCATACAAAGTACAAAAAGATGATGAAATAAATCTTGAGGTAGAAGTGCCTAAAGAGATTGCACTAGAGGCACAAGAAATCCCAATAGATGTTTTATATGAGGATAATGATATTATAGTTGTAAATAAACCTAAAGGAATGGTCGTTCATCCTGCAAATGGAAATCCAGATGGAACATTGGTAAATGCAGTAATGGCAATTTGTAAAGATTCTTTATCTGGAATTGGTGGAGAGATTAGGCCAGGAATTGTGCATAGACTTGATAAAGACACATCAGGAGTTATAGTAGTTGCAAAAAATGATAAGGCTCACATTAATATGAGTGAACAAATAAAAAATCACGAAGTAGAAAAGACGTATATTGCTTTAGTTAAAGGATTCGTAAAAGAGGAAGAAGCAACTATAAATATGCCAATAGGTAGAAGTACAAGAGACAGAAAGAAAATGGCTGTTAATAAAAATGGTAAAAATGCTGTAACACATTTCAAAGTTTTAGAAAGATTTGGAAATTATACATTATTAGAAGTTAAAATTGAAACAGGAAGAACACATCAAATAAGAGTCCATTTATCAGAAATAGGATATCCTGTTGTTGGTGATACTACATATTCAAATGGCAAGAATGAGTGGGGGATAAAAGGACAATGTTTACATGCAAAATCATTGAAGTTTAAACATCCAATTACTGGTAAAGAAATGTTTATAGAGGCACCATTGCCAGAATATTTTGAAAATGTATTACAGGAATTAAGACAAGGAAAATTAATTTTATCAAATTTAAGGAAGTGAAT
>ENA-OOZN01001525-OOZN01001525.1-human-gut-metagenome-genome-assembly--contig:-NODE-1525-length-15090-cov-2.330762_pt1 | contig 15090 bp, 10 predicted proteins | sample MGYA00241187_ERZ501397 | MGnify/ENA primary metagenome ERZ501397 (study PRJEB25962, sample SAMEA2042921) | human gut metagenome | biome: human gut; feature: human-associated habitat; material: faeces... | reverse complement strand
CTCGAACCCGCGACCCCATGCGTGACAGGCATGTATTCTAACCAGCTGAACTACCAGACCAAAATGTTATTCTTTATCGCTATTCCGTTGAATTGCGGTGCAAAGATAGGTGGATTTTTTGAATTAGCAATAGTTTAGGATGAAAAAATTAGAACAAATCGATAAATTTCATACTTTTGTCCCCATATATAATTAACACTAGCATGAAAAATACTCCTGTAGACTATCAGACAGCCAGACGGATTATCGATGGCTTTGGACTTCCCGATTTTGGGAAAGCGACTATCCGGGAGGTAGTTGCCATATCCACGCAATTGGAACAAGAAACGGGAACCGAGTTCATCCATATGGAAATGGGCGTACCGGGCTTGAAAGCCGCTCAAGTAGGCGTAGACGCTGAGATCGAAGCCCTTCGTAACGGTATAGCGTCTATCTACCCGAACATCAACGGAACTCCCGAAGTGAAAAAGCAAGCTTCCCGCTTTATCAAGGCGTTTATAAATATAGATATAGACCCAGAGTGTTGCGTACCCGTAACCGGTTCCATGCAGGGCACATACGCCTCTTTCCTTACGGCCGGACAATGTACGCCGGGAAAAGACACCATCTTGTTTATCGACCCCGGATTCCCCGTGCAGAAACAGCAAATAGCCGTTATGGGCTATAAATATGAGTCGTTCGACGTATACGAATATCGTGGCGAGCGATTGCGTGAGGCCTTGGAAGCGCATCTTTCCAAAGGCAATATTGCCGCGATGATCTATTCCAACCCGAACAATCCGGCTTGGTTCTGCCTCACCGACGAGGAGTTGAAGATCATCGGCGAGATGGCCAACAAATACGACGTGATCGTCATAGAAGATCTCGCCTATTTTGCCATGGATTTTCGCAAGAACCTCGGATGTCCTTTCGAGCCTCCTTACCAAGCGAGCGTAGCCCGTTATACCGATAATTATATCATGCAGATATCCGGTTCCAAAGCGTTCAGCTATGCCGGACAGCGTATCGGCGTGACAGCGATCTCCAATAAACTTTACCATCGCTCCTATCCGGGATTGACTCAGCGTTATGGAGGCGGTACGTTCGGTACGGTATATATCCACCGTGTCTTATACGCCCTATCTTCCGGAACCAGCCACTCGGCCCAATTCGCCTTAGCCGCCATGTTCAAGGCCGCCGCAGACGGTACGTTCGACTTTGTCTCGCAAGTGAAAGAATACGGACGTCGAGCGGAGAAACTAAAGAAGATTTTTACGGATCATGGTTTCACAATCGTTTATGATCACGATCTGGACCAACCGATAGCCGACGGTTTCTATTTCACGATCGGTTACCCGGGAATGACCGGCGGACAATTGATGGAAGAGCTGGTTTATTACGGAGTAAGCGCCATATCATTAAGCACCACAGGCAGTAACCAACAAGGACTACGGGCTTGTACCTCTTTCATAAAAGATCACCAATATGATTTGCTGGACGAAAGACTGAGATTATTCGAGGAAAATCATCAAGCATAAATTAACAATAAGCCCGGTCGGTTCACGTTTATTAACTTGAATCCCGGGCTTTTCATTTGCTTCTTATTAAAAAACGCCTTATATTGTCGGTGAATTAGTAACAACCTAACATTCACGATCATGGCATCTTATAAAAATATATTTAAAATAACACATAACGATGTCCTTCCTATTCAAGGAAGTATTCTGATTGCCGAGCCTTTTTTACAAGATGCCTATTTCCAACGTTCCGTCGTATTATTAATAGAGCATACGGAACACGGATCGATGGGATTTGTCTTGAATAAAAAAACGGATCTTATCGTAAACTCTTTTTTCAAGGAGTTTGCCGAATTTCCGGAGATACCGATTTATCTGGGGGGGCCGGTCAGCCCCAACCGTTTGTTCTTTATTCATTCCTTAGGGGATAATATCATTCCGGACGCGTTAAAGATCAATGATTATTTATATTTCGACGGGGATTTCAACGCATTGAAACGATACATCCTCAACGGGCACCCAATCGATGGGAAAGTGAAGTTTTTCTTGGGATACTCCGGATGGACCGAAGGGCAATTAAACCATGAAATCAAACGGAACTCGTGGGCCGTAAGCCATATCACCACCGATAATATCCTGTCTGCCGATGGGGAGGGCTATTGGAAAGATTCCGTAGAATTATTAGGCAATGATTATAAAACTTGGACAAAATATCCGAAGGACCCGTATTTAAATTAATTGCATTATGCAGACATCGGAATAACCATCCGGTGTCCTGATCCAGTCCTTAAGCGTCCCCGCCTCGACAAATCCCAGACGGGTAAATAATTTCTTGCTAGGCTCGTTCGCCACGGGAATATGCACATAAAGTTGATGAAGCTTCAAAAACGTATAAGCGTATTCCATCAATAGTCTTAACGCTTCCGTAGCGAAGCCACGTCCTTGATACTTACGATCCAGCATAATACCGCAAGCCGCCCGGTTCGGATGCGGCTCAAAATCGAATAAGTCCACGATCCCCACGGAAGTCCCCGTATCGCAATCCTCGATCATGAAGCGAAGTTGGCGAGACTCATAGATACTCCGGTCGCTACCCGCTATATATTCCTTCAATATATAACGGGAATAGGGAGCCAAGGTATTCCCTACTTCCCATAACTCCGGATCATTCTCCCAACGATACAACAACTCCAGATCCTCTGGTTCCAATGCCCTCAAACGGACTCTATCATTCGACAATAACATATTTACCCAAGGATTACTTAAACAAGCCGACCACTCTTCTTCGTATATATATGGTAAACCGCTTTCTTGTTCACGAGCTTGTCCATAAACAAGAGCATCTGCTCGTAACGGGCATCGGGGAAGCAGAAAGCGTAGTCCGTAAAGCCTTTCATCTGGTTCTTGCGACAGATAGCATCCATCACACGCTCCACGTCCAAATCCCAGAGATTCACGAATTCCAGATCCGGCATAGCTTTCAGGCAAACGGCCTTTACCTCCTCAAAATGATCCTCCCTGCACAAGATCAAAAGGCGGCGATGCTTAACCGCTTTAGCCTTCTTGCGTAGAGGGGCTGAAATCATCGCCCAGCAAGCTTTCAGCAGGACAGCTAACCGGATCAGTATCCGCATCAACCAACCGGCTCCCGGATAATATTTCTTATAGAAAATCAACATGGCACCGTAAAAAGCCCTTATGTACCTCAAGTCACCATGCTTCGTACTCTCCCCCTTATAATGCAGGATCCGTTCCGGCACGTACAAGTTCTTATAGCCTCCCAACACGATCCGATAAGACAAATCGATATCCTCCCCATACATGAAGAACGACTCATCTAACAAGCCAACCTTATCCAACGCCTCATGGCGAAGCAACATGAACGCACCCGCCAGCACCTCCACCTTATGCGTCTGCTCTTTATCCAGATACGGCAGGCTATAACGTGCGAATGCCGGAGAGTTAGGAAACAGCTTTGAAAGGCCGAATATCTTGCAGAACGACACCCAAGGCGAAGGGAAAGCCCGTTTGCTCTCCGGCAAGAATACCCCGTGCCCATTCAGCATCTTCACGCCGATAGCTCCGATCTCCGGATCCTCATCCATTTGGAAGCACAGGCTGCGGAGGCTCTCCTCTCCCACCACGGTATCGGGATTCAGCAATAACACGTATTCCCCGGTGCACTGGCGAATCGCCTGATTATTGGCCTTGGCGAAACCGGGATTATCTTTATTCTCGATGAAAACCACTTCCGGGAACTTAGGCCGGAGATATTCGACAGATCCATCCGTCGAGTTATTATCCACCACGAACACCTCGGCGTCCATCCCCGTTACGGCGGCACGGACAGAATAGAGGCATTGCTCCAGAAAATACTTCACGTTATAGTTAACGATGATAACGGACAACTTGGTTTCTTCGTAGGTCATTCCGGATATTAATTATGAGTTATGATTATGAATTAGAAGAGGTGAGATTGAACTCAGTACGATTGATAATGGATCGTCCTAAGGTGATCTCGTCGGCATACTCGATCTCATCACCGATAGATACGCCACGTGCGATGACACTGATCCTCACATCGTAACCGGATAGCTTCCGGTAAATAAAAAAGTTAGTCGTATCGCCTTCCATGGTAGTGCTCAACGCCAAGATGATCTCTTTCACCTCACCTTCGGCCACACGTCGCACCAGACTGTCGATACGCAAGTCGCTCGGTCCGATACCATCCATCGGCGAGATGATCCCGCCCAACACATGGTATACGCCACGGAATTGCCCGGTATTCTCTATCGCCATCACCTCCTTGATATTCTCTACCACGCAAACCAAGGAATGGTCACGGCTGGGGTTGGCGCAAATAGAGCAAACCTCATCATCACATATATTATGGCAGACCTTGCAGTACTTCACGTCTCGACGGAGGGCAACCAAGGCCGCGGCGAAGTTTTCCGTATAGCCGACGTCCCGGCGCAACATATAAAGCGCTAGCCGGAGCGCTGTCTTCCTCCCCACCCCCGGCAAGGAAGCCAATTCATTCACGGCATTTTCCAACAAGGCTGAAGGATATCTTTGATTCATCTACTTTCTGTATTTGACTACAAAAATAGAAAGAATTTACGAATTAACGATAAACCTCAAATTATTTACTCGGCTTCTCCCCCATCCCATTCAAGTCGCACATCTCTTGCTTGATATGTACAACTATAACTGCTCTAGGTATAATTGTTCATGTCCTCAAGTAATAAACATTCTTTTTGCCATATACAAACATACTTACTACTTGATCTATTTCCAAATGATCGCCGTGGGATGTACAGACCACGACGTGATTTGTATATTCCACGACTTGGTCTGTACAGATCACGCCGTGGTTTGTAGAATTATACAGCATGCGAACAAGAATTCATACGCTACTGGGCAAGAATTCATATAGATAATTTGGGTACGGTTGCCCTAACTATTCTAAAGAATCCTTGCATGTCTCAGCCAGAAAACATAAATTTGTCACCCAACACCCGTTTGGTGGAGCTATTACGAACTAATAATCTAACATTTTAATATCGTGAAACCAGAAAATGAAGAAAAGGTAACCGGGCTGCCAGAAAACGCCTACCGAGAATTAAAAGAAGGGGAAAGCTACAAGCCTCTTATGTCTCCCAACAAACACTATCCGGAGGTTACGCCTTGGTCCGTCCTTTGGGGATTGGTCATGGCGGTGATATTCAGCGCGGCGGCCGCTTATCTGGGCCTGAAGGTCGGTCAAGTATTCGAGGCCGCCATCCCGATCGCAATCATCGCCGTAGGGTTGTCCAGCGGATTCAAGCGAAAGAACGCCTTGGGAGAGAACGTCATCATCCAGTCTATCGGGGCCAGTAGCGGCGTGATCGTAGCGGGGGCCATTTTCACCTTGCCCGCCCTTTATATCCTGCAAGACAAATATCCGGAGATCACGGTCAATTTCTTCGAGGTTTTCATGAGTTCCTTGTTAGGAGGTATCATCGGGATCTTGCTATTAATCCCGTTCCGTAAATATTTCGTATCCGATATGCACGGTAAGTATCCCTTCCCGGAAGCTACGGCAACCACGCAAGTACTCGTCTCCGGCGAGAAAGGCGGAAGCCAAGCGAAGCCCTTGATATTCGCCGGATTAATCGGTGGTTTGTACGACTTCATCATCGCCACCTTCGGTTGGTGGGGCGAGACGATCAGTACCCGTATCGTCGGAGCCGGTGAGATGCTGGCAGAGAAGGCCAAGATCGTATTGAAAGTCAATACGGGCGCTGCCGTACTAGGTCTGGGTTACATCATCGGATTAAAATACTCCTTGATCATCTGCGCCGGTTCATTCTTGGTATGGTTGGTAATCATCCCCGCCATGTCCGCCATTTTCAGCGCCGACGTGCTTACGTTCGGAAATGACGCTATCACGGCGACCGTCGGGAGCATGAGCGCCGAGCAAATCTTCACCACCTACGCCCGCCACATCGGTATCGGAGGTATCGCTACCGCCGGGGTGATCGGCATCATCAACTCTTGGGGAATCATCAAGGGAGCCGTAGGCTTGGCGGCGAACGAGTTGAAAGGAAAAGGAGACGCTGTGGAGAGTAATACCATACGTACGCAAAAGGATTTGTCGATGAAGGTGATAACGATCGGTATCATCGTATCGCTGATCGTCACCTTCCTGTTCTTCCAGTTCGGCGTACTTCATAATTGGTTCCATGCCGCCATCGGCTTATTGCTGGTCGGGGTGATCGCTTTCCTGTTTACGACCGTAGCGGCAAACGCTATCGCTATCGTAGGGACGAACCCGGTATCGGGCATGACGCTCATGACGTTGATCCTCGCCTCCATCATCTTGGTCGCCGTAGGGTTGAAAGGGCCGGCTGGCATGGTATCCGCCCTGATTATCGGAGGCGTGGTTTGTACGGCGCTTTCCATGGCGGGCGGTTTCATTACCGACTTAAAGATCGGCTATTGGCTGGGAAGCACACCCGCCAAGCAAGAGACTTGGAAATTCCTAGGCACGCTAGTTTCCGCCGCTACGGTAGGAGGCGTGATCTTGATATTGAACCAGACGTACGGTTTCACGACCGGACAATTGGCCGCTCCGCAAGCGAACGCTATGGCCGTTGATGAGTGGCTCGGGGGCACCTTGGGCTTTATACGCAATTGGAGCCGTCCTCGCCGTCGTATTGAACTTCTGCAAGATACCGGCGTTGGCATTCGCCTTGGGTATGTTTATCCCTTTGGACCTGAATACGCCGCTTTTGATCGGTGGAGCGATCAGTTGGTATGTAGGAAGCCGTAGCAAAGACCAAAGCTTGAACTCTGCCCGCTTGGAGAAAGGTACGTTACTGGCTTCCGGCTTTATCGCCGGCGGTGCCTTGATGGGCGTGGTCAGCGCGGCCCTACGTTTCGGCGGAATCAACTTGATGAACGAGGAATGGGCATCTAGCAATGCCGCCGAGATACTGGCGGTTGTCATGTACCTTGTCATGATCGCTTACCTCACATTTAATTCCCTGAACGCAAAAAAAGAATAGAATAAAGGAATAAGGATATGGAAGCACCTGTAATCAATGTGGGAATCATGACCCACAAAGCAATCTCATTTGTTTTTAACGAGGAGTATGTACATACGGAAACCGGCACGTTCACCATAGGCGAGCAACGTGCCCTCTGGGTAAACGGCAAGATCGTGTACAATGGGAAGCTTTATCAGGAGCTATTCTTCGAGCCGACCAGCCCGCAATCCTCTTTCGACTTGAAGGCGGTCACGATCGGCGTGGATTTTCACTGGCAACGACAGGAGGATCAACGCTTCAAGGGAGCGTTGAACCTCGTGGCGACCGATAAAGGTATCGTCACGATCAACCAAGTGGACGTGGAGGAATACCTTACCAGCGTAATCTCCTCGGAGATGAGCGCCAACGCCTCCAAAGAGTTGCTGAAAGCCCATGCCGTGATCTCGCGAAGCTGGCTCTTGGCACAGGTCGAGAAGAATTTCAACTTGAACGGATCGGTTACGCCCTATAAAAGTTGTTACCGCGACAACGACACCTTGATCCGCTGGTACGACCGGGAGGACCATGATCTGTTCGATGTCTGTGCCGACGACCATTGCCAGCGTTACCAAGGTATTACCCGGGCATCGAACCCGATAGTCAGGGAGGTGATCAAAGAGACACGTGGAGAGGTATTGATGGATAACGATACGATCTGCGACGCCCGCTTCTCGAAATGCTGCGGAGGCGTGACCGAGAAATTCGAGAATTGCTGGGAACCGGTTCCCCACTCCTATCTTACCGCATTGAGGGACGGCGAGACTCCCGCCTATCCCGACCTGACGGACGAGCGGGAAGCGGAACAATGGATACGTACCTCACCCGAAGCCTTCTGTAATACGACGGACAAGGAGATCCTTAGCCAAGTGCTAAACAACTACGATCAAGAGACCACGGATTTCTACCGTTGGAAAGTAGAATACACGCAAGAGGAACTATCGGGATTGATCCACCGGAAAACGGGTATGGATTTCGGGCCGATCATCGATCTCGTACCGTTGGAAAGAGGTTCGTCCGGACGTATCACGAAACTCAAGATCGTAGGGGTACGCCGTTCGTTCACCATCGGCAAAGAGCTTGAGATACGCCGGACATTGTCCGAGACGCATCTATACAGCTCGGCCTTTGTTGTCGATAAGAAGGATATCCGCCTTGATATCCCCTCCCGCTTCATCTTGACAGGAGCCGGATGGGGACATGGCGTAGGGCTTTGCCAGATCGGAGCCGCCGTGATGGGAGCCAAAGGATATTCGTACCGGAAAATCCTCACGCATTATTTCCCCGGAGCCTCTATTGAGAAAAGGTATTAAACAAGGGTGTCCAGATTTTGGACACCCTTGTCCAATTATTGGACACTCATAAACAATCGTACGCTACTCACCCCTCTGTTTTTCAACCACATAAACACAATGGCACGGTATTTGATTTTATCTTACCGGAAAATAATACAATAACAATATGAAAAACATCGGGATCGCAATTCGCTCCCTTTTTAAGAGAGGGCAACACAATGTAATGAAGATTATCTCCTTGGGTATAGGACTGACCATCGGCTTGGTGCTGATCGCTAAAGTCCACTTCGAGAACACCTACGATAACTTCTATCCGGACGGAGACCGGATCTATCGAGTATATGAGAAATTTTTCATGAACGGGGAAGTGGGCGACCACGGGCAAACGCCCGCCGGAGTAATCCCCCTCTTGAAACAAGAGACACCGGAGATCGAGGCCGCCACACGCTATACGTACTTCCGGGGAAACTCCCCTTTTACGATGTCCGACAACAAGCATCGGCTCAAAGCGACCTTCATCCTAGCGGACAGTTGTCTTTTCGACGTATTGCCCCGCCCCATGCTCATCGGAGACCCTAAGCAAGTTCTCTCCCAACCCATGTACGTGCTCGTATCCGACGAGATCGCCGAACGTATCGGCGGTAACGTGATGGGAAAACGCTTCGAGATTGACGACGCGCCGGGACAAGCCCTCACGATAGGCGGCGTATTCAAGAAACTACCGGACAACACCGAACAGAGTTATGACATTATCGTATCCCTTTCTTCCATCAGCAAGTTCATGTGGGACGGAACCCATATGTTAACCGGAAACGACCGCTACCAAAGTTATGTCAAGGTATCGCCGGGTACGACAGAGGCCCAGTTGGAAGCGGGAATGAGACAGATGATCGACAAGCATTTCCCCGTAAACGACCTTAAGAAAGCCGGCGTGGAACTGACCTTCACCTTCCACAAACTACTCAACGTACATATGGAGGACGATATGGCCAAACGTATGGCCTTGATCCTCTCGTTCATCGCCTTCGTATTGATCTTCACCGCCGTAATGAACTATATATTGATCGTGATCTCCTCCATCGTGAACCGCACGAAAGAGATGGCCGTACGCAAATGTTACGGGGCGAGCGGTAAGGATATCCAAGGTATGGCGTTGTCCGAGGTAGGGACCCACGTCACCGTTGCGCTAGCGCTGGTCGTACTTCTGATCCTAGGATTTCAAGGAATTATAAAGGAGCTGATCGGCACGGGAGTCCGATCGTTATTCCTATCCACGGGTATGTGGGCGATATGCCTCACGGTCATAGTCGTACTTATCTCTACGGGCATAGCTACCGGCTGGTTCTTAGGACGCATTCCTGTAGCGGCTGTTTTCCGGAGTATTCGTGAAGCACGCCGCCTTTGGAAACTGGGACTCTTGTTCTTCCAGTTCACGGCAATCAGCTTCCTCGCCTCCTTATTGCTAGTGGTAGGCAAGCAATACGACCATATGGTGAATGATCATCCGGGATACAATCCCGAGAACCTCGCCTATGTGTATATCGGCGCCGTAGACTCCACGGGGCGTGCCAAACTGATCGAGGAAACCCAGAGATTGCCCGAGGTAGACGCCATCACGACTTGCTATAACCTTCCTTTCTGGGGAGCCTCGGGCAATAACGTCTATCTTCCGGGAGACGACCGGGAACTATTCAACATCGCCGACCTCTACGACGTAGGAAACGATTACCTGAACGTATTGGAAATCCCGATCGTAGAAGGACAATACTTCACAGAGAATACCACCTCCTCGCAAGAGATACTGGTGAGCCGCAATTTCATTGAATACATGAAACCTTTCGCCGACTGGAAGGATGGAGCCGTGGGCAAGACGGTACAAATAACCGGACACGATACCAAGTCCGAGTCGATGCCTCTCTTCACGATCCGGGGCGTGTTCGAGGATTTCCGCCTAGGTTCCATAGCGGGAGAAGATCCGCGAGCCAAGATCATGTTCTATACGAAAGGGGCGGCCCAACATATGGTCATTCGATACCATAGCCTTTCTTCCGAGGCCCTACGCAAGACGCAGGATCTAATGGGGCAACTCATCCCGGATAAAGAACTCAACGTGATCTCCTTCAAGAGCGAGATGCTGGAAGGATACACCTCCTCCCGGAAATTCCGTGACTCCGTCATGATCGGTGGTATCGTCACCTTGCTGATCGTCTTCATCGGATTGATCGGATACACGAACGACGAGGTGAACCGTCGCCGGAAAGAAATGGCGATCCGCAAGATTAACGGAGCCACGGTAAAAGACATACTCCATATTTTCTTGAAAGATATCATCACCATGGCATTGCCAGCCATCTTACTTGGTTGCGGTATCGCTTTCTATATCTCCCAGAAATGGCAAGAGCAATTCTCGGAAAAGATCCAGCTATCCTGGTATCTATTCGTGGGAGGAGGCGTATTGGTACTCACCGTCATACTGGCGGTTTCCGGATATAACGTATTCCGTACCACCCACGACAATCCCGTAAACAACCTCAAGTCCGAATAAATCAAAAGGGCCGCATCTTATCCAGACGGCGGCCCTTTGACTTAATGTTTACCTATTTCCCGGTTATGATGAACAACCGGTTCGCTTTCACTCTCACGAGCTATTACTATGACACAAAGGTAGGCCGAAGGTTTAAAACGATCAAAAAGAATTCGACGAATCGGGCGTTTTCCTCGGTGAATCCCGTTATTTTTCCTACTTTTGTCCCTATTAATACATACAACCATGGGACTGAAAAAACAATTCGTATCGGCGATTTTACTAGGCAGTGCGCTAACCGCTCCCCTATTCGCTCAAGATATCGCCACCCCGTCTAGCTCGATAGACACTTTAGCCATTTTCTCATTCAACGATTTCCATGGGGCTTTCGCCTCCGACGGGATCACGCCGGGAGCCGCCCGGTTGGTACAAATGACACAAAACGAGAAGCAACGCTATCCGCATTCCATCGTTGTCTCAGGCGGAGATAATTTCAGCGGAAGCTATTTCTCCAAGATCACGAAAGGCGAGCCTATCAAAGAGATGTACGAGGCGATGGACGTGGAAATGTCCGCCATCGGTAACCACGAATTCGACTGGGGGCTTCCTTACCTAGTGGACACCGCCACCCTAAATATCCCCCATGTAGCCGCCAATATCACCGAGGAGAAGAAATACACCCACCCCGACTGGTTGAGTCCCTACCGTATCGTAGAGCGTAAGTTGAAAGATGGCTCCTCCCTGCGCATAGCCTTCATCGGACTGACCACGACGGACACCTACGTCAAGACCAAGCCGGAGAACCTGAAAGGGCTTCAGTTCACGCATCCGCTGGGAGCGGCCTGCATACAAACCGTCTACCAGTTAAAGAAAGAGGGCCAGATCGATATGATTATCCTCTTGATGCACATCGGCACGGATATGAAAATGCCTTACCGCATCACCGAGGAGAACGCCCAAGGACTGCCGTTCATCGATAAGGTAGACGCCATCATATCCGCCCACTCGCATGAGCTGGTGCTCGATAAAATCAATAACATCCCCATCATCCAAGCCGGCGTAAACGGTACCCATATCGGGAAACTGCTGTTCCAGATACAAGATTTCAACGGACACCGGGATATCTCTTTCATCCAAGGGGATACCGTGCGTGTAGCCTGCGAGGAGAACCCGGAGATGCGAGAGGCCGTGGAGAAGATCATGGATAAATATCGGCTGAACGAGAAACTTGCCACGGCAAAAGAGGCCTTGATCCACGACCGTACCATCAATAAGTTCGACTATACGCCTATCGGGGCGTTGGTCACGGCCGCTTACGCCAAGCGTTTCCAAAAAGAGATGCCCGCTTACAAGGATCAGCCGGTGATCGGCGTAAACCATTACGGAGGTATCCGTGCGGCCCTTCCGAAAGGGGATATCACCCGACTGCGTGCCGGCAACATCCTGCCTTTCGGCTCCGCTATCGTTGCCTATCGTTTCGACGGCAAGCGGTTGAAGAAGCTATTGGAGGATGGACGGAAGAATCCGAACGGTTTCCTTCAATCCTCCGACCTCACGCTTACCCTAAGCGGAAATAAGATCGAGAAAATAGTCTATACAAGAGACGGGCAAAAGACCGAGATCGAGGACAATACCCCTTGCGTGGTGACCCTAGACGCTTTCATCACCGATGGCGGAGACGGGTACGACGCCTCTTTATTCAAGGGCTACGAGATCCCGGAATTCGATAATTTAGGTATCATATCGACCGACGCTTTCATGGACTACCTAAAGGGCTTCAAGAAACCCATCACGGTAGAATCCACGCATATGCCGGTTATTTCAAAGTAAAGCCGTATCTTTGCGCAGAAGAAGACAGAAGTTAGCAATACATGAACAGCTATATGATCCTTTTTATTATCGCTGCCTATTTCGCCGTCTTGCTGCTGATAGCATGGATCACGGGACGTAATAACAGCAACGAGGCATTCTTCCTCGGGAACAGGAAATCACCTTGGTATATCGTTTCTATCGGTATGGTAGGGACATCCTTATCGGGGGTGACGTTCGTATCGGTACCCGGCATGGTGCGGGCGATCGATATGACGTATATGCAGACTGTATTAGGCTTCTTCGTGGGATATATCATTATAGCCAAGGTATTACTACCGCTATACTATAAGTTGCAACTTACCTCCATCTACTCGTATCTGGATGACCGGATCGGGAGAAGGGGGTACAAGACAGGGGCCTCATTCTTCCTGCTCTCGAAGATCGTAGGGGCGGCCGCACGCTTATATCTAGTGGTCTTGATCTTGCAAACCTACGTGTTCAACGCTTGGAACATCCCATTCGCCGTGACCGCTATCCTCAGTATCCTGCTGGTATGGCTATATACGTTCCGGAGCGGTATCAAGACGATCATCTGGACAGATACGTTGCAGGCCCTTTGTCTCGTGGCAATGTTGATCGTGATCATCTGGCAGGTGAAGGACAAGATGGGACTGGATTTCGGGGGTATGGCGCAGACCTTGGTGGAAAGCCCTCATTTCCGGATCTTTGAGTTCGGCGATTGGCATAGTACGCAGAACTTCTTCAAGCAGTTCTTCAGCGGTATCTTTATCACGATCGTCATGACCGGGCTGGATCAGGACATGATGCAAAAGAACCTCTCCTGCAAGAGCTTGAAGGATGCCCAGAAAAACATGTACACATATGGCTTCGCCTTCACGCCGGTCAACTTCTTGTTTCTCGCACTGGGGGTACTGCTACTGACATTGGCGGCACAGCAGAACATCCAGTTGCCAACCCTCAACGACGATATCCTCCCGATGTTTTGTACCTCGGGGATCTTGGGCGGGAGTATCTTGATCTTCTTTACGATCGGTATCATAGCGGCGGCTTTCAGTAGCGCCGACTCGGCGTTGACAGCGCTCACCACCTCTTTTTGCGTGGATATCCTCGGCGTGCAGAGAGAGGAAGCGAAAAGGGCGAAACGTACCCGCCTAAAGGTACACGTGATGATATCCGTCTTGTTCGTCTTGATCATCTTGGCGTTCAAGGCCGTAAATAACCGAAGCGTTATCGACGCGATCTACATGATAGCGTCGTACACGTATGGTCCTCTATTGGGGCTGTTTGTTTTCGGGCTTTTCACGAAGCGGAAACCCCGTGACAAATACGTGCCCTATATCTGTATAGCCTCCCCGTTGATTTGCCTTGCCACGGATTTCTTAGTGAAACAATACGTAGGCTATACGTTCGGCTACGAGATGCTTATGGTAAACGGAGGCATCACGTTCGCCGGGCTGTGGCTTTCGGCAATTGAAAATGGAAATTTGAAAATTGAGAATTAAACCTAGCCATTATTCAATACTCATTATTCATTAATTTATATTTTATGGAAATTAAAAGCGCAGAATTTGTTATCAGCAACACAGACGTAAGGAAATGCCCCGAGGGTAATAAGCCGGAGTATGCCTTCATCGGACGAAGTAATGTAGGCAAATCCTCCTTGATCAATATGCTTACCAACAAGAAGGGCTTGGCGATGACTTCGCAAACACCGGGTAAGACTTTACTTATCAATCATTTTCTTATCAATAACGAGTGGTATCTGGTAGATCTTCCGGGGTATGGCTTCGCCCAACGAGGCAAGGAGAACCGGGAGCAATTGAAACGTATCATCGAGAACTATATCCTCGATCGAGAGCAACTGACCAACCTATTTGTCCTTTTGGACTGCCGTCACGAGGCGCAAAAGATCGATCTGGAGTTTATGGAATGGCTGGGTGAGAGCGGGGTTCCTTTCTCTATCATCTTCACGAAGATCGACAAGATCAGCAAGGGACGCTTGAAAGAGAACCTAAAAGTCTATACGGATAAATTACTGGAGACTTGGGAAGAGCTTCCTCCGATCTTCCTCTCTTCCTCGGAGAAGAAAGAGGGACGGGATGAGATTCTGGACTATATCGAGTCTATCAACAATAGCTTGAATAATTGAAAATTAGTTGAGTTGATATGGGATTAGCTTCGGTTCTTCTGGTTTTATCTCCGTTTACGCAGATCAATACGCCTTATCCTTCCACGGCTTACCTAAAAGGGTATTTGGAGGCAAAGGGTGTACGTGCCGGGCAGGCGGATCTGGGTATCGAGACAATCTTGACTTTGTTTTCCACGCAGGGTCTCGGGGAGTTATTCGCCGAGATCGAGCGACGGAAAGGTAAATA
>ENA-OOZN01001524-OOZN01001524.1-human-gut-metagenome-genome-assembly--contig:-NODE-1524-length-15101-cov-18.931743_pt1 | contig 15101 bp, 10 predicted proteins | sample MGYA00241187_ERZ501397 | MGnify/ENA primary metagenome ERZ501397 (study PRJEB25962, sample SAMEA2042921) | human gut metagenome | biome: human gut; feature: human-associated habitat; material: faeces... | reverse complement strand
TTGTCTACATACACATAACCGTCGTGTATCAGACCTTCAAAATTCTGTACTCCAACCGGATATAACTTGCTCATAACAACTGGATTTTGATTTTACTGCGAATTTAGCAATTAAAACCGAATATTCAAGTTGTATGCATGAAAACCAGGACTGAAATTTGAGAACTTTTTTACATTCACAGAAACTTTATGCTTTTGCGGATGGATCTGTGATTGAGAAATTATGAGATAGCCGTATCAGGACTGAACTTCAGACGAAGAATTGTGATAACACCGAAAGATTTTTTATATTTGTCACATCTAAAAATGTATAGACAAATGATGAGGAAAATTCTTGTTTTATCCTGTCTGTTTGCCTCCTTGAACGTACAGGCACAGCATGCTGATGCACGTATCAGCCAGCTGATGAACGAAAGCCGCTGGTTTGATCTGGCACAGGAATTGAAAACCACTCCGGCTGATTCGGTCACACCATGGGTCCGTCAGATGGGAGTGGCTATGACACACTATTTCTTTAACCGTCCGGATTCGGCCTGTATGGTACTGACGGATTTGCTGGGCAAGCATCAGCAGGAGCTGGGCGACCATACACTGAACATGGTCGTTTTGCTGGCTGTCAATCTGGGACGGACAGAACAGTATGCCGATGCTGCCGGACTGATCCGGAATCTTTGTGACCAGCTTGGTGCCCTGGGAATGGACAGCACCCAGACTGCTCCGTATCGTATGATGGCCAGGCAGTATGGCATTTTGGCTTCCTGCGGGCCTGTCTGTCAACCGCTGCACAAGGCAGGAGAATACCGTTTCCCGATGGTGACGGAGCATGAAACGGATCAGCACTTTATTGAAATGGACGGAAGCATAAACGGACAGGCGGGCCGTATGGTACTCGATACGGGAGCGGGCAGCAACATGGTCACTCCGGAGCAGGCAGAAAAGTATGGCTTGCGGCGGCTGGGTATGGATGTTACCATCGGAGGGATTGGAGGCATGAAGCAGGGATATTATGCGATGGCAGATACCCTGCGCATTGGTGGAATGACGTGGATAAATGTACCTTTTTATGTGGTAGATCTCCAGACGGGACATGCCGAAGCTGACAGATTGGGCAAGGATCTTCAGCTTCCGCCTGTCATTGGTCTTCCCATCCTGCTTCGTATGCAGGAAATCCAGCTGGACTTTGCCCGTCGGGAGTTTGTCATACCGGCTGTTCCTACGCCCAGTCCGCTCAGGGAAAGCAATATGATCCGCACAGACTCGGAATGCTTGCAGGTAAAGGTGGCGGACGAGACAGGTACTCCACTTTATTTCCATTTTGATACGGGTTCCTATTACACCAATATGCAGCCGGCCTGGTATGGACGTCACCGGAAAGAAGTGGAAGCCGCGGGTATTCCGGATTCGCTCCGTCAGGCGGGAATAGGAGGGGTGAGCATTACCCGCAGTTACATTCTGCCGCAGAAGAAGTTCCGTATCGGAAGCGGTACGGCAGTGCTGGATTCGGTCGGTGTCAATACCGGAATTGACCTGCATACGGGACAACTGGACAAGGCGGCCTTCTCGAACGGACAGGAAGACGGTTTTCTCGGCCTGAACCTTCTGGAGAAATTCTCGAAAGTGATTATCAATCTGAAAGACATGTATCTGGAGACTATACCATATACAGATAAATAACAGCCAATCAACTAAATATGATATAAATCGTACCATGAAAAATTTAATGAAAACGGCAGCAGCATTCTTACTGGGCATTCAGGTCTGTGCCTGTAGCCAGGTAGAAAACAAGGTATCACCTGCCATACCTTCTGATCCTGAGATTGAAGCCAACATCCGTCAGTGGCTGAAAAAAATGACACTCGAAGAAAAGATCGGGCAAATGTGTGAAATCACGATTGATGTGGTGACGGACTTTGAAGCCAGCAAGAAAAACGGTTTTACGCTCAGCGAGGCAAAACTGGATACGGTGATCGGGAAATATAAAGTGGGATCTTTGCTGAATGTTCCGATGGGAATAGCCCAGAAGAAAGAGAAATGGGCGGAAGCCATCCGGATTATCCAGGACAAATCGATGAAGGAGATCGGAATACCTTGCATTTACGGGGTTGACCAGATTCACGGAACCACCTATACACTGGACGGGACCATGTTTCCGCAAGGAATCAACATGGCAGCATCTTTCAACCGGGAAGTGACACGAAAAGGTGCTGAAATCTCGGCATACGAAACCAGAGCCTGTTGCATCCCCTGGACGTATGCTCCTGTGGTTGACCTGGGACGTGATCCCCGCTGGCCACGAATGTGGGAAAATTATGGAGAAGACTGTTATGTCAATGCCGAAATGGGTAAGGCTGCAGTAGCCGGTTTTCAGGGGAATGATCCCAATCACATCGGAGAATATAACATTGCTGCCTGCATGAAGCATTACATGGGATATGGAGTTCCGGTGTCGGGAAAAGACCGTACGCCGTCTTCCATTTCACGCACAGAGATGCGGGAAAAACATTTTGCTCCTTTCATGGAAGCCGTACGCAACGGAGCATTGAGCGTGATGGTCAATTCGGGAGTGAATGAAGGTATGCCTTTACATGCCAACCGCGAACTGCTGACCGGATGGCTGAAGGAGGAACTGAACTGGGACGGAATGATCGTTACAGACTGGGCAGACATCAACAACCTGTGTACACGTGATCATATTGCAGCTTCGAAGAAAGAAGCGATCAAAATTGCCATCAATGCGGGAATTGATATGTCGATGGTTCCCTATGAGGTGAGTTTCTGCACCTGTCTGAAAGAACTGGTGGAAGAGGGAGAGGTACCGATGAGCCGGATTGATGATGCAGTTGCCCGCGTGTTGCGTCTGAAATACCGTCTCGGCCTTTTTGAGAACCCTTATTGGGATATCCGGAAATATGATAAGTTCGGCTCGGAAGAGTTTGCCAAAGTTGCTCTTCAGGCAGCAGAGGAGTCTGAGATCCTGCTCAAGAATGAGAACAATGTCCTTCCCCTTGTTCCGGGAAAGAAAATTCTGCTGACAGGACCCAATGCCAACTCCATGCGTTGTCTGAACGGAGGCTGGTCGTATTCCTGGCAGGGAGATCAGGCAGACAATTGTGCAGGTGCGTATAATACGATCTATGAATCTCTGTGCAACAAGTATGGAAAGGAAAATATCATTTATGAGCCGGGTGTGACGTATGCTGCTTCCGGCAACTGGTGGGAAGAAAACACTCCTGAAATAAGCAAGGCAGTAGCTGCTGCTTCCCGTGCAGATGTCATAGTGGCCTGTATCGGTGAGAACTCTTACTGTGAGACACCCGGTAACCTTACGGATCTGACGCTTTCTGCCAACCAGCGCAATCTGGTGAAGGCATTGTCTCAGACAGGCAAACCGGTCATTCTGGTTCTGAACCAGGGACGTCCGCGTATCATCAGTGACATAGAGCCGCTGGCCGAAGGGATTATCAACATCATGCTTCCGGGTAATTACGGAGGAGATGCACTGGCTAATCTGATGGCGGGCGATGCGAATTTCAGCGCCAGAATGCCGTTTACTTATCCGAAATATGCCAATGCACTGGCTACTTACGATTATAAGCCTTGTGAAAGCATGGGGCAGATGAATGGCAATTACAATTATGATTCGGTGATGGACGTGCAGTGGCCCTTCGGATATGGCTTGAGCTATACTGCTTATCAGTATGCAAATCTGAAAGTCGACAAGCCGACATTTACCGCCTCTGACGAAATTACCGTGTCAGTGGATGTCACGAATGTGGGCAAGATGGCAGGCAAGGAGGCCGTGTTGCTGTATTCCCAGGATCTGGTGGCAAGCACTACTCCTGATAACATTCGCCTGCGTAACTTTGAGAAAGTGACTCTGCAACCCAATGAGACCCGGACTGTGACCATGACGATTCGGGGAAGTGATCTGGCTTTTGTGGGATACGACGGCAAATGGCGTCTGGAAGCTGGAGATTTCAAATTGAGATGCGGAGATCAGTCGGCAGACCTGAAATGCAGTGAAACGAAGGTTTGGGAAACTCCCAACAGATAAAATCAGGGCCTGTTCTATACTCTAATTTCAACAAGTAAACGTAATTCTCGTGTTATAAGCCAATATTTTTAATATTTTCTTTTATCATATTTATACTTAATTTACAGTTTTGATAAGTGTTGGTTATATCATCCAATATTTAGTTATTTTATGATATGTACAAGTCTTAATTTTGGATGATAAAAAAGTGACATATAAGAAAACTAAATATTTCACAGTATTAGTAATTACTGGTTATTGTATATAAATCAAGAGTTAAATCAATTACGTTGGAAAATAGAACATCAAATTACTTCAAAATGGAAAAAATTTCGCCAAAAGCAGTGATTTGTTTAGATTTTATATGTAATTTAGCTATGTTTAAGAGCTTATTTGATTTTTTATATGTAATACTAAATGAAATTGAATCTTTTGATTATGATAGAAACTTTGTAATATATTAATAATATGTGCTTTAGTTAAAAATAGAAGCATTGCGGTGTTAAGAGTTATAAGAAATGATATTGAAATTTAAAAAATAAGTAATAAATGAGAAAAACTTTGTTCCTGTCCATAATTTTAGTTAGCGGAATAGCTTTTTTTACTTTCTTTTCCTGTACGAATTATAATTCAGTGGTAGACCCTCATTTTGATAGTGATGGAACTTACCTCATAGTAAATGATTCAAATATGTTTACACCTGAATCTCCAACTCGTATAAGGTTTTTCGTAGAGGTGTCAGGGAGCATGAATGGCTTCTTTCGTGCTAATATACCAACGGATTTCAAAACGGACGTTTGGGCTGTAGCAAGCTATTTCTCAGGACTAATTCCTGCTGTAGATATTCTTACCAATGATGGGAATATTGGAAAGCAGATACCTTTACAGCAGTTTCAGACAGCAATGAACACAGGTTCTTTTGTATCATCTGCTTCCACACAAACTCCCATCATGTTACAATCAATGATTAAGTCGTTGGAAACTGATACAGGCGAAGTGGCAGTTCTTGTGTCTGATATGAAATACAGTCCTGTTGGTGCAGCTGCTCCAGATGTATTGTTGAGTCAGTATAGTACTGACGTTTGTTCTATTCTCCGACAGTATGGAAAGGCTATATGCGTGATAGCTGCCACTTCTGATTATCGGGATAAGAGTGGTAAAGTAGTTACCCCCAAATCACCTTATTATTATGTAATTATTGGTAATGATCGTCATGTCGCTTTTATGCGTAATGCTATTTCTATTTTAATTGATAATAGTAAACATTTTGTCGATAACATAGAGAGTGGCTTTAATTATGGTCAGCCACACTATGAGTTTGGTGTACCTTTGAACTGCTATCAACAAGGCAATGAACCAACATTTATAGGGTATGACACCAATGTAAATGATACGGCTACTATTCGTTTGAAACTTGACATCGCGAATTACCGTTGGTTAATAGCTGATGAGGACTATTTACGAGAAGCTTTAAAGATAAGAGCTCTTTATGGCTCAAAAGTTGAGCTAGGTAATATCCAGTTTAATGTGAAGAATATTATAGGGAAAGAATTAAAACGTACTGCTGTTGCAACTATAAACCTAAAAGTGTACAACATGTTAGCTAATGATGCAGATGTTATTGAATGGACACTTGAGATGCCAGAGTCTGATACCTCACGTTTTACTCCATTCTTTGGTGCAATATCAGAAACAGATGTAACCAAATCATATTCTGTTGATGAGTTTTTAAAAGGTATCTTTTATGATGGTGTCATCAATAAATCAATTAAGTCGAATTATATACTAATTTCTAAACAACAATAATATATCTTAGCAATGAAACTACTAAAAATATATTCATGGCTTGCAGGAACAAAGAATGATTTTATAGACTCATTCAGAAACGATGATGTACTTTACGATCAAGCAATAGCTTTTTGGAATGAATTGGATAACGGTTCTATAGTCTTTTTTATTACAATGTTGGTTATTGGTATTATGCTGGCATATTACTATTATGGTCCGTTTAATAACCAGCCTGGTAGAAAGTATACTCCCCGATGGTGGTGTATTATATTAGGTGTAGCTGCTGTTGTGACATTTTTGGTTACTTTATTTTTAGAATATTTTACCGCTAAGCCAACGATGCAGGGTTCATGGAGTGTGGAGATTAAAATAGCCTTGTGTAATGCCATTTATGCAAGTGTTATATACTTCTTGGCATCTGTGATTGTTTGTAAAAGCAATATCAAAACAAACGCATATAAACTCTTTAAATAGCCTGAATAGGAATGAAAAAAGTATTTGTATTTTGCATAGGAGGTACGGGTATCCGTGTGATGAAAAGCATTATGATGCTTCTTGCTGGTGGAATGAAAACTAACGGATATGTTATTGTACCTATCATTCTTGATCCTCACCTTGATCTGCAGGAAAAGAAAAATTTACATAGTCTCATTGAGAGCTATAAGACAGTATATAACCGCTCTGTTAATAATGGCTCTACAAAAATGAATGCTTCAGAAGGTTTCTTTGGTTCTGAGGTTATAACATTGGATGAATTGAACAACCAACATAATGACACTAAGCAGATTTCTGGTAACGAGGAAAAGTTTGGTAGTTATATTCACAAATCAAATTTAGGTGTAGACAATATCAATAACTATCTTATTGAAACTTTGTTCTCTACTCAAAATCTGAATAATCCATTATCTGTTGGTTTTAAAGGTAATCCGAATGTGGGCACAGTTGTGTTGGGTGACATGATAGAGAATGCAGACTGGTTCAATGGCTTCAAAATTCATTGTGAAAAGGATGATCGTATCTTTATTATCAGTTCCATATTTGGTGGTACTGGTGCGTCTGGTTTCCCACTTTTGGAGAAAAAAATCAGAGGTGCTAGTGATCAGCCTGCAGTAAAAAATGCATTGATGGGTGCCATAACGGTTTTACCCTATTATGGTTTGAAGGATCCAGCTACAACTGGCAGTGATATCGATTCTGCCAATTTCTATACTAAGACAAAAGCAGCTTTGGCATATTATCAAAATACTATTAAATCAGACTACCTCTACTATATTGGTGAGAAGACATTACACCAAACTTATGAGAATGATGAGAAGAAACAAGAGGATACTGCTAATTTCATCGAGCTTGTGGCTGCATCAGCTTTATTTGACTTTTTAGGACGTGATAAACCTGAAAGACAACAATTTTTGTCTCGTGCTATCAATGATGATGTAGAAGTTCTTAATTTGGAAAGTATGGGCAAGGATTATACTGATATTGTAAAAACGATAGCTGACTATATGCTTTTACGTGAATTGGTGAACATCCTTCCAAAAGAAAAATGGTTCCCTTTAAAGAAAAATCGTTATTTTGATACGAAATTCTATAAGGACGTTGCTTATAATGATCTCTATAATTTTACAGAGACTTTCTATCAGTGGTATAATGAGTTAGCTACTAATAAACGTGCTTTTGCTCCACTGCATTATGAATCACATAAGGATATGAGTGGATGGATTGAGGGCTATGAACTTGATGCAAAGGATGATTCATATTATCTTTTGCAGATGATTAAAGAGAGCAACGCCGACATCCAAAAGCATAATAATACATTTCGCTATTTCTTGGATTTCGCTTACAAAGCTATTAATAACTACACTCAAAAGATTCTGAAATAACTATGGCAAGAGTAGATTTAAATATAGTAGACCGTGGTATCAACGGGTCTAAATGGGTGGCAGAAGAAACTGCACTCACAGCAGACCGCCTAGATAAAGTAATAGAGCAAAAAACAGACAATAGTAGTGCACTTAATTCACTTCCAACCCCTTTTGCTCGCTTCTTCGTTGCCCGTGAAGCTTTTCGTCGCGTTCATGAAGAACATATCAATCCAAAGAACGAGGCTGGTTTTGCCTACAGACAAATGGTGTCAGATATTCTTGATGTGTTTGAACTACTTTTTTATAGCAAATACCATAAAAACAATACTTGGAAGAATGGTGAAAAAATAGAATTAAGAGAATGGAAAAGCCAGGAGGAGTTGGCATATATTAAGGAAAAAATGCCTGTCTTATACAATTCTATTCACGACTATTATATTACAGATATTAAAGAAGATAAATTATATTTTTTAATTTATTCAGAAAATGGAAAAGATAAATTACTGGCATGTAGTTCACCCATTACGGGATTTGTTACTCCTCCTGATATGGATAAGGCCAAAATCAAAGAGAATAACTCAATAAAAGTAAAGTGTGCTGGAGAACAATACAACAACCTTCAAATCCGTAGGAAGTCTTCAGGTTTCTACTTCCGTGACATAATACTCTTTGGCGACCGCGATGTTGACTTTAAAAACTATATGTACAACACGCTGTTTGGTGGAGATAATGTAGATAGTCGATTCAAAGAGATAAAAGAATATATTCATGGATTCAGAAATGATAATGATATTCGGAATGACTATGGCCAAAAAATGAGTTCTATATTAACAGACCAAAATGATCCGTTAATTATCAATAGACTTGAGTTAATGAGACTTGATGAGGTTGATGTGATGAGTTTTTTCACAGATACTATCATCAAATTACCTTATCGCATTTCTGATAAATACTTCTTTGGTATTAAATATCAGAATGATACTCCTGATCGTGATTATGATTATTTAATGCCATTTAAGGCTGAGGTGTTTAATTTATTTAATGGTAATGTTCCTGACGCATCTATTCATTTGAATAGGAATGATATTACTGTATCTCTCCGTTACAATGGTAAAGAGTACAAAAAGTTTTACGATAAGGGTGATACTTATGCGGCTTCTCATGGAAAGATTGTAGATTTAAGTGATAATTCTTTGAACTTCGATTTAGGGTTGTTCCCTAACATTCTTTCCCATAATGATGATGAAAACAACTATTTCAAAGTTCTTGTAGTAGCAGCAGACGAGAATCCTGAGGCACCGTATTTCAATATTGATGAGATAAATCTGACTTTCTATCGTAGGGAAGGGCAGATAATTAAGTTGGTATCTGAGGTTACTCCTGATAATAATGCACAATTTGGTACATTACCCTCTGTAATACGTTCCCGCCAGAGTACGGAAACTGGAGAAAAAAGTGAAACTAAGTTCTATGAGGTGTTTAATACGGCCTTTGATGTAATTGAGGTAGAAGTATTTGGACAGAAAGGGCTCATAGTTCCCCAATGGGAGCATAGTAATCCTACGAATCAGACATTTACCTATGCTGTAGACTTGGGTACATCCAATACTTTTATGTCTCGCTGCAAGAATAATGCTGATGACACTCCTGATTTAAGTAAAAATCCTGAGTTATTCTCAATGGAGCGTCCTATGGTTTCTTATCTGCATGAGGTGAAGACAGATAGCCAATTTTCTATCAACCAACAGATTGAGAATAGTATTTTCGAAAAAGCCCGTAAGAATATTAAGACAGAGTTTTTGCCTGCTATGATTGATGGTACAGATTACAAGTTCCCAATCCGCACTGCTATCTGTAGTATTAAGAACAAGAAACAGAGACCAAAACTATTTGATAATCATAATATTGCCTTTTTTTATGAAAAGTTGATGCCTAATGATGATCAGGAGGTTCATACGAATATTAAATGGGAGAAAAATGAGGAAGAATTACGTATCTTTGTGAGAGAACTATTGCTTATTATTAAGTGTGACATTCTCCAACGTAATGGTGATCTTAATCGCACAAGGCTGGTATGGTTTAGCCCTTTGAGTTTCTCTGGTAATGAAAGAGAAATGTATAATGACATTTGGACGAGCGAGCCCAAAGATATTTTATTTATTAATCCAAGTCAGGTAAGCCAATACTCAGAATCGGAGGCTCCTTATTATTACTACAATAAGAAACGATATATTGCAGATAGCGACGCTGTAACAGTGATTGATATTGGTGGCGGTTCTACAGACTTTGTGTATTTTAAAGATAATAAAGCTGTAATGGCTAATTCAGTACATTTTGGATGCGATGTGCTTTGGGAGAATGGTTACATAGAATTTGAGTCAGAACGCAGTAATGGTATTTATAATCGATATGCTGATACTATCACTTTTGATGGCAATCAGAACTTGAAAGATCTTAATGATAGTATGATAGGTTATGATGGCTCTAAGACAAAAGATATCATCAACTTTTGGTTAAGCAATGACCGCTATTGTAATATTAGTAAGAAATTAAGTAAAGACTTTAAGCCAGTATTTGTATATCACTTTACATCTATCTTGTATTACATGGCACAGATGTATAAGGACAATCATATGGATGCTCCTCGCACAATAGTGTTCAGCGGTAATGGTAGTAAGTATATCGATAACTTTATTACTGGTCAGCAGAGCGTATTAAAGGCTATTATTAATCTTGTTTTCTCTGAGGTCTTTGGTGGTGAACATAACATCAATCTAACCCTTCCTAAGGAGCGTAAGGAGGCAACGTGCTATGGTGGTTTGTACCGTGATAGAAATGCAGAAAATGTAAAAAATATAGTCTATCAGGGTACAGCTGATAAGTATGAAAGTGTGGGTGATTTAAATAATCATTTTCAGGATCTTAAATCAGCACTTGTGTTGAAATACAAGCAATTGGCAGAGTTGTATAAGAAGGTACTTGATTTAATCAAGCGTGAACGCATCATGGATAATACAGCCAATATCTCAATTTATGTGGAAGAAGCTGCTAAAGATATGTCTACACCGTTATCTACGTATTACAAAACACAGGTGAAGCAGAAGTATGGAGACGAGGTTATATTTTATGACTCTGTGTTCTTCATTCCTATTGTTGATAGAATATTTGAAATGACAAAATTATAATAAATGAATACTTTCTATATTACATTAGCATTTTCTGTTGGAGTGACGATTGTTTTTTTCGTTCTCCAATGGCGATTCTACATGGAAACTAAGGTTTTTATAACCTTATACAAGGATTTCTTTAAACGGGAAAATGGTTGTTCTTATTCCACATCTTCTTTGAAGGTAGGCAAAGAAGACGTAGTTCAGCTTGATGAAGTTGGTGTGGATAACTCAGACTTGAATCTGCTGATAGGTGAGATCAACCATTATGTTGTCAAAACAAAAGGTACTACAGATTTCTCTATTATTCAGAATAAAGTTGAACGAAAAATTGCTATGCGCCGTGATCAAGCTCTTGCAAAACTTTCTTTCCCAACTCACCTTGGACTGATGGGTACATTTTTGGGAGTATTCTTAGGAATCATAACATTTCTTTGGGGCTTTGATGGTGTGAATGGTATTACAGATGAGTCTATTCAAAATCTTTTGGCAGGTGTACTTGTATCTATGTCAACCAGTTTCTTAGGCTTACTCTTGACTACAATCAACAGTGCTGCTATCGGTAGGGCTCAAAAAAATGTAGAGGAAACGAAAAATGAATTTTATGACTATATTCAGACTGAATTAATGCCTTCCTTGGATGTGAGTCTTGTTTCAGCTATAACAAAATTACATTCAACCGTGGATAAGTTTGAACCTTCTTTTGAAAATGTAATCAATAAATTCCAAATTACTTTTGATCGATGCACCAGTGCATTTGGTGAGACCTTCGAACAAAATGTAAAGATTGTTTCTACAGCAGTTCAGGTTATGGGAGAAAATATGGATAAGATTAATCGTAACACCCAACTTCAAGACCAGATTCTTAATACCCTTAAAAGTGATCAGCTTACTCGTGGTATGGATAAATACATTGAAGCTGCAAATCATTTTGCAGGTATTACTCAGTCTCTCAATAAGTTTGAAGAGGCTCGTCGCATGATGCTTGCTGCCACCCAGGAAGTTATAAACTATCAGGAACAGTATAACGAGATGTTGACAGTTCCTCGTGAGGTAGCAGTTCGCATTAATCAGATTCTTGATAGAATCAAGACATTCGAAGAGAATGTGAACAATCTCGGCAATCAAATCTCTCATGCAGACCTCGTATCAGGTACAGAAATAAATGCCATCAAGAATATCATTAATGTTCTTGAGAATAAGAAAAAGATTGCCGATAAGTTTATAGAACTTTCTGATGAAAGACTAAATGCTATGTTTAATAAGCAGACTGAGGTCATTGATAAGCTCAATAAGCGTTATGAGGCTGCTATTATAGATCATATGGATGGTTTTGCAAATATGCTTGAGGAACAGACTAAAGAGGTAGTTAAACGCCAGGAGAAATTTAAGGCTGTGTTGGAAGAGAAATTTAACATCGAGGATATTAGAAAGGATTTCTCTCAACTTTCTAATCTCTCTCAGCTTACTAATTTGAAACTTCTTTCTGAAATTCTTAATACAATCAAATCTCATATCGATAATTCTGACCCTGTGAAGTTTGCTGCTTTGACAAAGAAGTTGGAAGAAATGTCTGAGCTGTTAAAGAAAATTGAAGAGAAGAAGACAAGTGTTAAACTCTTCTAATACCTAAACATTTAAGAACGTGATGAACGAGAACAATAACGGTTCGTTTTGGCCAAGCTATGTAGACATAATGACAACATTGTTTGCTATTATGTTAGTACTTTTTGCTGTATCTTTTAGCCGATTTAAAATCAAAAATAATCAGCTCCAAGAGTTGGTGGATGAATATGAAGATATTATTACTGTGTATTCTACGGTGAGTTCTATAGATTCTACTCGCTTCTTTGGTTATAACGCGGAATATTTAAAGCATCTGTTTACAGTGGATGTTGAATATCAAGAGAAAGAGTACCACATCGATAAACTGAAGTTAGATATAACCAATCCTGGTGCAGCTACACAGAAGCGTAAGGATATTCTTCAGGCTGGAGAGATAATCAAGAATACCATTCTGAAGCTTGAGCAAAATAATGCGATGCAGGACAACATTAAATTCCTAGTGGTAATAGAAGGTCAGTCTTCAAAAATAAAGTTCAATAACAATGACTGGCAAAATAATTATACGCTTTCCTACCTCAGAGCACAGTTTTTAAATGAATTCTGGAAAAGCCATGGCATTGATCTTTCATCCATCCCTAAGTGTGAGTTGATTATTTCTGGTAGTGGAGAAGGTGGGGTTCCTCGTGTAAAACCAGATGAGCAGTTTCTGAGGCAGCAAACTACAACAGATGAGGAATATTGGCAAAAGTGGAAGCAAGTTGAGGGAAAAAATCAACGTTTTTTAATTCACATTGTACCTGTCATTGGAAATATTGATGTGACTAAGGCAAAAATCAAAAGCATCAAAGGGCTAACTAATAAAAAAAATGAACGCAGAGAGTAAAAAGATACATGAAGAATATGAGGAATTGTTCGGTAAAGCTAAACGTGTTAACCTCTTTGATACTGATGAGGAGAACGAAATTCTTCATCAGTTTATTCTTGCGCAGTTGTGCACTGTTAATTCTTGTTCTCACCAGATACTCTTTGATGAGCAAAAAGTTGAAACATATCGTGCTGATGCATTTAATAAGGTTGTAAATGAAGTTATTACGCAGGGATATCATGTGTTTTGGTTACGTACTTTACAAAAAAAATGTGACGCAGCTGGTTATTATGATGACAAGAACAATACCTTCACTATTCTGAAATTTAGTAAAATATCAGACAAGGAAAGTTTTGATGTTCGATCTTCTGAACAACAAGTACAGAGAAGAAATATTTTAAAAGGGAAAACAGGTTTTGATAAAGTGGAAGGCCTTTATCTTATTGAAAATGTAGTTTGCAAGAGTCCACGAATCTCGGCTACCATAGTTACTGGGAGCAATGCATCTATTGATTTATGGAAAGATAGCAACTTTGTTACATTAGAACAAATTTATCCTCAAATTAATTTTCGCAAAGCTTGCGAAAATGGACTTATATCTATTATAACCTCGCTTGAACAGAATGCAAGAAAAGTAGAATACATAAAAAGTAATGCTGTTGTTCCTAAAGAGCATGAGACTCAGTATTTTTTAAAAATCAGAGGTGTTGTCAAAGCGATGGGGTATTATGAGCCCTCAACTGGTCATTTCTTTATCTTGAAGAATAGTTTACTTTCCATTTACAGTATTCCAGAATTTAATAATACTCAGCTAGGCAAAAACAGAGCAGAGGTAGTGGAAACGCACTGTATGCTTGATAAAAAGTATTATCGTGTTACAGATGAGATAGAATGCGAGAGTGCTTCTATTGCTGCATCATACGTAATAGGAAATAATGCCCAGTATTTTATGTGGAAAGATGCTTATGGGGCAATGCTTAGAAATGACCATCCTACAGTTATGCCTATTAAAGCAGACATAAAGACTGTGATTGTTAAGTCCACCTTCCATACATTTTACCTTAAACGGGCTATTTCATCTGAAAACTATTGTAATGCGCATGGAATATTTGATCCCAAGACAAATCGCTTTTTCATTAAGGCTGGTAGTTTATTATCTTTGAATGTCTCTCCAACGTTTGGTGCCTCTTCCGCATCATTACGTCGTAGGATATTTCTAAGGACATATTGTACAAAACAGTCTACGACATGGCTGGTAAATAAAGATGGAATGTGTGATTCTCCATCAGCAGCTGCTGCTATTGTACTTGGACGAAATGTTAATGGTCGGACTGCTTGGGTGGACAAGGATGGTCGCACACTTAACGAGATATTTCCAACTTAATTGGGAATTTCTTGTGTTTTATTTATTATAGGCTTTAAACAAAAGAAATGACTTTTTATGACACTGTCCAAAACTTTGCTTATAAATTTAGTGATTACAATACTTTATTGCGTGTTATATGGTTTTATGAACATTACAAGTGTTAGTGAACAGGTTTATTGTAAGCAAAGAAATCATCTAAATTCCTATAAGTAAACATAACTGTTGTATTATAAACGAATATTTGAGATATTTCCCCTTTTGATATAATTACAATATAGTCTTATGGTATCGGTATCATATGTCTTTAGTTTTGAATGACAAGAAAGATGATATATGAGAGAACGAAATATATTTATACACTCGAGCCATTGGCATTTGTGTGTAGATCCAGAGTTGAATTGTAAGCATTCGGTAAACCACGTATTTTTGTCTCCAACTTCCATCATTAACTTTAC